>Ga0256868_10001356_pt1 | contig 13453 bp, 14 predicted proteins | sample RVTome_13_FD_187341 | JGI IMG/M metagenome (GOLD analysis project Ga0256868, IMG submission 187341) | Soil microbial communities from uranium-contaminated site in the Upper Colorado River Basin, Wyoming, United States - RVT92D227 HiSeq ... | reverse complement strand
AGGCGCTCGAGGTCGTCGGAGTGGTAATTTCGAATAGTTGCCGGAGGATCGTGCCGTGTTTTAAAACTCATATTATAGGGACCATTGTTACAGCGGAGTTAATATTATAGAATATTTTTATGAATCGTCAATCGAGGGAGAGTTTGCTATGGTGAAGCCAGCTCACGTGATGGTTGTCACTCCTCACCCAGATGATGCCGAATACGGGGTTGCGGGTACAGTGGCTCGCTGGATCAAGGAGGGAAAAGAAGTGGTTTATGTGGTGTGCACCAATGGGGACAAAGGCAGCGGTGATCAGAACATGGATCCTGAGGAGCTTGCCAAAATTCGGGAGCGAGAACAACTTGCTGCAGCTCGCCTGTTGGGAGTAAGGGAGGTTCAATTCCTCAGATATCCGGACCAGGGGCTCGAGGATACTCCCGAGTTTCGGAAGGCGATCGTCCGGATGATCAGGATATACAAACCTGAAACAGTGGCAACAGCGGATCCCTACCGCCGCTACATCTGGCATCGGGATCATCGCATCACCGGACAGGTCACCCTGGACGCTGTTTTCCCCTATGCTAGGGATTATCTCTCCTATCCCGAACTGATGCGTGAGGGCCTACAGCCTCATAAGGTCAAGGAGGTTTTATTATGGGGCTCTGAGAATGTCAATTATAGTTCGGATATCACCGCAACCTTTAAGACAAAATTGGCTGCTCTTCAATGTCATAAGAGTCAAGTGGGCCACCTTCCGCCAGGGGAACTCGAGGAACGTTTGAGACAAAGACATCGGAGTATGGGAGAGGGAGAGGATTTTCAGCTTGTGGAGGGTTTCCACCGGGCCGAAACTCCGAAGTAGGATGGGCGCGTTTTCGCGAAGACGGGGGCTTAGGAGGAAAGCCAAAGGACATCCCCGCAAAGATCTGGATCGTGGGGCCGTGAGGCAAAAACAGCATATTCCGCCTTTTCTTTCTTCAACACAGTGGAGTCTCCATGTCCAGGAAAGATTTGCGTCTCATCAGGCAGGACAAACAGCTTCGTCGTGATGGATTCGATAATCTGATTCAACTCAGATGGCGTACGAGTCTTACCCGGCCCCCCCGGGAAGAGAGTGTCCCCTGAGATCAAAAACCTCTCTGTTAGAAAACAGAGGCTGCCAGGGGTATGACCCGGCGTATGGATCACCTTTAGCTTTCTCCTGCCAAAGGAGATGACATCACCGTCAGAAAGAAGGACCTCTGGAGGCTGGATGAGGGCTTTCGAATCGAGAGGATGGATGGCAACGGAAATCTTCAGCTTCGACCTCACCCAAGAGAGGCCGAAGAGGTGATCCATATGGTTATGGGTGATAAGGATATATTTTGGGTGGGTTCCTTTCAACCGGGCCAGAAGCTTTGCCTCCTCTGCGGGCGCATCGATGAGGACGCTCTCTTCCGTGAGAGGACAAACAATCATGTAGCTGTTAGTCCCGTAGGGCCCAAGGACGAATTTTTCGATCCGGATTCCTTTCTCCTCCAAAACGAATCCCATTTTGCCTCCTCCGAAGGTATGAAATAGGTCCTCCCGTCAATGACTTTGAAGATTCTCTGTTTCAACTTCACGAGGGGAATTAGAAATGATATTCATAGACATTATTCATATCCTCATGAAGGCTTCTTCAATTAAGGCATTATAGTCCAAATCAACACATCCAATGAGGTTTGTCACTTACAGGTTGAAATCTACACCTTTTGATAGGCCGTGTCAAAAATAGAGTTCAGGAAGCAACATAGCAGGAAGGAGAATATTACCCCTTGAGACTATGACCAAAATGTTATAATTGACCCCCAAAAACCTCAAGATTTCTAATGATAATAAACACTTCTACTTCCCATGAAGAATATCCATCCACCTAATGGCCTCCGACTCACTCACCCTCCCCAAATAAGCCTGGGTCGTCTTCAGATCCTGATGCCTGAGAATCACCTTGGAGACAATCTCCAAAGGGACCCCATTTCTACTGGCATACGTGGCAGAATATCTCCGAAGGTCATGAGGGGTTAAACGGATATGAAGATTTGAACCAAGCCTCTTAATTAAATACCTGGCAGTGGAATAACAGATCGGAAAGAGACGATCATTAGATTGAAGCCCCTGATCCTTGATGTAATCACTGAGGTTTCATTGTCTAAAACGTGCAGACGGCCACCAAAGGCGACAGAGGAGGATTTCGATATGACTCGGGACGTGGAACTCATTGGTGTTGCGGTGAAGGGGAACGCTGTTTCTTGCCGCATTGTGGGAAAGGAGCGTGTCATCACCCTCCGACCAACGGGGCCTTGGGACGTAGCGCCAGGCGAGATAATCATGGTGACGCCGAGGAGGCAGTGGCGTTACAGGGGTCATCCCTACCTCTCTGGTGAGATCAAGGCCCGGCGTCTCGACATACCCGCCTTGGACCTTACACCCCTTAAGCTCAATGAAACGGGGATGTGGGATCCGAAGGATCACTATTGGGGAGAGCCTGATGAACCGATAGAGGAGTGGGCGAAGCCTATCAGGAGCCGGGGGCCGAGGCCCGAGTATGAGATGGAACAGGTGCTTCCCGGCGAGAACCCTGACGATCCCGATAGGGACCCCATCCTCGATGCCGCTGAACGGAGGGAGGCCGGTGACTACCTGGGGGCACATCGTAAGCTCATGACTCTTCTTGCCGCGGATCTGCGGTGTCTGGATGCCCACGCCCACCTGGGCATCTTCGTCTTCGATCACTTTCCTGAGAAGGCCATCCGTCACTATGAGGTCGGGGTTCGGATCGGGGAGCTCTCCCTCGGTGAAGGCTTCAACGGCGTGCTGCAGTGGGAACACATAGACAATCGCCCATTCCTTCGGTGTGTGCATGGTTACGGCCTCTGTCTGTGGCGCCTTGGCCGGCTCCAAGAGGCAGAGGAGGTCTTTACTCGTATGCTCTGGCTCAATCCTACTGACAACCAGGGTGTGCGCTTCCTGCTTGGCGAGATCAGAGAGGGGAAGGTTTGGCATGACTAGCCGGGAAGCAACCTTTGTCATGAGAAAAGCCGAGGATCGACCGGCTGAGCCAGAAAGGACAGGAGACTATGCATCTCCACGCGCACAAGGGCAAAACCACCGGAAAAGGGACTTGAATGAGGAACTATGGAAAACTGTCCGACCTTCCCACCTTACAGCGGCAACATGGAAGGTGATCCCTTTGACCAAAGGGTTGTTCGCAAAACGGGCAACGAATTATCTTGACAGACATATAGGAAAAATGGATACTGAAAAACAATGCATAACTAACTAATATAAAAAGAGAAAGCAGGATATGTTACGTATAGCACCTACAAGTCTTCAGCTACTCCAGGCTTAAGCAATTCAAGATTACCGAGCGAAAGCATGTATCAGTTTAAATTGAATAGATGGATGTGAAATCGTAACTTTTCACAGGCGCCCGGAAATAGAAGAGATATAGCAGAAAGTGAAACTTATGACAACCTAACCACGACCACAATATATGGGCCTACTTCTTAGGGAGGTAGGCTCTTTTCTAATGATTGAGGCTAGGGCAGCGTTTGGCGCATAAGGAATCAGTACTGATAAAATTGGGTAAGGGTTCTAAAGTCCACTGGTTTAAAGATACCCGCCACTCCCAGAATATTAACAACCCAAGATTAACCTTATGAGGTTCTATTGATGGATTAATCCTGAAGATGGACTTGACAAAAAGACCCACATAGAAGAAGAGGGGAAGGTGAGTGATGCGGTTCTCAAGGCCTTGCGATTGGTCTTTAAAAAATTGAGATGGATTAGACTTAATATATCCACAACTTATGGTACTGTCTGGAGGGCGAATATCGTGTGCAAAATAAATTACTCAATTTCTGAGATAGTCCTGAGACAGTTCCGTTCCACTCTTTGATTGAAAATCTAAAACCTTACTTTCATCTATTTTCATTTCAATTTTTCCGTTGAACTCTCCACCTTGCATCACGGACAATTTATTCGTAAAAATGTCTCCTAAAACTTTTCCCTTAGCCCTAATCTCCAAAATCTCCTGGGCTCGTAAATTTCCTTCAACCTTCCCCCCAACTATAATTTTTTTGGCTGTGACCTCACCTTTCACTACTGCAGTTTCACTCAAAATCACACACTCAGCATTCAACCTCCCGTCGACCTGGCCATCAACCCTCAGGGTCCCTTTCACATTTAGCTCCCCCTGGAAATCCGTATTCGCCCCTATTAGAGATTCCAGTTTATCAGAATCCTTTGAAAACATCACGACCTCCCCTGAAGAAATTTTTGAGGGTTGACATTCTTGCCTTTTTCCCAAATCTCATAATGAACGTGAGGTCCCGTTGATTTTCCGGTGGAACCCACATAACCGATGATATCTCCTCTTTTCACTTTCTGGCCTTTTTCCACCGCATTTTTTCTATTGTGGGCATAAACGGTTGAAAAACTGAATCCATGTTCTAAAACAACCACATAGCCACTATATACGGTCCACCCGGAATGGCTTACTACCCCGTCCGCTGTGGCTCGAATGGGAGTCCCGGGGCTTGCGGACATATCAATCCCGGAATGATAACTGGCAATTTTGCTAAAAGGATTTTCCCTCTTTCCATAGGGAGAGGTTACATTGCCATTAACCGGGTATCCTTTAGGGGTGGCCAAATAGATATCTTTCTGGATACGCAAATAATCCTTGATTTCATCAACAGTTTCAATTGATTTTTGCAGATCTACCATAAGGTTTTGGATATCGATGGACCCGCTGTAGGCGGTGTCTATTGTTTCCAGAATCCTTTCTTTAGATTTGAGGGAAAATATCCGTCGGAAATCCTCATCGACTTCTTTAATGGCGGAGACCGTTGCATTCCATTGAGAAAATTGTTTGGTGTAAAAATCCACCTTCTCAACCAGTGCTGGATATTCCAAGCCATTCGCGGCGAGAGAAAAAACATAAAAGCCCCCCATAACAGTTAATAAGAGAATGGAAAAGATCCCTATGGAGGGGATTTTAATTTTCAAAGATCTGAGGTTTTCATGAGGAATGACCATGATGGTTACGGGGGTTAGCGCTTTTTTGAATAAAAAATAGATTTTGTTCATCGAACCCACCCTAAAAAAATATATAATCCCCTAAATCCTTTATTGCTAGGATTTTTTGTTCTTTCGGGAATGGTTCGGTTCTTTTTTGAACGCATAAAAAATAAATCTATCCTCGAAGGGGTTGCTTTTATCACCCAGCTTGGGTTGCCTAAGATTGTAAATAACTAAATTTAATTCAATATTTTAATTTGATTTCGTCAAAGGTACCTACTTAAACTCAGGGAAAACAGGGAAAGCACGGCAAATTATATGCCAAATGATTTAATGGTCATAAATTGCAAATGCTTTTGAAATTATCTCGGCTTTACGTGTTCGGATGAAAAAAAATCAATATCTTTCCAAAACCTAAACTTTTCAAAAATTTATCATCTCAGAAGCATATGGAAACTTTTTGAAAGATTCTAAACTGCACATTCATAGAGGAGTTATCAAAGTTATTTTAGATGATCACCGCTCATAGAGTGTCAATGCAAATGGTGCAAGTGAAATGCCTATTGCTAACGGCGGAGATCAGAAAGACCGAAGGAGGGGACATTCCTGCAGAAATTGCGTAAAAATTTTCAAGGTAAAGGAAAATAAATGAAATCTAAGAAACTACCAGCTTGGAGTGTGTAAATAAGCGTTGATCCCCTTATCAATTTGATTTTATTCATGAATATTTGTTTCATATTGTGCCATTTATGAGAAAAGTATTCCAGTTCTACCCAAGGATAAATAAAGATAAATTATGAATTGCATTCTGCCGATATTTATATTATGAAAAACCGCTTCGCTTTCTCTGTATATTTCTTTTTATTATTATTGCTCCCTCTGATAGAGGGAGAAGCAAAGGCAAAAAACGACATCCCTCCAGGGGAATCAATACCCATCCTACTCTATCACCGTTTCGGGCCTGTAGTTGCAGACAGTATGACCATTCCAACTCCCGTTTTTGAGTCACACCTGAAATTTTTTCGTGATAATGGCTACACCGTAATAGCTCTCAGGGAGCTTGTGGATAATTATTTCAAGAAAGGAATTCCACCCAATCCGCGATTGTTGGCAATTACCGTTGATGATGGCCATAAATCGGTCTATCAAGACATGTTCCCTCTCATAAAGAAATACCGTATTCCCGTGACACTCTTCTTGTACCCTTCTGCCATATCCAATGCCTCATATGCTATGAACTGGGATCAACTCAGGAAAATGAGGGATACAGGGCTTTTCGATTTCCAGTCTCACTCTTACTGGCACCCGAACTTCAAAAAAGAAAAAGAGAAGTTGAAATCGGCAGAATATGAAAGGTTTGTGGAGATGCAGTTTAAAAAATCAAAAGAGACATTGGAGAAGAACCTCAATACGAAAGTAGACATGCTGGCCTGGCCCTTTGGGATCTATGATGGCTGGCTGATGGCGAAAGCGACAGAGGCAGGATATTTGGCTGCATTTACTATAGATCGACGTCATGCCAGTCTATCTGATCAGATGATAGCTCTTCCACGGTTTCTTTTGACCAATGCCGACAGGGGGAAGGCATTTGCAGGAATACTGGCGGGATTCAATTCAAGAGAAAAATGAAGGGATATTTATGAGGAAAAGATATAAAGAGGTTCTGTTGATTTTTGTTCTGTTGTTTTTCTTCCTGATACCCGGGTATGCCGCAGAGTATATGACAGTAAAAGTAGTTGATTTTTTCACGGGGGAACCAATAAGGGGCGCCATTGTTACTTCGAACAATGGATTCATACCGATCGATGAACCTAACAAGTTTATTATGCCAACAATAGGGAATAAAATAAGGGTGAGAGCGCATGGATACAGGATAACGGAGCAGGTTATCACCGCTCCAGTTATCCCCACACCTCACGTAGTAAAGGTGGTCCCTTTCACCCCCAAAGCCCTCTATCTTTCCTTTTATGCCATAGGGGAGAGATCTTTGCGAGAATCTGCCCTTAAGCTCATCCAAGAAACCGAACTCAATGCCCTGGTGATAGATATTAAGGGGGATAGAGGCATGATCCCATATAAAAGCTCAATCCCTCTGGCTTCAGAAGTTGGCGCGCAACGGATCATCACTGTAAAAGACATAGGTGGCTTGATAAAATCCCTGAAAGGGAGGGGTATATACACCATTGCCCGGATCGTGGTGTTTAAAGACAATCCCCTGGCTCTGATCAGGCCCGATTTGGCGGTGAAGACTCAGAGTGGAGAGATATGGCGAGATCGGGAAAATCTGGCCTGGGTAGATCCATTCAAAAAAGAAGTATGGGATTACAACATACTCATTGCGATGGAGGCGGCGCAATACGGGTTTGACGAGATACAGTTCGACTATGTTCGATTTCCAGATGCCTCCGCACCCCAATTTTCCATGCCCAACACTGAGGAAAACCGGGTAAGAGCCGTCTCTGAATTTCTCAGAGAAGCGAAACGCAGGCTTATGCCTTATAACGTCTTCATTGCGGCGGACATATTTGGCTACGTTTGCTGGAATCTCAATGATACATTCATTGGGCAAAGACTGGATGCCCTCGTGCCCCATCTTGATTATCTATCCCCCATGCTTTACCCCTCGGGATTTAAATATGGGATACCGGGTTATCGAAATCCTGTAGAAAACCCCTATGAAATTGTTTATCTCACCCTTAAAAGAGCCCAGGAACGCACCAATCTTACACCAATTCGCTTCCGGCCATGGTTACAAGCGTTCAGAGATTATGGTTTTGACCGGAGGTGCTTTAATGGTAAGGAAATAAGGGACCAGACCAATGCTGCCGAAAAATTTGGTTCCCAGGGTTGGATGCTTTGGAATCCACGTAATATTTATTCCTCGGAAGGGCTGAGAAAGCGAGAACCAGCAACAGTCATAACAAGCCTTGTTCCCAACCGGAAAACCTAATAAGATAAATAAGAATTAGGACGATAAACCAAGTAAAAGTTTAAGGGGCTGAAAGACTGTGAAACGACCAGCAAGGGTTTTCTCCACTCTAGGGTTGTGCTTTGTGATTGGCCTGCTGGATGGGCCTTCCGCATACTCCTCTCAGGTATTGAGCCCAGAGCAGCTGTCCCCCATTGCCAAGATTGTTGAGAAAGCGATTTGCGCCGGCCAGATCCCTGGAGCGGTTGTTCTGATCGGAAATCAGGGCAAGATTGTCTACCGGCAAGCCTTCGGCCACCGTTTGTTGAAGCCGAAAAAGCAGACATTGACTCCAGATACAATCTTCGATATTGCTTCTCTTACCAAAGTAATCGCCACCACTACCGCTGTGATGCAGCTTGTGGGGAGGGGACAATTGAGTCTCGAAGACCCGGTGGCTAAATATTGGCCGGAGTTTAAGACCAGTAACAGGAAGCAGATAATGGTACGACAACTCCTCACCCATTATTCAGGGCTGCCGCCCAGTCTAAGCCTGAAGCCCGAATGGTCGGGATACGAAACGGCCCTCCAAAAAATTGTTGAGAAGAAACCAATATCTCCTCCGGGAAAAAATTTTATATATTCCGATATTAACTTTATTATCTTAGGTGAGCTCATCCAGCGGATTTCCGGCCAATCGCTCGATGTATACTGCAATGATCAAATATTCAATCCCCTCAGAATGAAGAACACCTGCTTCAAGCCCCCACAGGATCTGTATGCCCGCATTGCCCCTACCAGGTGGAATGGAATCGGGAGAGTTCATGATCCCATAGCCTACAGGATGGGTGGCGTGGCTGGACACGCCGGTCTTTTTTCCACTGCCGATGATCTTTCAATCTTCGCCCAAACACTCCTCGATGGGGGGAAAGGCCAGAATGTGCAGATTCTTAGCACGTTTACGATCGAGACGATGACCATGCCCCAATCGCCGCCTGACAAAATGCCATTGAGGGGACTTGGCTGGGATATAGACGCGCCTTTTAGCTCCAATCGGACTGAATTGTTTCCAGCGGGTTCTTATGGACATAAAGGCTACACGGGGACCGGGATCTGGGTCGATCCAGTTTCTAAAACCTATATCATTATTCTGACCAACCGGGTTTACCCGGGTGAAAAAGGAGATGCCGAGCCGCTTCGGGCTCAGATCATTTCTATCGTAGCTGAAGCGTTGGGACCACTTTCAGAGGGCCAGGCTCTGGCAAGCAGACCAACCTTGGTGGATTATATTGAGCGGGTGAAGAGTCACAGTGGGAGGGTACAAACTGGAATCGATGTTCTGGTTGCAGGAAAGTTTAGGCCTATGGTCGGGTTACGTGTGGGACTTATAACAAACCATTCCGGTCTTGATTCAGCAGCACGGAGGAATATAGACCTTTTTTACAAGGCCCCTGGCGTAAAACTAGTGGCAATCTTCAGTCCGGAACATGGCCTGTCTGGGAAAGCGGAGGAGAAAGTTTCTTCAACCAAAGAGCCCTTCACAGGCCTGCCCGTTTACAGCCTCTATGGAGATATCGTCCGGCCAACAAAAAAGATGTTGAATGGCCTGGATGCATTGGTCTTTGATATCCAGGATGTGGGGGTTCGTTTCTACACCTACATAACCACAATGGGTTATGCCATGGAAGCTGCTGCCGAAAATGGGATTCTTTTCTACGTCCTTGACCGGCCTAACCCTATTACCGGTTCGTTGGTTCAGGGACCCATCATGGACCAAGACTTGAAGTCTTTTACCGGTTATTTCCCTATGCCAATTCGGCACGGTATGACGGTGGGGGAACTGGCGAAAATGTTTAACGCCGAAAACAGGATTAGTGCGAAGTTGCATGTCATCAAGATGAGCGGCTACAAACGTACCGATTGGTATGACGAGACCAGCCTGCAATGGGTGAACCCTTCGCCGAACTTGCGTAGCCTCACGCAAGCTACCCTATATCCCGGCGTGGCAATGGTCGAAGGGGCAAACGTGAGTGTTGGAAGAGGGACCGACAAACCTTTCGAGCTCCTTGGCTCCCCTTGGATTAAGGCTCAAGAATTCGCGGAGTATCTAAATAATCAGGAAATCAATGGCGTCGCATTCTTGCCTGCGGATTTCATACCCAGAAGCAGTCGTTTCAAGAATGAGGTGTGTCACGGTGTTCAGATTGTCCTGACCGATCGCCGGAGCCTGGACTCCGCAGCCCTGGGGGTGGAAGTCATAAGCGCCCTTTATCAACTTTATCCTCAGGATTTTCAGATCGATAAGACTCTACCCCTTGTCGGGGCGCAATGGGTTCTGCAGGCTATCAAGGATGGTAAGGCTCCTAACTTTATCGTGCGGAATTGGCAGGAATCTCTTGATCAGTTCCAAAAGGTCCGGTCAAAATATTTGCTCTATTAACCTAATCTCACTACTTATTTTACTTCCAAACCAGTGGGAGTCGTATTCAAACTGGAAGATATCAACCTTTCTCATAACTTTCCCCCATAACCGCTATTTATCCTGGCGGTTTAAGACATTTTATAGCAAAACATTGCGCCCTGTTGGAGGTTTATCCGGTTGGAATAAAGGCCATTAAGTACGATGTAGGTTTCCGGTGATAAAGTCTACGAACTCGAGCGACATATATTTTGCCAAAATAAACACCTACCTCCCAGGGTGTCCAGACGCAGATATAGTTTTCAAATCGTAACTTTTTAAGGCTTGAAAAAGTTACGGCTCATAAAAGAAAAATGCACCTTTCGCCTATATGCTTCTTTGAGTGTCCTAAACGAGATTTGACTCGACAGAAAGTCAGTAAAGGTGTTGACTGAGGAGTCGAGTATTCCGGGAAAATTTCATCCCCAAGGTCCTAGACCAAGATTAATCCCCCCTGATCCTAAACCCCTTTGAAGGGACGCGATTTCTTTAGTCTAAAAATACTGTCTTTTTAATCAAAAATTAATAAAGGCTCCAAAGGGACAAAATAATCCCTCTGGAGCCTTCAATGGAGCATCTTCTGGAAATACCTTCTCATTGCCTCCTCCAGAAGTTTAGAGGTTAGCTTGTTAGGCTAATTAGCTTCGCCGAAGTCGCCCTTGCCAGCTCCATGGAAAATAACCGCAGTCTAAAAATGATGGAAAAAGTTAATCAGATCATTGACTGGTCCCATATCGAAACCTTATTGATGGGACATTATCAGGCCGGAACCAGTAAAGAAGGCGCCGATGCTTACTCCCCTTTAATGCTGCTAAAAGGATTATTACTTCAAAAGTGGTTTCGCATCCCCTCTGATCCCGAGTTAGAAAATCAGATCAATGACCGCGTCTCTTTCAAAAAGTTCTTAGGACTTCCTTTTGATCAACCCTCTCCAGACCATTCTACTTTTTGCCGGTTTAGAAGCAGGTTGTCGAAGAAGGCCATGATCAAAATCAATAGTGAAGTTCTCCTCCAGTTTTCCCAGAAAGGTTTAACCATCCATGAAGGGATCGCCGTTGATGCCCGATTAGTCTTATCTGCCAGCCATCCTCTCCGCAATGAGGAGAGGAAAAAACTCAAGGAAAAGCGAGAAACACCAGAGGGCAAGCTGGACAAGAATGGGAAGCCTCTGAAGTTCTCCAGGGATGTAGAATCGGACTGGACCATCAAGAACGATAAACCCCACTATGGTTTAAAAGAGCATGCCTCGGTCGATATCCACCATGGCTTTTTATTGGCCACCGAAATCACCCCGGCCTCTCATCATGATTCTCTTTATCTTCCTTACTGTACGGCTGCCAGTTGTCACACGGAGCAACCCATCGGGAAAGTTTATGCTGATAAAGGGTACTTTGGGGAACCGAATCGTTCCTTTCTTTGTTTGAACCATATTGAGGACGGCATCATGCGCAAGGATACCACGACGGCCAAGATTACCCATTTGGAGAAAGAGCGCAACAAGAGGATTTCGAAAAAGCGTTATATGGTTGAGCAGTATTTTGGTTTGAGCCATTTGCATAATAGAGCTTCCCGGGCCAGGTTTCCCAGGATCATTACCAATGTGCTCGATGTCATGTTTCGTCAGATGGCCTTTAATCTTTTTAGGGGATTAAAAATTCTGGTAACCACATAAACCGAGGGAGACGTATGCCCAAAGATAGAAAATGGGCAAGGTCCTCGATAGCGAGTAACGATTGTAAACTGAAATTACTTTTGTAATAGAGTGTTTGACCCTTGATGGATATCCTTCTGAATTCAGGTCAATACCCATCTCTGTGGAGGCTACGCGATAAATCATAAGTCGCAAGGGGTAAGGCGTAAGGCGCAAGGCGTAAGAGGAAAAGTGCATAGGGCAAAGCATAGCGCATGGCGAAAATGGAAAAGGAGGGGGGAGGTTTCCCATTGCATAACTGCTGTGATTAAGAAGGTTTGGGAGTGTTAAAAATGCAACTTTACACTTTACTTCGATCTTCGTGAAATGAAAACGCATCAGGAGGGTAGATCTTTTAGGCTTTCCAAAACATCCTTGGCACGTATGTTTCCTTTCACGCCCAGTTCATTCAGCAGGTCGAGAGCCTCAGAAAGGCTCATATTCAATAGTTCCGCCGCTTCTCTCAGGGTTAACTTGCCCTTTTCGTAAGACTTGGCAACATAATATTCGAAACCTAATCGGGTAAGTTTCCTGAGTGAACTTGTTTTCTCAATCCTCTCCAGCCGTGCTACATACCCGATGGCGTTGTCAATATCCTCGGGGATTCTTACCGATTTAACTTTCATTTCTTCTCCTCTAATAGAAGCCTTACCATACTGTATTCATCTTCACTGATGAAAGCCGAAAGTTTTTCAAGCCAATTCAAGGCAGTTGTTTGGTCGATTGCCCCTCTTTTCCAGACCGAAAAAATAAGAAGGGCGGGCAAAATAAAAGGAATCCCGCTTGGGCGAAGAAGCCGCGTTAATTTAGCATCATCGGTAGCAATAGCCATGTATTGGCTATTTTTGAAGGTTTCTAAAAGGGCTCGGTCCCCTTTCATTCGCTTTGATGATTTCCCCGATTCCAAAACAATTAGCCCGGCGTTGATATTTTTTTCAACCAAATCAGCATCCGGATAGTTTTTGGCTTTGCCGGCATCAACAACCTCTTCCTTTATCGTTAGCGGAATTACGACCTCAAATTGACGGCAGATTTTTTCTTTGATCCCCGCCTTGGTTATTTTGATCAAGCAATCCGCACCCATTAAAATTTTCATTTGTAGTTTATTGTAACCAATCGGTTACAATTGTCAAGAAAAAAGCGGCCCATTTAAACAGGGTTAGAATAAAAAGGAGCTGAAATCCGCCGCAATCATCACCGCGGAGCTCAATCGTTTCCGGATCCGTATAACTGAACGTCAAAGGAAATGAAAACGGGGACATATTTCCTTTGCCAATGCATTTGAGTAAATTTTTTTTGGCCTTCTTTTAAAGTCTATGTTATAAATATAAAATCAATGAAGTAGGAGAAATGGGATGCATGATTTTCAGTA
>Ga0256868_10001354_pt1 | contig 13468 bp, 7 predicted proteins | sample RVTome_13_FD_187341 | JGI IMG/M metagenome (GOLD analysis project Ga0256868, IMG submission 187341) | Soil microbial communities from uranium-contaminated site in the Upper Colorado River Basin, Wyoming, United States - RVT92D227 HiSeq ... | reverse complement strand
CGCTGGCAACCTGTTCGTAGATGAACGGATCGTCGGATGCGACCGCGAAGATGTAGCCGACGCCCGGGTCGTCGTCCACGTAGAACGCCGATCCGTGCTCGTAGTTCTCCACCGAGTAGGTACGGCCGCCGTAGGAGAGGTTGTCCTCGAACGGCTCGCGCGGATACAGCGCGTGGATGCGGCCGTCGGTATCCACCCGCAGGATCGTCACGTAGGCGTCGCGCTCGGTGCGGTAGTAGAGCCGCACCCGCTCGCCCCGCTGGTACACCTCGCCGTGCGACGTCCAGATGCGGATGCCCGGCCGCGCGGCGCCGTGTGGCGGGAGAACGCGCGGCCCGGTGCCCGCCGTCAGGGGCAGGGCGAACGCGGACAGCGCTGCAGTGAGAAGCATGGTGCGCAACATCGTGTCCTCCGGACACTTCCGTCTGATTCCCTCAAGGGCACGGAGCGTGCCAGCCCGGCCTCTCGTTACAACTTGCGGTTCCACAATCACTTGGCCTTCTCCGCGCCGCCCCGGTAGTATTCGGCGTGTCCTGTTTGAGAGACAGCCCGTGGCCTCCGGACTAGCCGCCTCGCGGCTCGACCTCCTCGATCCCGCCGACGTCGCCGCCCTCGGCGGGATCGAAGTCGTGGCGCGCGGGGTGGTCGAGGGGTTCCTGAGCGGGCTGCACCGCTCCCCGTTTCGCGGCTTCTCGGTCGAGTTCGCCGAGCACCGGCCGTACCAGCCGGGCGACGAGCTGCGCTACCTCGACTGGAAGATCCTCGGCAAGCGTGACCGGTTGTACGTGAAGCAGTACGAGGAGGAGACGAACCTCCGCGCGACGCTGGTGCTCGACATCTCCCGCTCGATGCACTGGAAGGGGAGCGCCGAGCGCGGGCTCACCAAGCTCGACTATGCGACGCGCCTCGCCGCGGCGCTGGCGCTCGTGCTGCTGCGCCAGCGCGACGCGACCGGCCTCATCGCGTTCGACGACGCGGTGCGCTCGGTCGTACCGCCGCGCGCGCGCAGCGGTCAGTGGCATCAGGTCGTGCGCGCGCTGGCCGCGCTCGCGCCCGGGGGCGGCACCGCGGCGGAGCCGGCGCTGCGGCGCGTCACCGACCTGCTGCGGCGGCGCGGGATGGTGATCTTCGTCTCCGACCTCCTGGTCGAGCGCGACCTGGTACTCACCGCGCTGCGCTACCTGCGTCATCGCGGCCACCAGGTGACCGTCTTCCACATCATGGATCCGGCGGAGATCGAGCTGCTGGGGCCCGCGGAGGCGCGCTACGTGGACCCGGAGTCCGGTGACAGCGTGGTCGCGTCGGCCGCCGCGCTGCGCCGTGAGTACCGCGCCACGGTGGACCGGGTCGTCGCCGCGTGGCGCCGCGCCTGCCGCTCGAGCGGGATCGCCTACCACCGGGTGACGACCGAGACGCCGTTCGGCCAGGCGCTGCGCCGGGCGAGCGAGGGGCGTTCCCGCCTGGGCTGATGGTTTTCCTCTCGCCGCTCGCGCTGTTCGCCCTTGCCTTCGCGCTGGTGCCGCCGCTGCTCCACCTCTTCCAGCGGAGCCAACCGGCCCAGATCGTGTTTCCCGCCGTCCGCTACCTGCGCCAGACCGAGCGTGAGGCTGAGCGCTCGATCCGGCTGCGCCACCTCCTGCTGCTGCTGCTCCGCGTGCTCGCGGTGGTGCTGCTGGTGCTCGCCGCCGCGCGGCCCGTCGTTCCGGCCGGCCTCGGCGCGCTGCACGAGCCGACCGCGGTGGCTCTCGTGCTCGACAACTCGCTCTCCTCGGGCGCGGTGACCGGCGGGCGGCGGGTGCTGGATGACCTCGCGGCGCGCGCCCGCGAGACGTTGCGCGCCGCGCAGGCGGGCGACGCGCTGTGGCTGATCGGCGCCGACGGCCTCGCGCGACGCGGCACGCCGCAGGAGCTGCTCGAGCTGGCGAGCGTGGCCCTGCCGGACGCGCGCCGCCTCGACCTCGGCGCGGCGGTGCCCCAGGCCGCACGCCTCGTGGCGCTCGCGGGCTACGCGCGCGCCGAGGTGCACGTGCTGTCCGACCTCCAGGCGTCGGCCTTCGAGGGAGGACAGAGGACGGAAGACGGAGGAACCGATCTCGAGGGGATCGCGGTGGTCTTCTACCATCCGGCTGCGGAGCCGCCCGAGAATCGTGGCGTGGTGGCGGCGCGGCCGCAGCCGTCGGTCTGGGTCGCGGGATCGGGCGCCGTCATCGCGCGGGTCGGGGGCGCGCGGGGCGGCGCGGCGGGCCGCGCTGCCGTGAGCCTTGCGCTCGAGGGGCGAGCGGGCGCCCGGGCGCTCGGCGGCGCCGGCGACGAGGTAGTGCTCGCGGCGCCGCGTGCCGAGCCGGGATGGCGCCGCGGCACCGTGGAGCTCGCGGCCGACGAGCTGCGCGCCGACGACCGGCGGCCGTTCGCGGTGCGCGTGGTGGCGCCGGCGGGCGTGTCGCTCGAGCCCGCGCCGGACCTCGGAGCGTTCCTGCGGGAGGCGGTGGCGGCGCTCACGGAGGGCGGCCAGGTGCACGCGGGCGGCGACGTGCACGTCGGCCACGCCCCCGCCGCGGGCGCTGGCGCGGCGGTGGTCTTCCCGCCGGCCGATCCGGTCGCCCTCGGCGCCGTGAACCGCACGCTCGCGGCGGCGGGCGTGCGCTGGCGGTTCGGCGGCCGGGTGGAGCGCGAGGACACGCTCGCTTCCGGGGAGATCCGGGAGCTGGCCGGCACGCGGGTGCGGGTGCGCTATCGCCTCGAGCCGCCCGCGGGGGACACGGCGCGCGGCGTGCTCGCGCGTGCGGGCGGCGCGCCGTGGCTGGTGCGCGACGCTCGCACGGTGCTCGTGGGCAGCCGCATGGTGCCCGAGGAGACCCCGCTGCCGCTGACCGGCGCGTTCGTCCCGTTCGTGGGCGCGCTGGTCAACCGGGTGGCGCGCGGCGAGGCCGGGATCCTGGAGGCCGCGCCGGGGGCGATGATCGCCGTGCCGGAGCGCGCCTCCGCGATCGTGACCGCCGGCGACTCGGTGCGGCGCGTCGAGCCGGGCGCGGTGATCGCTGCACCGGAGCTGCCCGGCGCGTACCCGCTGCTCGCGGGCGCCGACACGATCGCGATGCTTGTCGTCGCGCCCGACGCGCGCGAGTCGGACCTGGCGCGGGAAAGCGCCGCCGCGCTGCGCGCGCGGTTCCCGGGCTCGCGCGTCACTGTCACCACGGACCCGCGCGAGTACGCTGCGCTGCGCTTCCGGGGCGCGGGCCGCAGCGAGCTGACCGGGTGGCTGCTGGCGGCGGCGCTGCTCGTGCTCCTGATCGAGCCCGCGCTCGCCGCGGGCGGGCTGCGCAGGGCGCGCTGACGTGGCGCTGCCGCGGCTGCTCGACGCGTTCCGGGCGCTGCCCGGGTTCGGGGCGCTGGCCGAAGCCGTTCGCGTTCCGCGCGGCGCGGCGGGCCTGCCGCCGCTCGCCGGCTCGTCGGGTGCGGGGCTGGTTGCCGCGCTCGCCGTGGCGCAGCCCTCGCAGCTCTTCGTCGTCGTCACGGCGGGCCCCGCGGAGGCGGAGCGGTGGCTCGCCGACCTCGCGGTGCTGCTGCCGGAGGACCGGCTCGGCCTCTACCCGCAGCGGGAAGGTCTCGGCGACGAGGAGCCGCACCCCGAGATCGCGGGCGAGCGCGTCGAGACGCTCGAGCAGCTGGCGCGCGGCGAGCTGCGCGTGCTGGTGACGACGGGCCGCGCGAGCGCCGAGCGGACCTCACTGCCCGCGGCGCTCGCGGCGGCGCGGCTCGAGCTGGCGCCGGGGGTCCCGTTCCGTGAGGCGGTCCGGCGGCTCGAGCGGCTGGGCTACGAGCGCGTGCCGCAGGTGGGAGACGTCGCGCAGTTCGCGGTGCGCGGCGGGATCGTGGATGTCTACGGCTTCGGGATGGCGCAGCCGGCCCGCGCCGAGTACTGGGGCGACGAGCTGGTGGCCCTGCGCGCCTTCGACCTGGCGACGCAGCGCTCGACCGGGCCGCTCGAGCGGGTGACGGTGCTGCCCGCGAGCGCGCGCGCCGTGCTCGGCGACGAGACGGGTGTGGTGCGGCGCACGCTGCTCGACCTCCTCCCCTCGGGCGCGTTGCTCGTCGAGGAGGGGCCGCCGCGGTTCGAGGCGGACGTGGACCGCGCGTGGGCCGAGGCCGAGCATCACGCCGAAGTCGCCCGGCGGCTCGGCGAGGAAGTGCCCGCCAGGAGCGAGTTGTTCGTGACGCCGGAGGCGTGGCGCGCGGCCCGCGCGAGCTTCGCGCGGCTGACGATCGGCGCGGACGGCGCGGACGGCGCGGACGGCGCGACGCACCGGCTCCCGGTCGCGCCGCCGCCGGAGATCGCGCGCCACCTCGACCGGCTGCGTCCGGCCGCGGGGAGCGCGATGCTGGTCCTGTGCGACAACGAGGGCCAGCTCGAGCGTCTCGAGGAGCTGCTGGGCCTGGCCGAGGGGCGGTTCCCGGAAGGGCTCACCCTCGCCATCGGCGCGCTCGACGGCGGTTTCGTGCTGCCGGGGCTGACGGTCCTCACTGACCACGAGATCTTCCGGCGCGCGCGACGCATCCGCCGCTCGCGCCGCTACCGCCAGAGCCCGCCGGCGGCACTCACCGGCGCGCTCAAGACCGGCCAGCCGGTCGTGCACCTCGAGCACGGAATCGGCATCTACCGCGGCCTCCAGACGATCAGCGTGCGGGACGCGATGCTGGAGGTCGCGGTCGTCGAGTACGAGGGCGGCGACCTGCTGCACGTGCCGTTGTACCGCGTCGACCAGCTCGAGCGCTATCGCAGCGTCGAGCCGGACGGCGAGGAGACGAAGCCGCCGAAGCTCCACAAGCTGGGCGGCGGGAAGTGGGCGCGGCAGCGCCGCCAGGCCGAGGCTGCGGCGCGCAAGCTCGCCGCCGACCTGCTCGAGCTGTACGCGCAGCGGCAGGTGGCGCCGGGCTTCGCCTTCCCGGCCGACACGCGCTGGCAGATGGAGTTGGAGTCCGCCTTCCTCTATGAGGACACGCCCGACCAGCGGAAGGCCACGGCGGAGGTGAAGGCCGACATGGAGCGGCCGCGGCCCATGGACCGGCTGGTCGTCGGCGACGTGGGCTACGGCAAGACCGAGATCGCCGTGCGGGCGGCGTTCAAGGCGGTCCAGGCGGGGAAGCAGGTGGTCGTGCTCGCGCCGACGACGATTCTGGTCGAGCAGCACGCGCGGACCTTCGGGGAGCGGCTCGCCGACTTCCCGGTGCGCCTCGCGACGCTGTCACGGCTCCACGACGCGAAGGAGCAGCGGGCCGCGCTCGCGGCGCTGGCATCGGGGGCGGTGGACCTCGCGATCGGGACGCACCGGCTGCTCTCGGCCGACGTCGTCTTCAGGGAACTCGGCCTGGTGATCGTGGACGAGGAGCACCGCTTCGGCGTGGACCACAAGGAGCGGCTGAAGAAGCTGCGGCTCGCGGTGGACGTGCTCACCCTCACGGCGACGCCCATCCCACGCACGCTCCAGATGTCGCTGGCGGGCCTCAGGGACCTCACGCTGATCGAGACGCCGCCGCGGGACCGCTCCCCGGTGCTCACGTTCGTGGAGCCGTGGGACGACGGGCTGATCGAGGAGGCGGTGGCGCGGGAACTCGACCGGGGTGGCCAGGTGTACGTCGTGCACAACCGGATCGACACGCTGGAGACGGTGGCCGAGCGGGTCCGACGCCTGGCGCCGCGGGCGACGGTGGGCGTGGCGCACGGGCAGATGCGGCCGCGCGACCTCGACCGGGTGATGCGGGGTTTCGTGGCCGGCACGGTGGGCGTCCTCTGCTCGACGATGATCGTGGAATCGGGGCTCGACGTCGCGAACGCGAACACGATGATCGTGCACCACGCGCAGCAGTTCGGCCTCGCGCAGCTCTACCAGCTGCGCGGGCGCGTCGGGCGGAGCCACCGCCGCGCCTACTGCTACCTCCTCGTGCCCGACGCGATCGACCGCGAGGCGGAGGCGCGGCTCCAGACGCTGGTGCACCACACCGAGCTGGGCGCGGGCTACCGGATCGCGATCAAGGATCTCGAGCTGCGCGGGGCGGGGAACCTGCTCGGCGCCGAGCAGACGGGGTTGGCCCTGTCGGTGGGGGTGGATGTGTATCTGCGGCTGCTCGAGGAGACGGTGCGCGCGCTGAAGGGGGAGGCGGCGGGGCAGCAGTTCCCGCCGCCCGAGGTGGTGCTGGAGCGTGGCGCCTACTTGCCGGACGACTACGTGGGGGACGACGCGGCCAAGCTCGACCTGTACCGGCGGCTGGCGCGGAGCCAGTCACCCGGCGACATTTCGGCGCTCCGCGAGGAAATGGCCGACCGGTTCGGCCGGCTTCCCGCCGAGGCCGAGGCGCTCGTGGCGCTCACCCAGCTTCGGGTGATCGGGGCGCGTCTCGGCCTCGAAACGGTCGTGGCGCGGGGGAACGAGGCCCGCCTCGTGTTCCGTGCCGGCGCGGCGCCGCGGCTCGCGCGGTTGACGGCGGCGATGGACGACGTGCAGTTCGCCGCCGACGTGCGCCGGGCCCAGCCGTTGGTGCTGCGCCTCGAGCGCTTGGGCGGCGTGCCGCTGCTCGAAGGGTTGGTGCGCGCGCTCGCGCGCACCGTGTCGGACAACTAGTGGGGGAGATCCGGATGGTGCGCCGCCTGGCGGTGGTTTCAGTCGTGGTCCTGGCCGGATGTTCCGGCCTCAGGGATGCCTTCACCGGGCATCAGGACATCGTTGCCCGCGCGGCGGGCCGGGAGCTGACGGTCGAGCACCTGGCGACCACCATCGCGCCGGCGAAGTCGGTGCCGATGCGGCGCGAGGTGGTCGACCGCCTCGCCGAGCTGTGGGTGAACTACCAGCTCCTCGCCCAGGCGGTGGCGGGCGGCGACAGCCTGATGGACTCGGCCACGGTGCTCGAGGCCAACTGGCCGCAGGTGGCCCAGCGCCTGGCCAACCACCTGCACGACACGCTGATCGTCGCGCAGGCGAAGCTCCGGCCGCCGCAGGTGGACAGCGCGTACAACGGGAACGACTACCGGTTCCTGTCCCACCTGCTCGTCCAGGTGCGGCAGGACACGAGCGAGGCGGTGAAGGCGGCCAAGCGGCGCCAGATCGAAGGCTTCCTCGCCCAGATCCGCCGCGGCACCGAGTTCGCGCGGCTGGCCTCGCAGTACTCGGACGACCCGGGCTCGAAGGCGAACGGCGGCTCGCTCGGCCTGGTGGGCCGCGGCGTCACCGTGAGGCCGTTCGAGGACGCCGCGTTCGCGCTGCGGCCGGGCCAGGTTTCGGACGTGGTCGAGACCGCGTTCGGCTACCACATCATCTGGCGTCCCGCGCTGGACGCCGTGCGCGACAGCTTCGCCGCGCTGCTCCGCGACGTCGTGGTGCAGCGGCTGGATTCGGCGTACCTCGACAGCCTGACCAACAAGACCGACATCCGGGTGCGGGGCAGCGCGCCTGCGATCGTGCGCGCCGCGGCGCAGGACATGCGCGGGGGGAAGGCTCGCTCGCGGGTGCTGGCGACCTACGCGGGCGGCCGGCTGCGCGAGAAGGACTTCGTGCGCTGGCTCCAGGCGTTCCCGCCGCAGACGGTGGGCATGGTGGCGCAGGCGCCGGACTCGACGCTGATCGAGTTCGTGCGCAGCATCGCGCGCAACCAGATGTTGCTGAAGGGCGCCGAGGAGCACCACGTGCAGCTCACGCGGGACGACCGCGACTCGATCTTCGCGACCTGGCGCGGCCAGCTGAGCCTGATGGTGAACACGATCGCGATCTCGGCCGAGTCGCTCGCCGCCGACACGTCCGCCGGCGACAGGGCCGAAAAGGCTTCGCAGCGGATCGAGCAGTATTTCACCACGATCACGAGCACCCCCGGCCAGCGGATGTTCTTCGACGTCCCGCCGTTCCTCGCCGACCTGCTGCGCGAGCGGTACGCGTGGAGTATCTCGCCGGCGGGCGTGGACCGGGCGCTCGAGCGGGCGCGGGTGCTGCGCGGCCCGGAGACGCCGCCCGGCGCGCCGCTCATGACGCCGGCGCCGATCCAGCCGGGGCGGGGCGGCCCGCCGGTGGGCCGTGGGGCGCGGCCGAACCCGCCGCCGGGCGGGAACCGGTAGGGTGCGGCGCGCGCTGGCGGCCGCGGCGCTGGCGCTCGCCGCGTGGGCGGCGCCGGCTCGGCTCGCCGCGCAGCAGCCCGCGCAGCTGATCGACAGGATCGCCGCCGTCGTCGGCGACCGGACCATCCTGCTGTCCGAGATCGACGAGGAGATCAACCAGCGGCGCAGCCAGGGGCTCCAGGTCCCGGAGGATTCCCTCGCGCTGCAGGCGCTGCGCCGCCAGGTGCTGAACGACCTCATCGACGACGAGGTCGTCTACCAGCGCGCGCGCCGCGACACCACGGTCCAGGTCACCGACGCCGAGGTGCAGAGCGGCGTCGAGGAGCAGTACCGGCAGGTCCGCTCCCAGTTCCGCACCGAGCCGGAATTCCGCGCCGCGCTCCAGCAGGGCGGGTGGACCACGCCCGAGGAGTACCGGCGCTGGTTCGCCGACCAGCAGCGCCACTTCGAGTACCGGCGGCGCTTCATCGAGAAACAGCGCCAGGAAGGCAAGCTCCGCCCCGGCGCGGTGAGCGAGGCCGACGTCCGGCGCGCGTTCGACGAGGCGCTCCGCAACCCCCAGATGCGCAAGCGCGCTCCCTCGATCGCCTTCGAGCAGGTCGTCGTGGTGCCGCACCCGAGCGACTCGGCGCGGGCCGCGGCGCTCGTGCGCGCCGAGTCGGCGCTCGCCGAGCTGAACCGCGGCGCGGACTTCGCCACGCTCGCCCGGCGCTACTCGAGCGACCCGTCAACCAAGGAGCAGGGCGGCGACCTCGGGTGGTTCCGCCGCGGGATGATGGTCCGCGAGTTCGAGGACGTCGCCTTCCGCCTGCGGCCGGGGCAGGTCTCGCCGGTCGTGCGCACCAGCTTCGGCTTCCACATCATCAAGGTCGATCGGATCCAGCCCGCGGAGATCATGGCGCGCCACATCCTCTTCGCGCCCGCCGTCAGCGACACCAACCTCGCGGTGGCGCGCCGGACCGCCGACTCGGTGGCCGCGCTGCTGCGCGCCGGCTGGAGCCCGGACTCGCTGGCGCAGCTCTACGGGGACACCGCGGAGCCCAGCGCGGTTGGGCCGCTCGACCGCTCGCAGCTCATGCCCGCCTACACCGCCGCGTTCCAGGACGCCCCGATCGGACAGGTGCTGGAGCCGTTCGCCGTGGATCCGGACAACCCCCTCCGCACCCGCTACGTCGTCGCGCGTGTGACCGACGTGCAGCCGGAGCGCGACTTCGCGTTCGATGAGGTGCGCGAGCAGCTGCGGCTGAGCGTGGCGCAGGATCGGGCGTATCGGGACTTCGTGGCCCGGCTGCGGCGGCAGACGTACGTGGATGTGCGGCTCCCATAGGCAGTGGGCGCAGTGGGCGCAGTAGGCGCGGTCGGCACGATCGGCCGGCAGTGATCCGTTAGGGACTGCGCATCCCAGCGGAGGTGCACATCACCATCCCTCGTCTCGCCATCACCGTCGGTGATCCCCGCGGCATCGGCCCCGAGGTCGTGGCCGCGGCGCTGCCCACGCCGCTCGCGCAGACCGTGGCCGTAGGCCCGGACGACGTGATCGCGCGGCTGAGCGCGGACCGCCACGTCGGGGTGGGCGACTGGGCGGACGGGGGCGACGACCCGCTGGCGCGCGCGGGGAAGCTCACCGGGCTCGCGGTCGAGGCGGCGGTGCGGCTGTGGCGCGCGGGCGAGGTGGACGCGATCGTCACGGGCCCCGGCGACAAGCGCGCGCTCAACGCGGCGGGCTACCGCTTTCCCGGCCACACCGAGCTGCTGCGCCACCTCACCGGCGCGCGGCAGGTCGCGATGATGCTGGCCTCGGACAGGCTCCGCGTCGTGCTGGTCACCACCCACCTCGCCCTGCACGACGCCATCATGATCCTCACGCGCGAGCGCATCGTCGCGGTCGGCGAGATCGCGCGGCGCGGGCTCCGCGAGTGGTTCGGCATCGTCGAGCCGCGGCTCGCGCTGTGCGCCCTCAACCCGCACGCCGGAGAGGGCGGGCTGTTCGGCGACGAGGAGGCGCGCACGCTGGAGCCCGCGGCGCGGCAGCTCGGCATCGCCGGGCCGCTCTCGGCGGATACCGTGTTCGTGCGGGCGATGCGCGGGGAGTTCGACGCGGTGCTGGCGCCCTACCACGACGTGGGCATGACGGCGATCAAGGTGGCCAGCTTCGGCCACGGCGTGAACGTGACGTTGGGGCTGCCGGTGCCGCGCACCGCGCCCGACCACGGCACGGCGCTCGACATCGCTGGCAAGGGCGTGGCCGACCCATCGTCGATGCGCGAGGCGGTGGCGGTGGCGGTGGCGGTCGCGCAGCGCCGGGCACAGGAGGCGGCGCTCTAGCCGCCGGCCCGGAAGCGCGCCTCGGCGATGCGGCGCTCGTCCATCGCCGCGATCTCGAAAGTACCCCCCTTCACCTTCACCGTGTCGCCCGGCTTGGGGAGCCGCCCCAGCGCGCCGAAGAGATACCCGCCGATCGTCGCGTAGTCCTCGCTCGCCAGCTGGAGGCCGCACTTCTCGTTCACTTCGGCGAGCGCGGCGTCGCCGGGGAAGGTGATGGCGCCGGCCGCGACCGGGCCCGACGTGCGGCGCGGCTTGTCGTACTCGTCCTCGATCTGACCGACGATCTCCTCGAGCAGGTCCTCCATCGTCACCAGGCCCGCCGTGCCGCCGAACTCGTCGAGCACGATCACCATGTGGGCCTTGCGCAGCTTCATGTCGGCGAGCACGTCCTCCACTTCGCGCGAGCCGGGGACGTAGTGGACGGGCCTGAGCAGGCTCTCGAGCGTCGCCGGCGCTCCCGGACGGCGCAGCGCCGCGAGCACGTCCTTGGCGTGCACGATGCCCACGATGTCGTCGAGCGAGGCGCGGTAGACGGGGTAGCGCGAGCGCCCGGCCGCGGCAATCCGGTCGGCCGCCGCCGCGACCGGCTCGTCCGCCTGGAGCGCCACCATGTCGGTGCGCGGGGTCATCACCTCGCGCGCGTTCTTCTCCGAGAACTCGAACACCCCGGTCAGCAGCCGCGCGTCGGCCTTCTCCAGCCGCCCCGCCTGCTGGCTCTGCTCGACGAGCATCCGGATCTCCTCGGGCGAGTGGACCCGCTCGCGCTCGGTGGGCGCGCGCAGGCCGAGCAGCCGGACGACCGCATTGGCCGTGCCGTTGAGCGCCCAGATGAACGGGTTGGTCGCGACCGTGAACACGATGAGCGGACCGGCCACCCAGCGGCCGGTCAGCTCCGGGTGGAGCAGGGCCAGGGCCTTGGGCGCCAACTCTCCCAGCACGATGTGTAGGAACGTGATGAAGGCGAACGCGATGGTCGCGGCCACTCCGTGCGTGGCGACGATGTCGTACGGCTCCGGCAGACCGTGGAACAGGCCGGCGATGGTCTGCGCCACTGCCGGCTCGCCGATCCAGCCCAGCCCCAGGCTGGCCAGGGTGATGCCCAGCTGGGTGCCCGAGATGTAGCGGTCGAGGTGGGTCATGGCGCGGCGCACCAGCTTGGCTTTTGTGTCGCCCCGGCGTATCATCGCCTCGATACGGGTGCGCCGGGACGCCACGAGGGCGAACTCGGCCGCGACGAAGAACGCGTTCGCGAGCACGAGCAGGAGGACCGCGCCGAGGCGCAGCAGGATGGAGCCGGTGTCGGGATCGGCCATGGTCGGCCAAGCAAGCTACAACTGCGTCCACCGGCCTGCGAGGGTGCTGAGCGCGCGCGCTCTCGGCTGGGCGCTCGGCCTCACCGTCACGTTCATGGCGGTCGAGGCCGTGGGCGGGTTCGTCGCTCGCTCCCTCGCGCTGCTCGCCGACGCCGCGCACATGCTCACCGACGCCGGCGCGCTCGCACTGTCGCTGTTCGCGGCGTGGATCGCCACGCGGCCGGCCGCTGCCGGCAAGACCTACGGCTACTACCGGGTCGAGATCCTCGCCGCGCTGGCCAACGGCGCACTGCTGCTGGCCGTGACGGCAGGCATCGTGTTCGAGGCGCTCCAGCGCGTCCGCCACCCCGCCCAGGTGCGCCCCGGCATCCTGCTCGGCGTGGCGACCCTCGGCCTCCTGGCGAACATCGTCGTGGCCCTGATCCTGCACCGCGCCAAGGGGGAGAGCCTCAACGTTCGCGGCGCGTATCTCCACGTCCTCGCCGACCTGCTCGGCTCGGTGGCCGCGATCACGGCCGGTGCGATCATCCTCGCGACCGGCTGGGTCCTCGTGGACCCGCTGATCTCGCTGGGGCTGTCGCTGCTGCTGATCGCCGGCGCGTGGCGGCTGGTGCGCCAGTCGGTGGACGTGCTGCTCGAGGCCGCGCCGCGCCACGTCAGCCTGCCCGACCTCGAGGCCGCGATCTCCGGCGTGCCGCACGTGCGCGGCGTACACGACCTGCACGTCTGGACCGTGAGCAGCGGGATCGTCGCGATGAGCGGGCACGCCACGGTACCGGATCCCGCGAGCCACCAGGAGGCGCTCGAGGAGATCACGCGCCGGGTCCGCCGCTTCGGCATCCAGCACGTCACCGTCCAGCTCGAGCAGTCCGGCATCTGCGAGTGAGGCGCGTGCGCTCCCCCGCCGGACCACGCAGGGCGTCGCCTGGCCTCTTGTCCCCGGCGCGGGGCCCCCTTACCTTGCCGCACCCGCAACCCGGCCCGTACACGACGTCAGGAGTTTCTGGTCCCAGGTAGTCCCGTGCTCATCCGCAACATCGCCATCATCGCCCACGTCGACCACGGGAAAACCACCCTGGTTGATCAGATGCTGCGCCAGGCCGGCGTGTTCCGTGCCGGGGCGCACCTGGTGGAGCGCGTGATGGATTCCAACCCGCTCGAGCGCGAGCGGGGCATCACGATCCTCGCCAAGAACACCGCGGTGCGCTGGGGCGCGGTGAAGATCAACATCGTGGATACCCCGGGGCATTCCGACTTCGGCGGCGAGGTCGAGCGGATCCTCAGGATGGTGAACGGCGTCCTGCTCCTGGTGGACGCCGCCGAGGGGCCGATGCCGCAGACGCGGTTCGTGCTGCGCAAGGCGCTCGCCCTCGGCCTCAAGCCCATCGTCGTCATCAACAAGATCGACCGCCAGGACGCCGAGCCGCTGCGGGTGCACGACGAGGTGCTCGATCTGCTGATCGATCTCGAGGCGTCGTCCGAGCAGCTCGACGCGCCGTTCCTCTACGCGTCGAGCCGGCACGGGCTCGCCTGGCGTGAGCTTCCGGACCTGGCACCGGCCGAGGTGCCGGGGGCGCAGGCGGACTTGAAGCCGCTGTTCGAGACTATCGTGGACTACGTCCCGCCGCCGGTGGCGGCCGAGGGGCCGTTCCAGATGCTGGTCTCGACGCTCGACCACTCGCCCTACGTCGGGCGGATCGCGATCGGGCGGATCGAGCGCGGGCAGGTGCGC
>Ga0256868_10001352_pt1 | contig 13471 bp, 14 predicted proteins | sample RVTome_13_FD_187341 | JGI IMG/M metagenome (GOLD analysis project Ga0256868, IMG submission 187341) | Soil microbial communities from uranium-contaminated site in the Upper Colorado River Basin, Wyoming, United States - RVT92D227 HiSeq ... | reverse complement strand
AGAGCAGGAGTACTACGAAGGAGAATGTAACAGTCTCTTTTCTCATTGTGGTACCTTGCGGGCGATGGTTGTCTTGCTCACCCCCGGCAGCATGATGAAGCCCCCTGATAGCTGGGAGATTATTTCTGCCAGGTTGCCGAAGATGATCCCTGCCCACTGACCGGCTGGATAGGGAGGGGCGGTGAAGCCCCCGACGATGGTCTTGATCTGTGCAAATCCCGCCTTTGTCAAGGCTCGGCGCATGGACGTGGGCGAGAAGTCAGAGAGATGAAAAGGGAGGTGGTAGAGGTAATTCTTTATCCTTATGATAGAAAGGATATCTTTGATGGGGGTGGTATGGGGATAACGCAGTACAATCATACCGCCCGGTCGCACTATCCTGTGGACCTCCCTGAGGAAGGCCAGGGGATCGGGGAGGTGCTCTATGACATACAAGGCAGTGACCACGTCGAATTCTTTCTCATGAAAAGAAGCCTTTTCCCACGGCTGAGCGAGGATGGGAACCCCCCATCTCTTTTGGCCATAGCGTGCCCCTCTTGAAGAGGCCTCCAGTCCCATGACTTCCCACCCCCGGGCATGCATCAGGGCAGGAAAGAAGCCGTACCCTGTCCCCACATCCAAAAGTCTTCCCCGCGGCATAGAGTGTTCGATGAGATCCGCTGCCTTTCTGAAGACCGGCTCCATCATCCTTCCCCAGGCCTCGATCTCTGCTGCTGTCTGAGGGAGATAGTCTTGATAGCTCTTTAACCGTTCTTTCTCTGAGGGACGGGGGTTTTGATAGATAAAACCACACTCGAGGCAACGGACCATGATGTAATCCCCCTCGTGATGCCTTGTCCGCGCTCTCTTTGCTGAACAGAGAGGACATGCAATCAACTCCACTCCCAGGTTCTCCTTTTGGGTTTATAGTATCGCATGGCAGTGCGGTACGCAACAGCGATATAGTCTTGCCTCTCAGCATTAAAAAAGATTTCCGGGTTGCGGTGGTGCAGGATAGAGTCCTCCCTCGTACTATCATCTTGTGATATGATCCAGCCGTGAAACAGGAGAAAAAGATGAGGGGGCGTTTCATTTTCGCCCCCTCATATCTCCCGTTTTCCGTGTTTGCTTGGCGTTGCTACTTCTACCTTATTTGTTTTTATATATGTACTTGGCTGCGGCCTCGGCGTTTCTCTGGATGGCATACTCCACCGTGTCGTCTCGACCGGAGGAGCTGGTCCTTAAGTCCTGCTCATCAAGGACCTTTCCTGTTGCCTTGTCGATAAACTGATAGTGGGCGGCAAAATAGGCTGTTCCGGTATACTCTCCTCCGGGAATAAAGGAGCGTCCGATCCGTCTCCCTACTGTTGGCCTCGTATACTCCCTTACCTCGCCTTTGATGAGGAGGACCTTTTTTCCGGCTGCGACCTGTGCAGTTCCTTCTTTTATCACCATGTCAAAGAGGGAATATTTTTGAGAATACCTGCCTATCTGGTAAACGAGGGCTTCGGCGGTCTCCGACCCGGACGTAGAAGGAGCAGGGCCACCTGCGGGCACCTTAAATGCTTGCACCACGACGACATTATAGTCCTTGAAAAGGGCCTCTTTTGCTACAGCCATGCTACTGGCTGCACAGATCATCGCCAATACCACAGTCACTCCTAAAAAAATTCTGATCTTCATGCTCTTCCTCCTTCTCCCTACTTTATTTTTTAATTTCCTACTCTTTGTTATTTCAATACGACTCGATCCACATCTCAATGGCCTGGGGATAAATCCTCCAGCGCGGCAGGTTCGAGTTCCTCAACAACCCCCTACACTCCTCCAGCGTAAGAGAGGCCTTGAGCGAATTCCAGAGACCATCCCGTGCCCTCTCTTCCCTGATAAAGAGGCGCCACAAGAGGTTAAAAAAGATGGCCAAGGGTTTCGGGGCATCACGACGAAGATCCACGATAACATATTTCCCCCCCTGTTTCAAGACACGCGCTGCTTCGTTAAAGAAAGCAAGGGGATCTTCAAGATGGTGCATGGTCTGGATACAGAGCACCAAGTCGACGCTCTTATCCGGAAGGGGAAGCGTATAGGCAGAGCCTATCTGGAAATGTACCCGCTCTTCCAATCCCCTTTCCCTGGCATTGGCCTGGGCCGTCTGTATCATGGCCGGAGAGAGGTCGATGCCGATAAATTCCAGCTCCGGCAGGGAGGCGGCGATGCCCAGGGGAAAGATACCTGGGCCTGTTCCGACATCGAGGGCGAGCCCGCGTTCGATCCCCAGGGCCCTGATCCGGGAGAAGACCCTCTTGAGGGGAAAGTGCATGTACCTCTTGGCCATGCGGCTATAATATTCCGTTAACGACTCATCTTCGAGGGGGCTCGTCTCCGGTATCCGTTCTGCGGCGATCATGGCTTTCCTTGCGCCAAGACGAGGATCCCCTGGGCCACCGTTTCCCCCTCTGACTCGGCCCTGACCTTTACCTTGGCCATCTCGCCGAAGCTGAACTCCACCTCGGCAGAGAGGGTGAGGATGTCCCCGGGCTTGACGTTCTTGGTAAACTGCATCTCTTCCACCCGCACCAGGAATGCCATCCCTGCCTCTTTGGCGCTCAGCATGGCGATACCGCCTGTCTGGGCCAAGGCCTCCACGATCAGGGCTTCGGGCATGCAGGGGTTATGGGGAAAGTGACCTGCAAGAAAGAAATCGTCGAGGCTGATTGTCTTTATTGCCACGGCCCTGCGGCCAGGCTCCACTTCCGTCACGCAATCGATCATCCGAAAGGGGTAGCGGTGGGGGAGTGCCTGCTCCATCTTTTTTATGTTCTCTGCGGTATCTACCATATATCCATTGCCCCCTTGGTGATACCGAGGGTCAGGAGGATGCCCAGGATCGATCCCGCCAGCAGGAGGATCGTGCCCCTCACCCTGTTTCTGCCCAGGAGATAGGAGAGGATGGTGGCGGAAAGGATCCCAAACCCCCTGATGGGAAGGGCGCAGAGCACCACGATCCCCACGTCCCCCCATGAGGAGACCTTCTGCACGAGTTTTCTCTTTTGCCAGTCCTCTGATGCCCGTTGCAGCCGTCTGCCCACCCAGCGCAGGAAAGGGATGCGGGAAGAGTTCTCCAACAGGTGTCCATATACCGGTATCTGGAGGAAGTCATACACCAGGGCCAAGGGGAGGTAGATTTGGAGGGGGAGATGACTGACGATGGCGAAGACCACCGAGGCGGTCCTCCCAATGGTGAAATGCAGTACCGTAAAGATAACAAAGGCGTTCTGCGGCGACTCAAGAAACCCCATTGGCCCTCCCCAGGATGATGGCCATATACGTCCCGTCCAGAGAGATCCCTGTATGCAGGATGGTCTTGATAGGGGCCTTGAGGCTCCCCTGGACAACCCTGAGCTGGCACAGGGGATCTGGATACGTATAGTTGATAGTCGGGGGAATGATCTCACGCTCCAACATGAGAAGGTCCGCAACTATCCTCATCCCCCCTGAGGCGATACCTTCGCCGAGCATCGACTTGCAGGAGCTGAGGGGGATATCGAGATATCGGTCCGGAAGGGAGAGCTTGAGCCCTTCGGCCTCTGCGGCATCGAGCAGGGGTGAGGAATTACCGGCGCCATCGATACAATCGATGGTCTTCATCCCTCCCCTTTTCAAAGCACCTGCAATAGTCCGCGCCACCTTTTCCCCTGGATGCTTTGCTCCGCCGGCCGTGGCCAGGCCGCGGATTTTCCCGTAGATCCGCGCCTTCCTGCGACGGGCATCTGCCTCGCGCTCGATGATAAAAATGCCTGCCCCTTCACCGGGGATAAATCCATTTCTCTTGAGATCATAGGGGGCGCTGCGTTCTCCATTACCTGCATCCCATGCTGCCAGGCGGAGCTCGCTCCATCCCCGGTAAAGGATAGCGCTCAGCTCGTCCACTCCACCTGTTATGATGGCATCGGCCTTGTGAGCGATCAATTGCCGGCAGGCGAAGAGCAAGGCAGCCTCGGCCGTGCAAAAGGACTGCACCACGGTACTGTTGGGTCCCTTTATCCCCAGCTCGATGGAGGTATTGCTGGCTGCGGCATTGGGCACGGTATTGGGGAAGAGCATAGGATTGAGATCAGCTGGCCCTCTCAACACCTGCCCCTTGTGGAAGGCCTCGGCATTGACAGCGCCGCAGAAGCCGGAGCCGAGGATGATCCCTATCCGCTCAGGGTGGACAGCCACTCCTATAGTAAGGCCGGCGTCTTCCAGGGCCATCCGGGAGGCGGCGATGGCGAACTGACTGGCCCGGTCCAATCTCCTGATCTTCAGGGGAGAGATAAAGGCCTTGGGATTGAACCCCTTTGCCAGGGCCGCCTTCTTAGAGCGAAAGGACGCCGTGTCAAATGCCGTGATTTCCTCGCAGCCGTCTCGTCCCTGAATCAAGCCCTTCCAGAACTCCTCTTTGCCAATGCCCACGGGGCTGATGACGCCTATGCCGGTGATCACTGCCGCTTCCATGAGAGCTAGAGACCTTCCTTTTCAAAGATCAGCGCCGTGCAGTTGCCTCCAAAGGCAAAGGAGTTAGAGAGGGCGATCTCTATCTCCGCCTCCCTTACCTGCGGCACATAATCGAGGTCACAGATCGCATCCCCCTGCTCAAATCCGGTAGTAGGGGGAATAAAACCGTGTCGCATGGCCAACAAGGTGGCTGCTGCCTCCAACCCGCCAGCAGCCCCTAGGCAGTGCCCGATCTGCGATTTGATGGAGCTGATGGGGAGGTGAAAGGCATCTGCCCCCCACACCTGTTTGATGGCGAGGGTCTCCACTTGGTCATTGAGGATGGTGCCGGTGCCATGGGCGTTGATATAGGCCACCTCGTGCGGCTTTACTCCGGCATCCTGGAGGGCTTCCCGCATGATCCTCGCCTCCTCCCTTCCCGTCTCCTCCGGCGCGGTGATGTGGAAGGCCTCACCACCCAGGGAATAGCCGAGGAGCTCCCCATAAATCATGGCGCCTCTTCCCCGGGCCCTCTCTTTCTCCTCCAGTATCAGCACCGCCGCTCCCTCACCCAGGGAGAGTCCCTGCCGGCGGGCATCGAAGGGACGGCAGGGAAAGGGATCCACGATCTTCAAAGAGCAAAAGCCGCCGAAGGTAAGCTCGCTCAAGGCCTCACCGCCGCCGCAGGCCATGACATCGGCCTCACCCCATTGGATGAGCTCGGCTGCATAGGCGATGGAGCTCGCAGAAGAGCTGCAAGCGGTCGTGATGGTGGTCCGTGGTCCCTCCAGGTGATATCTTTCTGCCAAACGATCGGTGGCATGACTAGGGACAAAGGGGAGAAGGAGTGACGGCCTCGGCCTTTTCCCATCGAGGAGCTGACGGTGGTAGCTCTCGGCGGAGAGCATACCTCCTGCCCCTGCGCCGAGGCAGACCCCGATGCGCTCCCCATCTCGAATGAGGTCGGCATCGGCAAGGGCCTCCTCGGCGGCGATCAGGACGAACTGATCGACGCGGGAGAGGCGGCGCAGCTCCCGCTTGTCGAAAAAATCGAGGGGATCATATCCCGCGATCTCTGCTGCCAGGTTTGAGGGATAGCCGGAGCAATCGAAGAGGGTGATCTCTCTGATCCCCCGTCGCCCCTGCTTCAAGGAGGCGAGAAACTCTCCCACAGTATTCCCGGTGGCGCAGATGATCCCCATGCCGGTGATAACGGCACTCCTTTTTTTATCCCGCATCGCCCGTCCTCTGGTCAATCAGGTCTAGAAAGGCCTCGAGCCGTGTCCTGGTCCCCTCTTCCGAGGTATGTTCATCAAAGGTAAGGGTCATGAAGGGTATGTTCCCTTTTTTGTTCGTCCCCACCCGCCTTTTCAGGAACTCCTGCATCAGGGCATCGATGCCGCATTTAAAGGAAGAGACAAAGATAATCCCATCGGCAATACCGTGCTCGGCGAAGTAGAGGATGCTTCCTACGATCTCACGGGCGGTCTCCCAATAGATCTCCTTCGAGAGAGATGCAACCATTCGCTCCCTCTCATGCACGGGTATGGTGTTGGAGGTTATAACTTTTATCCCCAATCCCTTGGCTAGGGCAAGAAGGTCTTTGTTGATGAAGGGGTCAAAGAGATTGTAGGAGCGGCCGATAAAGGCGATGGTACGCCGGCGATCATGTCCGTTGTCTGCGGGGCACGGGGTTTCAAACAAAAAGATCTCCTCTGTCCGAAGGTTGTTTATCCTCGCCGTCAGCTCTTTGCTGAACGATTGGTAACGCCCTTCACCCCTCCGGTACGCTTGCCGCACCTTGTTGGTATCGATGCTTGTCTTTTCCGCTATCTCGTGGAAGAAATCATCCATGCCCCTCTTTCCCCGACGAAGATCGATGACCCCATCCCAGATCTCCAGTTCGTCTTTCAAGGCCAACTTGAGCACATCGGGGGCCCCTCGGAACTTGGGACAGAGGATGTAGCGGCGGTCCAGGCTGATCAGGCGGGGGAGAAAAAGGGCATCCACCTTGCCCACCAGGCTCTGGGAATGGGGGATCAATAATTTTAAGGGGAGGCAACTATCCTCATAGAAGGGGACACCCTTGCGCAGGATTTGATAAACCGCTTCATCAGAGGTCACCACCTCCATCCCCAGTTCCTGCAAAAAGGTCTTCCAGAGGGGAAAGAGTTTATAATACATCAAGGACTTGGGAATGCCGACGCGCATAAGGCCGTATTATCCTAACCCGTAATTCCCATGGCAATGCGTCACCCACGAATGCAAAGAGGAGATTTCCTGTTGGCAAATCCAGCACAATACCTTTTCCGTATAATGTAAAAAAGATATCATCGAATAGGGCAAAAGGCAAGGTGGGCAGGACGAAGGAGTTGTTGACACCTTTCCTTGATAAATGCTAAGTAATAGTTATAATTACGTCAGTTCAGGGTCTGTGGAGGCATGGTCGGCCTTTATGTCTTTTTGTTCCCATACGACCGCAGCTGAGGTAGACCTAGAGGCACTTGCGTATAACTATCATCAGCTGCGCCAGCGTGCCTCCCCTTCGGTCAAATTCCTGGCAGTGGTAAAGGCCGACGCGTACGGTCATGGAGCGATCCCGGTATCTAAAAAATTGGAGGAGTTGAGTACTGACTTTCTGGGGGTTGCTCGGGTACAGGAAGGGGTAGAGCTGAGGAACGGCGGGATTACGAAGCCGATTCTTGTCTTGAGCGGTGTCTATCAGGAGGAGGTAGAAGAGGTCTTGGCATATCAGCTCACCCCCCTGGTCTATCGCTGGGAGATCGCCGAGGCGCTCTCGGCAGCGGCCGGCAAGAGAGGCAAAAAAATACCTCTCCATATCAAGGTGGATACGGGTATGGGGAGAATCGGGGTCCTTGCCGAGGAGGCACCCGCCTTTGCGGATCGCGTGCGGAAACTCGGGAACTTAGAGATAGAGGGGATTGCCTCCCACCTCTCTACGGCAGATGAGGGGGACTCCGCCTTTGCCGAGGAACAGCTAGAAAGGTTCTCTCGCACTATAGAGGAGCTGAAAAAATTGGATATAGATCCTCCTTTCCGGCATATCGCGAACAGCGCAGCCCTGGTCAATCTTCCGGCGGCACATTTCACCGTGGTGCGTCCCGGGATCATGCTCTATGGGTCCTACCCTTCCCCTTCTTTGAAGGCAAAGGTTTCCCTGCGACAGGTGATGTCCTGGAAGAGCCGCATTGCAGATCTTAAGAAGCTTCCGGCGGGTTATCCCATCAGCTACGGACGGACCTTTATCACCCAACGCCCGAGCCTCATCGCCGCCATCCCCGTCGGTTATGCCGATGGGTACCATCGCCTCTTTTCCAATCGGGGGGAGGTCTTGATAAAGGGGATGCGAGCACCCGTCGTGGGGAAGGTCTGCATGGATTGGACCATGGTGGATGTGACCGCCATCACGGGCGTTGAGGTGGGGGACGAGGTCGTGTTGATGGGAAGCCAATCGGGCCAGGAGATAACCCCCGAGGAGATGGGAGGGTGGATCGGGACCATTTCCTACGAGATCCTCTGCTCGGTAGGGAAACGGGTCCCGCGCGTCTATAAGGGGTAGCCTATGTGGAACGTATCGAAGGTCATCAATATATTGGGGGAAGGGATAGCACGGTACATCAAGGAGATGGGGCAGATATTTCTCCTCTTTCTGGATACCATCCGCTGGTCCTTTTCTCCTCCTTTCAGACTGGATCTCTTCTTCCAACAGATGGACAAGGTGGGTGTGCGGTCCGGCTTGGTGGTAATCCTCACCGGTGCTTTTACCGGCATGGTCTTGGCCCTCCAGGGCTTCCACGCCACGAGGCAGTTCGGGGCCGAGACCATGGTGGGCGTTGCCGTGGCACTCAGTATGTTTAGGGAGCTCGGGCCGGTTCTCACCAGCTTCATGGTCACGGGCAGGGCGGGGTCGGCCATGGCTGCGGAGATCGGCACCATGAGGGTTACCGAGCAGATCGATGCCCTCTTGTCCATGGCGGTGAGTCCCGTTAAATTTCTCATTGTCCCGAGGGTCTTGGCCAGCATCGTGGTGCTCCCCCTCTTGACCGTCATCGCCGACTTTATCGGGATCATAGGCGGGTACTTTGTGGGGGTGACCATCCTGGGGATCAGCGCCGGCGCCTATGTGGCCAATATGGAACGGTATGTAAAATTGAATGATATATACCACGGTCTTATCAAGGCGGCGGTCTTCGGCCTCATCCTCTCCGTCATCGGGTGTTATAAGGGATACACCACGACAGGAGGGGCAGAGGGGGTGGGGAAGGCCACCACCGAGAGCGTGGTCCTGTCAGCGATCCTTATCTTGATGGCGAACTACTTCTTGACGGCGGCGATGTTTTAGATGATTGAGATCAAAGGATTACATAAATCATTTGGCGCATTGAAGGTATTACGGGGTGTCGACCTCCAAATCCCCAAGGGGGAGATTACGGTCATCCTGGGACGCAGCGGCGTGGGAAAGAGCGTGCTGTTAAAGCATATTATCGGGCTCATCAGGCCCGATAAGGGGCGGATCTGGATCGACAAGGTCGACATCACTCGGCTGGGGGATAAAGACCTCACTGAGATGAGAAAGAAATTCGGCATGCTCTTTCAGGATGCAGCGCTCTTTGATTCCATGGATGTGGGGGAAAACGTGGCCTTTCCGCTGCGCGAACACACGAAGCTTCATGAGCAGGATATTCAAAGGATCGTGGCCCACAAGCTGGAACAGGTCGGCCTTCCTGGCGCGGAGGAGAAGATGCCTGCCCAGCTGAGCGGCGGCATGAAGCGCAGGGTGGGTCTTGCCCGGGCTATTGCCTTGGATCCGGAGATCGTGATCGTTGACGAGCCCACCGCCGGTCTCGACCCCCCGATGGCCGAGTCAATTGAGCATCTTATCATAGAGACCCAGCGGAGCTTGGGGAGGACCTTTGTGGCCATCACGCACAGCATTCTGACGGCTTTTCATATTGCTCACAAGATAGCCATGTTGCACGAGGGCAGGATTATCAAGGAGGGTTCCCCTGAGGCCTTCAGGAAGTCATCGAACCCCGTGGTCAAGAACTTCCTGATCCGAGGAGAACACGAGGACTAGGAGTACACAAGGAGGTGGTCGCATGAAGGCAAGCAAGGTCAGCACAGAGGCAAAGGTGGGGATTCTGGTGTTAGTGGGGATCATCCTGCTGCTCTTCATGTCCTTCAGGGTAAGCAGGCTGGAGCGGCTCAAAGGGGAGGTATACACCGCCCTCTTTCCCTCGGTTTCAGGTCTCGTGATCAATGCCAATGTCGAGGTGGCCGGTGTGCCTGTAGGAAGGGTGGAAAAGATCGGCTTGGAAGACGGGATGGCCAGGGTCTGGATGAAGATCGGGCAGGCCCAAATTCACGCGGATGCCGAGGCAGCTGTCAAGACCCACGGGGTCCTGGGAGACAAATATGTCGAGATCAAACAGGGCTCCCCTGATGCCCCTCTGCTCCCGCCCGGAGCAGAGATCACCAATGTGCGCTCGGCGCCTGATATGGATCAAGTCTTCACATCTCTGGAATCCGCTGCCCGCGGCATGGCCGACCTCGGCAAATCCTTGCATGAAGCCGTCGGCGGGGAGGAAGGGCGGAACAAGCTCAAGGAGATAGTTGCTAACCTAGACGAGGCGAGCGCAGGCCTGAAGGAAATGGTCCAAGACAACAAAGGGAAGGTCAACGATATCGTTGCCAATCTGGATGATATTACTACCAAGATAAATACAGGAGAGGGGTCTTTAGGAAAGCTCGTGAACGATGAGAAGTTATATGATGAGGCCGAAAAGACCTTGAGGAAGGTGCAGAAGGCCGCGGAGGGGATAGAGGAGCAGACCCCGATCACCATTCTGTCGGCCATTGCAGGTTTCTTCTTCTGATCTGGAGGAGGACTTTTTGCCTCACAAGGGCCTTCTTGGGCTCCTCCTCTTCATCGTCATCTTTTCCCTCCCTCTCTCTCCTGCCCACGCGGCAGGGGGGATATGGCCCCTTTTTTCCTACTACACTGCCGGGGAGCAGAAGGAGGTGGAGGTCCTCGGTCCCTTCTTTACGTGGCGGGAGACCACCAAGGGTACCGAGTGGGGGATCCGGCCCTTAATGTATCGTACCCACCACCCTTCCCAAGAACTTCTCCGGTGGGAGTTTTTATGCCCCATAGGGAAATATCAGCTCAAAGAGGGGGACCGCAAGGCCTACGTTTTCCCCGTCAGCGTCTTCAGGGATGAGGTCACCTCATCCAGACCCGAGAGAAGGGCGCGGAACAACGCTATCGTGACCGCCTTTTGGGGCAGGACTGACCATGGTGAGGGCTACGGGGGGTTTTTCCCTATCGCCGGCCAGTTCAAGGAGAGGTTCAGCCGGGACAAGATAGTCTTCTACCTCTGGCCCCTCTACTCCCGCATCGAGGATGACGGGGAGATCACCTGGCGGGTTCCGTGGCCCATTGTCTCTGTGATTGGGGGTAAGGCCAAGGGTTTATATATCTGGCCCTTGTGGGGCCATAAGGAGAGGGGCGACGAATATGCCAGGGGCTTTATCCTCTGGCCTTTCTACGTCTATAAGGATGACGATCTCGACACCGATAGGCCCGTGAGGACGCGCTTTTATATTCCCTTCTACGCCACCCAGCGCGCGCCCGGGGCAAGAACCGACATCTTTATTACCCCCTTTTTTTTCCATCAGCGGGTTGACGATCCCCCCTTCGACAAGTGGCGGGTTCCCTGGCCCATTGTGACGCTGGTGAGGAGCGAGAGGGCGAGGGAAACCGAGGTCTTTCCCCTCTTCCGAATAAGGGAGGAGGAGCAGAAGAAGCGCCTCAATATCCTCTGGCCCGTCTACAAATACGAGTGGGATATTATGACGGCTGAAGAGGAGACGGCGTACCGTTTTTTGCTCGTTAACAAGTATCGCATCGTAAAGCAATTGGCTACGGGGAAGGAGGCCCTCGATACAAACATCTGGCCCCTGTTCGACTATCGCCGGGGATTTGAGGGTGAGAAGAGCTTTTATATTTTTAGCCTCCTCCCCTCCTTCCATGATGACGCGCTGGAACGCAACATCTATCCCCTCTTGTGGGTCTATCGGTACACCCGCTCTGCCCAGGGCGAGACCCTCTCGGACCTGCTCTGGGGTCTCTACCGCCGCAGGCACTCGTCTGAGTTTTCCTCCACCCAATTTGCCTTTTTCCTGCGCATCGAGCGGATGGGTGAGGAGAGATTTTCCTTGTCTATTCTCGAAGGGCTGATTCGCTATCAAGGCACGCCGGAAGGGGGGAAGATGGGATTTTTCTTTATAGGGCCTTCAGATTGAGGGCAGGATAAAGAAGGGCGGCTGCGGCGCGCGTGAAGAGGAACCTCATACTATTTTTGGGGATAGTTATCTCCCTCCTCCTTGTTGCCGGCACTACAACCGACCAGAATTCAAGTGTCACCGTCGCCTTTGGCGGGGATACGCTCTTTGGGGGATACTACAGCACCATCCCGCCGTACGGCACCATGGATGATCTCGCACAGATGATTAACAGCTATATCCAAAGTCATGGTGAGCAAGAGGGTATACAACGCTACGTCGGATATGCCTTCCAAAACATCAAGCCGATATTTGCTAAATCGGCGTATGCCGTGGTAAACCTTGAAGGCCCTATTGTCGCCGCCCCAGATGCCTTCTTTCCCAAGGTCTTTCCCCTGAGGCAGCACGTGCAGACCCCCGAGATCCTGAAAGAGGCAGGTATTGCCCTGGTATCCCTCGCCAACAACCATATGTATGATTTTAACGGCGCCAAAGGGGTCGAGGAGACCATGCAGAGGCTTGAAGATGCCGGCATTGCATATGTCGGGGCGGGCAGAGGGGAGGATTCCTATGCCCAGGCCTTCGGCTATAAAATTAAGGAAAACAATGGCATCAAGATCGCCTTCTTCGGCGTCACTGATGTGATTGAACCCTGGGATATGGTTGTTGAAGAAGGGAAAACAGGGGTAGCTGCCTTGCCCGAACAGGCACATTACCGGGAGAGTAAAAATATGCGCTATCTGCTCGGCAGGATTGGCGACGCCAAGAAAGAGGCTGATTTTTGCGTGGTCCTGCTGCACGCCGGGCCTCCCCGGGGCCATGAATTGGAGCCGCGTCAACAGGAGATCGTCGATATCCTGCTTGAGGCAGGGGTTGATGTCATCATCGGCACGCATGGTCATTCGCAGCAGCCCATGAAAGAGATTCATGACGGACAAGGCAGGTTAAGGCAGGTGGCCTTCTATGGGATCGGCAACCTTGTCTTCGGCGGCTGTAAGGGCAGACAAGGCCTCAGTTTAATTGCCCTTGTCGCCTTCCATAAGGAAGAGGGGGTGCGCTACCTCTCTTACGAGGGAGTTGCCATTCGGCCAAACGAGGACGGCACCTTTCAACCGATCGTCGTAAATCGTGACAAGGTTACTACAGCGCAAGACCAGTTTCCATGAGGTAGAAGAGTCACTATGGGCAGAATGGGTTGGAAGTTAGTCGAACCGAGGATCTTTCTGAATGTCGCCCCTGGTGAGCTTCCGGCTGGGTACCAGGGTATATCGAGTCTCGTAATACAAAAGCTGTTCACTCATGATCTTAGGTGCTCCCGACGCTCATACGACCAAGGCCCTATTTACATAAACCTTATTTAATGGTAGCGTAACGGTATTAATAAATAGGATAATTTTTTTAAACTTTTTTAACAAGAAAGGGGGAAGGTATGAAAAGAGCAATAGTCATAGGTCTAGCGATTGTCTTTTGTTTCATTGCGGCGGCATCGTATGCTAAAAGTTCGTACTTCGGGATTCCCAATAAGGCGATAATGTACCCCTCAGAGTTCGACCAGACAGATCAGGCCATCATGAAGGCGGAAAAGTCTCCAGGGGCAAAGACCTGTCCGGACAAGCTTGCCCAGGCCCGGGAAATGGCTAAGCAAGGGGTAGAGACCTACTGGTCCTGCCGCACGAAGGAGGGCCTGGCCATGCTGGCTCAGGCCAGGAAGTTG
>Ga0256868_10001350_pt1 | contig 13477 bp, 8 predicted proteins | sample RVTome_13_FD_187341 | JGI IMG/M metagenome (GOLD analysis project Ga0256868, IMG submission 187341) | Soil microbial communities from uranium-contaminated site in the Upper Colorado River Basin, Wyoming, United States - RVT92D227 HiSeq ... | reverse complement strand
GAGCGCAGTGGTCGCGTAGAAGATCGTCGCGCTGACGAGCGATCCGAGGGCGACGGCGGAGACGATCCGCACGAGGTCCGGGACGCTTGCGAAGCGCCAACGGCGGCTGTACAGGCCCAGCCGGATGTTGGTGATGGTTCGGACGGCCAGGAGCAGGCCGACCACCATGGGAAAGGCGGGGACGAAGATGGGACCGCTGATGCGATCGTAACGAAGCGCCAGCGCGACATAGGCCGCGACGACAATGCCGACCAGGTCGATCGCGAAGAGGTACCGGCCCCGCAGTCCGGCCGCGAGGCGCAGGACCTGTGGGTCGACCGTCAGGAGCGGCGTATCTCCCGCCGCCCCCTCCCGCTGCGCGGGGCGACGGGGGAGCCCCGGGAAAGAAAGTCGGAAGGAGCGGCGGACAGCCAATAGACCCCCTTGGTCGGACTATGTGCGCGCGCTGCGCGACGCGTGTGGCAAAGACGCGGACCTGCCGGTGGTCACGCCCACGAGCAGGACAACGTGCTGCGCAGCGGCGTCGGGACAACTCCTCATGGAACGCTAGGACAACTGGAGATCTGCGCCTAGTACTAATGGACACGCGACGCACGCTCGGGTCGGCCCGAATGGTGCTCGGAGGCAACAGCATTCGGCCACAGCGGTGATGGGGGGCCGCGAACACGGGCGGCCGGGCACGCGGAGGACTGCCTCGAGGGGGCGTCCGGGTGGGCGGGTCATGGTCGTGATTCGCGGGTCACCGTCTATCATGGCCGGGCATGAACGGTGGCAAGCCCGACCTTCCCGATGCCTCGTCCTGCCCCCTGCTGGGGTTGGCTGACGATCCCCGCACGCGATTTACGTTCCCGCACCCCGGTCACCGCTGCCACGCGGGGTCGCGGCCAAGCGCCGTCGTGCCGGGATGGCAGGCGACCCGCTGTCTGAGATCCGGTTTCGCGACATGCGACCGGTACCAGGACTGGGCCGCGGCCCGTGGGGGTCCCCCCCGCTTGTCGGCCGCTGCCCCGACATCGGCGACGCCGGCGGTCATCCACGTCGCCCGGGCGGCGACTCGCTCGCGCTGATCGCCGCCCCCACGGCCCCGCACGAGGAAGCCGGCGGAGGTGCGCCGCAGGCGGATCGGTCCGGTTGACGCACTCGAACGCGGTGGTCGATGATCCTCGGAGCACGCGTGACCGGATCGGTGATGGCGCGGAGGGCCCCGCGCCTCTGAGCAGAAGGTGAGATCCGTGGAGTTCCGGCGCCAGATCGGCATCGTTCGAGCGTGGTTCCCACTGCTGGTCATCTGCGTCCTGCTGGCCGCCGGCGCGGCGTTCGTCATCAGCAGCCTGCAGCAGAAGGTCTACGAGGCGAAGGCGACGCTCATCGTCGGCCAGTCGCTGACGGGGGTGAGCCCCGACTACACTCAGCTCCTGGCGTCACAGCGGCTCTCGACCACCTATGCCGCCGTCGCCACGACACGGCCCATCCTCGAGGCCGTCATCAAGGATCTCGGGCTCGAGACGACCCCGGATGAGCTCCTGGAGCGCGTTCTGGCCAAGGCGCCGACAGACAGCACGCTCCTGACCATCTCCGCCCAGGACGGCGACGCCGCGCGTTCGGCCGCGATCGCGAACGCCATCGCGGAGCAGCTGATCGCCGCATCGCCGGCCATCCAGGGTCGCCAGGCAGACCTCCAGGCGTCGATCGACGCCGACCTGAAGGCGACGCAGGCCCAGATCGAGGCGACCCAGGCGCGTGTCGCGGCCCTCACCCAGCTCGAGGAGCGGACGGCAGCCCAGGAGGCCGAGCTCGCGACGCTCGAGGGCCGGCTGGTCAGCCTCCGTTCGACCTACGCCACGCTGCTTGCCTTCTCGTCCGGCAGCGCGACGAACTTGCTGAGCGTCGTCGAGCCGGCGGTCCAGCAGCTTGCCCCGATCTCGCCGCGACCCTTGCTGAACACGCTCCTGGCTGCGGTTTTGGCCCTCCTGGTCGCCCTGGGGATCGCCTTCCTAGCGGACTACCTCAATGATGCGATCAGGAGTCCGGAGGACGTGCAGGAGGTCGCCGGCGTGAGCACGCTCGGAACGATCGCCCGCATGAAGGGAGACGGCGGTCGGCGGGAGATCTACCAGCTCGCGGCCCTGCTCTACCCGCGGTCGAGCGTCGCGGAGAGCTACAGGACGCTCCGGACGAACATCGAGTTTGCCTCCATCGACGCGCCTCTGCAGACGCTCCTCGTCACGAGCGCTCTCCCGCGTGAGGGCAAGACAGTCACAGCATCCAACCTTGCGGTCGTGTATGCGCAAGCAGGTCGACGAGTCCTGCTCGTGGACGCGGATCTGCGCAAGCCGGACGTCCATCTCCTTTTCGACCTCCCAAATACCTACGGCTTGACGACCCTGCTGCGCAGCGACGAGGTGAGTCTCGCTGCGGTTGCCCACGAGACGGAGCAGACGAACCTGCGAGTTCTGACCACCGGCCCGCTGCCGCCAAACCCGGCCGAGTTGCTCGGCTCACACCGAATGCGCACGGTCCTGGAAGTACTCAAGGCCGGCGCGGACTTGGTCATCTTCGACAGTCCGCCCCTGCAGGCGGTCACCGATGCCGCGATCCTCGGCTCGATCCTGGACGGGACCCTGCTCGTGGTCGATGCTGGCCGCAGCCGTCGAGGAGCAGTTCATCAAGGGCGGGAGGCGCTTGCGAAGGCGGGCGCGAACGCGGTGGGGGCCGTCCTCAACCGGATCCCGGGCTCGGCCCGCTCCGCCTACGCTGGCTACTACGCTGGTCTATACGGTTCTCCGGATGCGACGGCGGAGCGCGCGCGGCGTCCCGACGAAGTGCCAGAGACGCCAAGCGCGCCTGCCCAGCCTTAGTCAGCAAGTTCCGGCATGCCGCGTCCAACGACGCGGCGACGTCCACAAGCTCGGCCAGGCCTGACGGAGGACTGATCTCAGGCCTCGAGCCGAGCCGTCGCAGGCGAGCAGCGGAAACGGCTGAGTGCATCACGTCGCCATGCCTTCGCGGGCCGAACGTTCGCTCGATCCGCCGGCCGATGGATCGCTCGACGAGCTTGGCCAGGTCCAGGATGCAGACGTCCTCGCCGGAGGCGACATTCCAGGTCGCAGTCGTCTTCGCCTCGGCGCTCAGCCTCCAGAGCGCCTCGACCACGTCCCGCACATGGACGAACCGGCGCCGCCGACCCCGTCGCTGCGGATCACGACGGATCGCTCAAAATCCACCACTCCACGGGACACGACCGGAATGACAACCACCGGGCGCGCAAGCAACAGTCAGTCTGGGCACGACGCAGACTAGCTTGACCGTGTCAACTCGTCCACGAGGTCGCGGTAGAACAGACGGTGGTGGGTTTGTCCGAGCGTTTCAGTGTGGAACAGCAGAACAGCGTCCCCTCCGTGTCTCCGACACTGACCGATGAGGGCGCGGGTTCGTGAACTTGCATCGTCGAGGTCGCGGCCGACGGATTTCAGCAGCGCCACATCCATGATCAGAAGAGGACGCTCCCGCAGTCTCAGCTTCTGGCGTTCCAGAAGGTCGAAGACCGGATACTCGCGATTGGTGCCAGCTCGAAAGCCGATCTGGTCAGCCCAGCCGATCGTGGAGTCATGATCGAGGCCGGCCTGATCCTGACTGCGCCACGTCAGCGGGTTCTCGAATCTGAGGTAGTGCTGTCGGATACCCCACGAGGGCTGATCGAATCCGACGGCTCGGCATGCCTGTTTCAGCGCCTCGGACTCGAAACGGATACTCGCTGCGGAACGGAAGCTGAGGTAGCTGCCATGCAGCCCGACTTCGTGGCCTCGCTCGTGGATGCGCCGGAGTACGCCCGCCACCCGACGATCCGAGATGTCATAGCGGAAGTCGACGTCACCAACCTTGCTGCCGGCCAAGAAGTAGAAGGCGCTCCGCAGACCGTGACGCTCACTGATATCCATGAGCAGGTCGAACGTGTCGAAAGGATCTCGGTCGAACCGACCGATCTGAGCATCGCAGATCGCGCGGAGGCGACGCGCAGCGAGACTGGGATCGTGCCTCACGATGAGATCGCCAAGCACCGCTCGTCGCCGTCGCGCGGCCCACAGCTCATCGGTATCGTGGGTCAATCGGAGGCGGAAGGACGACGGCCGTCGCGCCAGAGTCGGCCACAGGCGACTCAAGGATGTCCACAAGACTTCGACGTAGTCGTCGACGAGGGGACGACCCAGGAACCCCTCGGCCACCGCCAACGAGGCGCTCGAGTCGAACCGTTCATTCGTATCACGGTGCGGCAGGACGGCCTCTTCATACCGGGTGAGCAGGAAGAAGATGCTCCCGAAGATGTCCACCGAGAACTCAGCCCCGGCGTCGGTGGCGTACCACGCGCGACCCCCCGGAGCTGTCACCCCGTAGAGGACCGGTATGGAAGCCGCTGGCGAGCGGTCAGCTTGTCTCTCTGGCGTCGCGCCGGAAGTCAAGGACTCGCCCGGGTCCAGCACGAGATGCGACAGGGGTCGACGGGGCAGCGATCGCAACGTGAGCCAATCTTCCTCGCGAGCTGCAAAGAGGACATCCGGGAACGTGATACGGGATCCCTGCGGGTCGCCCACGAGGCCGACCCTGACATTCGGACCATCGTCGAACTCGAGGTCGTAATCGATACCGAGCCACTCCGCGAAGACGACATCGAAGAGGTACCGTCGTTCCGCGGCACGATTGCCCCGCGTGCAGATGCGGAGGACTGGTCTGTCGCTCACCGCCGCAGCTCCCTCGTCGTTCTGCGCCCGAAGTCGCCTACGTCTTGCACGCGACCTTGGTGATGATCTCCCGTACTGCGTCGCAGTCCAACTCCATCGCGTACTGAAGTGACAGGTTCGCGGAAGCCAACTGCTCCCATCCTAACTGCCTTGAGCGCAGAGGATCGGACGCGCGGCCCCGATTCCGCCCCACCCCCAGCCCCAAACGCCCGTTCGCTCGGCTGGCTGTCCCAAGCGGATGAGTGAGGGTGAAGGAGCTATCGGACACGTCCGGGAAGCGCGCGCGGATCTCGGCACCGGCGGCCTCGCTTGGGTCACGATCATGGCCCGCCACGCCGCGGGGGAGGAGGCCGAGGTCGACTTCGACGAGGCGGCGGTGATCCTCGCCGGCGAGCCGACGAAACGTCCACCTGTTCCATCTCCCGCTCTCGCACTTGGGCAGGGCAGTGACCCCCGCCTTCCACTCCCCCGACCAGGTGCCGCGAGCGCCGATAGCCGAGGTGAGGTTTCCCAGGACGATGCGCCTCGCCACCTTCGACGCGGCCGCGGCTTCGGCCGTGCTACGCTCGGTGCTGCCCGATCAGCTCTAGACAGGCAGGAGCAGGATCGATGCGCGAACAGGCAATGCCAGTCGCCCTGCCTACCACGGAGCGTCCCTCAGCGTGAATCTCGGCATGTCGCGACTAGCAGCGATGGCGGAGTTCGCCATGCGACCCAGCCGGATTCGCATGTATCGCTCCTTCCTGACCAGTCAATTCGAACCACTTGATGTCCGATGCGCTCGTCAGGATGAGAGACTGGCAGTCCTGTTGTCATACGCCGAGGAGACCGTTCCTTACTACCGACAGTTGTTTGCCAATGCTGGCATCCACGCAGGGGAAATCCAGGGAGTGCGTGACCTGTGCGCGCTGCCAATTCTGACGAGAACCATGATCAGGGAGAACCCAGACGCGTTCTACCCTGAAATGCATGATGGAAGGCCCTTCGTGCGTGGCAGCACGGGAGGGTCCACTGGACAACCGCTGCAATATCGCATGTCGACTGCAGACTACGATGCGGGTGTGGCCTTGATGTACCGCATGTGGGGATGCGGTGGCTTTCGACCGGGCGACAGCATGGTGGTCGTGGCCGGAGGGTCATTGATGTCCAGTTCGCCTGGCGTCATCGATCGGGTCAGGGATCTGGCCACCAACAGGCGGAGTCTGAGTTCGTACGGAATGACCCCAGAGCGGATGGCCGCCTATGTCAAGTTCATATCGCGTTGGCAGCCGCTGTATGTCCGCGGATATGCGTCCAGCCTTCTCGCTTTGTCCAGATTCGCTTTGGATCGCCGCATTGGGCCGTATTCCTCAATCAGGGCGGTGTTTAGCACAGCAGAGTGTCTGTCTCCCTCTGCCCGACACGTGATCAGGCAGGCGTTCAACTGTGACGTGTTCGACGGTTACGGCCTCAACGATGGGGGCGTGTCGGCCAGTGAGTGCCAGGAGCACTCAGGATTTCACGTCGACTTGGAGCGGGCGGTTCTCGAGGTCGTCGACGAGGCAGGTCGACCCGTTGTTGGTCGAGCCGGCCGGATCCTCGCCACGAGCTTGCTGAACCGCGCGATGCCCTTTGTTCGATATGACACCGGCGACATCGGAGTGATGACTTCGGAGACGTGCTCGTGTGGTCGGACCGGCCCATTGCTGTCGACGATCCTCGGTCGGCAGACGGATCTTCTGGTGGTAGACGGTGTCACAATTGGCAGTCCCGTTCTCACGGTTTTGATGGGAACAACATCGGCATTGTGGTATCAGATTGTTCAGACAGACCGGGCCAGCGTGACATTTCGCATCGTGAATCCAGATATGGGCACGCGGCAGGCAGACGAGGCGATGATCGGAAGGTCCATGCGCGAGCACGTGGGCACAGCAGCACGGATTTCGTTCGAATACCTCGATATGCCGGATGACCTCGTGGCCGGTGACAAGCATCGGATTGTGCTCAACCGATGGCTGCCACCAGGAGATTCGGCGACTGGAACGAACACTGGATGAACGCAACCAGAGTGTCCTGTCTGGTGGCCCCTTCTGCCAGGATCGGGTGAGGCACCTTCTCGTCGAGACTAGTGACACGCTGCCGTGCGGAGACATGAACCACCCGCGATGCTCGAACGATTGGCACGCGGCCGGATGCTGGCCCATCCTGAGCCCGTGCCCGACCCGGAGGTCCCGGAGCGCTCTGCGCGGCGCCGCTTCAGGCGTCGTCGGACCACGATCGGCTCGCCGACCGGGTTCTGGAATCAGCCCCCACCACGCGCTTCCCGTCGAGCGCGTACGTCGCGCAGACCCAGCGCCCAGAAGCGGTCGACGGCCAACTGGTAGGATCCCGTCCGCTGCTGTGACGAGGCCGCGCCTAGCCGAGGAATGCTCGACCTGATGGACGCCCTTCCCTTCCGGAACGTGCTGGTCCTCGCACCGCACACCGACGATGGCGAGTTCGGCTGTGGCGGTACGATGGCGCGCCTGGCCGAGTGCGGCATCGAGGTCACCTACGCCGCATTCACGACGGCCGCCAAGTCCGTGCCAAAGGAGTTCCCCTCCGACGTGCTCAGCCACGAGGTGCGCGCAGCCACCACGGTGCTCGGCATCGACGAGGCCCACCTTCGGGTCTATGACTTCGAAGTGCGGACCTTCCCGACCGTGCGACAGGAGATCCTGGATCAGCTGATCGTCCTCGGCGCCGAGGTCCGGCCAGACTGCGTGATGATGCCCGCGCTGGTCGACATCCACCAGGACCACAAGACGATCGCCGAGGAAGGCCTTCGAGCCTTCAAGCGAACCACGGTTCTCGCCTACGAGATCCCCTGGAACAACCTCAACTTCTCGCATCAGGCGTACGTGCGCCTGGAGAACCGACACGTCGAGAAGAAGGTTGCAGCACTCGCCTGCTACAAGTCGCAGCAGGGCCGCAACTACATCCAGGAGCACTACATCCGCAACGTCGCGTTCACGCGCGGCGTCGACGTCGGATGCGACTACGCCGAGGTGTTCGAGGTCTATCGGTGGCTTGTCTAGAAGCGCCGGCGCCCGTTCGCCGGCCAAAGGACATCGCGGCGGGCAGGTCCGACGTGCGAGCTTCTCGGGACGGGCCGTCGATCCGGCCGTCCGAAGCAGCACGGAATGAGGGGCCTTGATGCGCGGGGACCGATCCCGCGGACGACCGCTCGTGGGAATGGTCCTCTACGGAGATCTCACATTCGACAGCCGGGTGCGCAGGGAGGCCAGGTCGCTCGCGCTCGCCGGCTTCGATGTCGTGATCGCGTGCCTCGCCGACGAATCCGCGTCAGATGATCTGCCGCCGAACGTTTCGGTCCTGGTGCGGCCGATCGCCCAGGCGTCGGCGCAGCCGGGGGCGCTCAATCCGTTTCGCGCCCCCCGGCGCAACCCCGTGATGTCGCTCGTCCGGGGCTTGAACTGGCTCCGCGGCTACAGCAGCAGTCTCCGTTCCTGGGGCCGCTGCGTGACCGCTTGCGGTCCCGTCGACGTGTGGCACGCACACGACTTCACGGGTCTCGTTGCTGTCGCTCCGATGCTGGGCCAGGGTGCCCCGATCGTGTACGACGTCCATGACCTCTTCCTCGAAAGCGGGACCGCGTTGAGGTTGCCGTCGCCGGCCCGCGGCGTCCTGCAGAGGTACGAGGGACGCCTCGTCGCGGGCGTTGCGGCTGTCGTCACGGTCAACCGCGGGCTCGCGGAGGTCCTGCAGCGACGCTACCGGCCGAAGAGGATCGAGGTCCTGCACAACTACCCGGATCGCTGGTCGCCGCCTGAGCGCAGACCCACGCTCATCCGGGATGCGGTCGGTATCCCGGGCGAAGCGCCGCTCATCCTGTCCCACGGCCTTCTGGGTCCCGGTCGGGGTATCGATCAGGTGATGCAGGCTCTCCTTCAGCCCGGGCTCGAAACTGCTCATCTCGTCCTGATGGGCTATGGACCAGGGCGTGACGAGTATGCCAAAGCTGCGGGCAGGCTCGGCCTCCAAGATCGTGTCCACGTGCTCGATCCGGTACCCCCGGCTGACCTGCTCCCGTGGGTCGCGTCCGCCGACGTCGGCGTGGTACTGCATCCGGGGTCGAGGCTCAACGACTACAACAAGACGCCGAACAAGCTCTTTGAGTGCATCGCTGCCGGGACGCCTGTTGTCGCAAGCGACTTTCCTCTGATGAGGAGATTCGTTCTCGGCGACCCCGGGGGCTCGCTCGGAATGGTCTGTGATCCCTCGCGCGTCGAGGACGTTGCGTCGGCTCTCCGATCCATCCTGGGCCTCGATCCCCACGCCACCGAGTCCATGCGCGCCCGCTGCGTCGCGGCCGCCCAGAATCACTGGAACTGGCAGTCGGAATCCAGCCGCCTCACGGGCCTCTACCACGAGCTCGTTGGTGGGCTCACCTGACCGGATGTTGGGGTTCGGCAGTGGCCAGGGGCCTTCCAGAACGTCCGTTTGTCGGACGTTGGTAGCGTCATCGGAGGGAGCGCGGATCGGGGCTTTGACCGGTGTCCGTCCGAAGCAGCCCAGGACCGATTGGAGGCCGTGGGCGGAGCGTGCATCTCATACACGCACATCGCCTCGGGCTTGCATCGACGGTCGGTTGGACTCTCGGTTCAAGACGCTGATGGAGCGATTGGCACGCATGGATGGTTGATTCGTGCCATATCGCTGATCAGCAATGCCGTCAGGTCAACTGGTCACTGACTTTGTCAGTCGGGCTTCTTGTTCACGGACGGCGTCAGAATTGCGGGGACAGGATCGGGCCGCACCCATGAGACTCAGGGCGGCTCGAGACAGGATGCTACGGGCCGCGTCGACGAACGGGAGCTTCGTCGGGAGCGTTGTCACCCTTACCCTCGGGACGGCAGCGGGCCAGGCGATCATCATCGTCGGGTCTCTGATCCTGTTGCGCCTGTACACGCCAGACGAGTTTGGGGCGTTCGGCGTGTACCTGGCCGCCGTCTCAATCGGGGCGATTGTGGTCACCCTCCGCTATGAAGCCGCCCTCCCGCTTCCAGACTCGGAAGAGGAAGCGCTGGACGTTCTTGCCCTCGCGGTTCTGGCCACTGTCTCGATAAGTGCTCTCGTTGGTCTCGTTGCGTGGCTGATCGCCGCGAACGACATCGTTGTCCCCACCGCAATGCGGGCCATGCTTTGGCTGTTGCCGCTCGGTCTGCTCTTCGCTGGACTTCAGCAGACCTTCACGCTCTGGGCCACGCGCCTCGCCGCTTTCGGGACGAGTGCTCGCTCCAGTGTCGCTGCGGCCGGCGCCCAGACGGCGAGCCAGATCGCGTTGGGACTTCCGGCGACCGGGGTGATCGGCCTCGTCCTTGGCTACCTGCTTGGGCGGGTGGGCGGGATCGTCGTGCTCATCGGGACGATTGGCTCGTCGCGCCGGGCGGCAGTACGTGGAACCTCGGCTCGGCGCCTACGTACTGTCGCAGCACGCTATCGTCGATTCCCGCTGTACGCTCTCTGGGCAGCGCTTCTGAACACGGCGAGCGTCCAGGCCCCCGTTCTCCTCCTCGCCGCCATGTTCGACACGACCGTGGTCGGATGGTTCTCGATCACGGTGCGCGTGCTCCAGTTGCCCAGCACTCTTGTCGGAAGCGCGGTGGCACAGGTGTTCTACGCGCGGATCAGCCGTGAAGACCGACCCGACGTGGCAGCGACGACGAATGCAGTCTTCCGATCTCTTGTGGCCCTAGGCGCTGGTCCGATGGTGCTGTTGGCCGTTGGAGGCCAACAGCTGTTCGCCCTCGTCTTCGGAGAGGCTTGGGCCGAGGCAGGCACGTATGCCCAGTGGTTGGCGCCGTGGCTGCTTCTCGTCTTCGTTACCTCCCCGCTTTCGACCCTCGTCTTCGTGCGAGAGAGACAACGAGCGGAGCTCGTCTTCCAGGCCGTCCTTCTTGCGGCACGAACAGCCACCCTCGTTGCCGGGTGGGCTCTCGGGAGTGCGACGCTCGCCATCGTCATGTTTGGTGTCGGCAGCGCAGTCCTTTGGGGTGGCTACATGCTGTGGCTGCTCAGGATCGGTGGCGTTGGCGTGCGGCAGCCGCTGTGGTGGCTTACCCGGGATATCGCGGTCGCGCTGCTTCTGAGCACGCCGCTGCTGGTGCTGAGTGCGGCGGGCGTGCGAGGGGTTGCATGGGCGATTGCTGCGATCGCAACTCTCGGGGTTGTGCTCCTGCGTGCCCAACGCGAAATCGGGGGACTCAGACACCGGATCTGAGACTGATCCGAGTCAACAGGCATGGCGGGTCGTGACGTCAAGAACGGTGGAGGACACCTCGAGGGGCTCGTTCGTTGCGACGCCCCCAGGTGTTATCGACCTGTCCCGAACGTGTCGCCGACGCCCTGGCTGAACGCATTCGGCGCACGCAACGGTAGCCTGGTCTCGTTCCGTGATGCGTCCGTGAAGCGTTGCTCGGCGCGAACGGCGACAGGTGCTGCCAGGAGCAGCAGCGCGAACCCCCAGAACGGACGGTTGTCGAAGAAGTTGCCCAGCATCTGATTCGCGAGGAGGAACAGAAACAGGCCCCACACCGCAGCCCAGACGGGCGCTGCCGGTCTCCGGCGGATCGCCGCGAGAACCAGTACCGCAAACAGCACCAAGCCCATCACACCCCAATCGGCCGCAAGCTCAAGAAGGATGTTGTGCGGGTTCTCCATTGCCGAGATCAGCGGGATCATCTGCGAGTAGTACGCGAAGGCTCCAGTGCCGGCGCCGAGCGCCGGATGATCCTCGAAGATGGAGACCGAGAGGTCGGCGGCCGCAAGTCGCATGTCCAGAGATCCATCTGCGGGCGTGTCCCCCCCCGCAACATATGCAGCCAGCCGGTCGAAGCGATCGATGGAGACGGAAGGCAGCGGTGTGGCAACGGCGATGATGGCCAGCACTAGGACCGCTGCAGTTGCACTGGCGACCAGACCCTTGGCGATCCGCCGACCGCGAGCCACGTGCCAGATCGAGAGCGCGGCGGCAACCGCAAGGAACATGAGAAACGGGCCCCGCGCACCGGCGGCTAACGACACGATCAGCGTTAGTGGCAGGACGGTCAGCAGGGGTCCCCGCAGCCAAGTCGGGCCGTCCCTCATCACGTAGAAGAACACGATGATCGGGACCATCAGCGAGGCTCGCCCCACGTTGATCGTCGACGAGAAGCCGATCACGAGCCGTTGCGACGGTGAGAACGCCAGGAGCGCTGCAAGGGTAACGAAGAGCCCAACCGCCAGGCACGTCCAGACGAACCGCTCTACCTCGCGTTGATCGCTCGCGACCCAGAACGCGACCATCAGGGGCAGGAGAACCAGGCCGACCCAATTCTGGACGCGTGAGAGGGCGAGGTCCTGATCCGGGGCGTAGAGCGACCCGACAGTGATCATCGCAAGGAGCGCAAACCAGAGCACCAACGCGCTCACCTTGACGGAGACCGGCCTGGCCACGACACCGTAGGCAACATGCAAGACGCACGCCAGCCCGAGGGCCACCGTGAGGTCAAAAGGCACGAGCGGCTGGAGGAGCCCCTTGAGGAAGGGGGGCACCAACAGGTAGAGGGCGAAGGCCATGCCGGGTGACCGAAGCATCCCGACGACGACGGCCGCGCCCGCCACGATCCCCGCCGCTTGCGGCCCGACGGTGGCGACCGCCAACCCGGCGATGGCGCTGGCTGAAAGCGTAGCCGCGGCGAAGGCCTTGGACGGACTGACTTGCAGGTTCACGGCGCTCCCGAAGGTAACGACTCGGATGCAATCCAGGTGGTCTCAATCATAGGGGCCGAACCGTCCTGCCTTCGGTGGAGACTCCATCGCTTTGGAGGAAGGTGGAGTCCGTGACCGACAACACGCCGTCACGTCCGTCGCCACGCCGCGACCCGCCAGAGCTCCGTGGGTGGGCCGTCCGGATGGTCCTCGAGAGAGGCGATCCGGCCATGGCGGGCCGGACGGACGAGCCGGCCGAGAGAGACCGTGCGCCGGCACCTATCTCCAGGTGTTGCCGCCGGCATCCACCATCGGCGGTAGGATCTCCGGGCCGCTCGAGTTGGTGGCGTGGACGTTCTTGATGGTGCCCGGCGTCTCCACGAGGACGACGGAGTAGTTCATGCCCGACGAGTCGATCGTCCAGTTGGAGATGTTCACGTCCTGCGTCTGGTTGGCTGAGCCGCCCGAATAGACTGCGTAGCTCACATTGGAAACGTGCCAACCATCGAGCCAGACGTGCTGCGGTCCCGGCGCGTGCTCGATCGTGAAGGCGCCGTACTGCTTGCCGTTCCCGTCAACCGTCCAGTTGTTAGCGATGACGTTGGTCGGACCGGCCCCTTCGAGATAGAGCGCCCACGAGTAGTACGCTTGTCCAGTGCAGTTGCGCACGGTGATGTTGTTCATCGTGATGTCGTGGGCATCACCGAGATCGAACAGGCCGGTCTGACCGATCGTGTAGCCCTCGAAGGTCAGCCCGTTGAATGTGATGTTGCTGGTGCGACCGCCATAGCCGAGCCAGAAGGCGGCCGAGGAACCATCGCCGGCGAATAGGACGCTCGCACCAGCCGCTGGCCTGATGACCACCGGCCGCGTGCGGTCGGCGTTCAGCGTGATGCGCCCAACGTGGTAGGTCCCGCCAGCCAGTTCGATGACGTCGGTGGTGTTGTCCCGAACGGCCGAGACGAACTGGGCGGCCGTGACACTCGCGGTGAGTCTGACCACCTTGGGCC
>Ga0256868_10001348_pt1 | contig 13479 bp, 6 predicted proteins | sample RVTome_13_FD_187341 | JGI IMG/M metagenome (GOLD analysis project Ga0256868, IMG submission 187341) | Soil microbial communities from uranium-contaminated site in the Upper Colorado River Basin, Wyoming, United States - RVT92D227 HiSeq ... | reverse complement strand
GCCGAATTCACTGGCGATTGCCAGCTTGATTCTGAGATATTTGCCGCAGAACCTGATCCGGCTAAAATCGTCATTTTAGGCGGCGAGGGCAATTATGCGCGGTTTCCGACGAACCAGATTATCTTATTAATGGCAAAGGGGACGCCGCGGACTATTGTTGAAGAGATTGCTGCTGGAATCGCCGGCCACATAGTTGGACAGATTCCGATTGCTGATATATACCAGCTCGAAATTCCAGCAAAAAACATAGAAGAGCTCAATGCAAGCATAAGAAAAATAGAAGCATATACTTACGTTGAGTCGGCCTCCTATAATTACATGGCCCAGAAACTTGATGATTGTCTTGCCGAAAGTGATAATTCCAAGCTTATGGGCGATGCGCGCTGCCAGTTTGCACATACGGATTACTTTTCTGCTTTAACCTTTTTTGATAAAGAGCGTGAGCATATACGATTATATCCAGTAAAGGTTGCAGTTTTGGATACTGGACTAGCCAAGGACAATGGCGAATTCAGTGATGTGATAGTTCTTAGTTTACATTCATCTTCGGGCCGCAATCCATATGATGATGATGGCCACGGAACAATGGTAACGAGTGTCATCGCTGCTGATAACAATGGTAGGGGAATGAATGGGATTGCGACGCGTTTCCTAGGCAATAACCTGACTCTGATGGTAACTGAAGGCAATGATATTTCGACGATGGAAAATTTTGTCTACTTCACGTGGGCTGTTAACAGAGGAGCTAGTATAGTAAATTTTAGCGGTGGATATGGATATAAAGATGCTGCTGATCGAAAAAAAGCGCGAGATCAATGGAGGCGGTTTCTAGCTGAGTTCCCTAATGTTTTGCTAGTTGTTGCGGCGCCAAATGATGATAATATGGAGCTGAAAAATGAAACTATAGCCCCGCCGGCTGGCCTTCAACTTCCAAATGTTGTCACCGTAGGAGGGACACGAAAATGCCATCCCGAGAAATTGAGGGGTGCTCACGGATCTCTTATCGATATCTATGCACCTTCTGAAGGGGTCAACGTAGTTGATCGGTCCGGTCACACAGTACCGGCAACGGGCAACTCTTTTGCCGCGCCCCAAGTCGCATCACTTGCAGCGATTTTAAAGTCCATAAATCCCGGCATCGGGCCACAGGATATCAAGTTCAGGTATCTTATTATTAATAGGAATACGTTCCAGGGAAATTTTAGCTTCTTTCCCCCCATTTTACAGGTCTTGGTGGACACGGGTATACCAGATCCTTTATTGGATCTTATAGATCAGGATCGTAATCATGAGTTCGATTCAGTTGGCGATGTGATATCGCGAATTTGCGGGGGAATGAATATTCGGGTAGCTGGACATGGTTGGTTTTCCTATACGGGGGATGAGGCTGGAGGCAGCATCCTTCCTGGCAAATTTGGCATTGCTGGTGGACAGAAAGATCAGAATGAAGACCTAGTTTCTTCAGTAGGGATAACTTGTGGGAACTGCACCTTTGATGTGAATCGAAGAGAGCCTTATCCGATAGGAGGAGATACGACGATCCTTGCAGATACGGCTGGGCTTGTATTCCAAGATGGCGAACACGGAGGAGTTGCAATCTCAGGCGAATTAAAGTTGTGTAAATGCCGAATTGTTAAAAGAGGGCCAATTGATAATAGGCCATTCGAATTGCTGGTTGAGGGGAGATTTAGCGGCATAATTCAGATGTCGGATACTCCTAAAGATATCCATAAGGATAACTTCGAAGGTAGTTTTAGAGTGCCTTTTATTGTTGGCCCGGTCTTTGGTTCCATAGACGAATTTTTAGTAGAAGCTCTCGAGAAGATGTGCGAGGAAGGCTTAAAGCACTATAAGTAGATTATCCTCTTTTCGTCGTTGCAAAGGAATAGCGACTGTTATCTATCTTAACCTCATCGGACAGACCTTTGACGCTCTTGGGGACGCCAAGGAGGCGGAAAAACACCTCCTCCGGTCACTCGAGCTTGCCCCCTGGCTACGCAAATTCTTATTACGACCTTGGGTACCTGTATCTAAAACGGAACGGAAGAAGAAAAGCGGCCCATCGCCCTCGAAAAACCTTCAGTCTAAATCAATTGGTGAAAATGGATTTTTGCGCTTCAGTGGACTTCGAATCCATAGGTCGGGGGTTCAAATTCCTCCGGGCGCGCTCTCTATTTCCTTCATTCTTCGGTTGTTTTGAAGCTTTGTCCTTTCAATCCTAGACCCGTAGTTTCAGCGGTTTTCAACTGAATCTGTCACACAGGCGTCACACGGGGAGAGGTCTATTTCTGAATTCATCCATTACTATGCGCTGGACTCAAAATCCGGTCCCTGGAAACAGGGGTGTGGGTTCGATTTCCTCCTCCGGCATATTGTATTTTCAATGTTTTTCGATAATTAGAGTAATTTCAGAGTCCCTTTTTTGTCTTCCCTATTTTAAACACTGATACCTTAGTTTCAGCGCTTTTAAGTCGTTCCGGGCAAACGGCGGTCAAATGGGGAGGAGTCTGTTTTTTGAAGTTTTGACAATGAGGGACAGAATAGGGTAAAGACTATTTGTCGTATGACAATAATAGAAACCAACTTCATATGTGCTATGGCTATCTTTCTCATACCAACAAATTCTTATGCTATCATACAGGAGAATGGCAAGTCGTAAGGATTCGAGTTCGCGCGCGTGGCGTTGCAGGTTTACTACAAGACAACTTGGTCAGTTGTAATAAAATGTAATCAGTTGAGATAAAACAAATGCTTTTTTCCATGGGCGATGTCATTAATAGAAGGTATAAGATTAATCAATTGATAGGTAGTGGTGGTTTTGGTGAGGTTTATAAAGTCGAAGATTTATCTTCAGGCGAACAAAAAGCCCTGAAGTGTATGCTTTTTGAAATTATTGATGAACAGCCTGAATTAGTTCAATTGTTCGATAGAGAAGTACATGCAGTTATGCGAGTCGAACATGTGAATGTAGTGAAAATATATTCAGTTGAAGAGACGACATGCCATGAAAAGCCTGTCAAGTTCTTTACTTTTGAATATGCTCCCAATGGGGACTTGGAGGGATATATAAAAAAGCAAGCCGCCTTCATTAATAATGAGAAATTGCTGAGTTGGATAAGCCAGCTTTTATCTGGTTTAAGGGCTATTAATAAGGAATTAATTCATAGAGATTTAAAGCCAAGTAACATTTTAATATTTGGCGATGTGCTTAAGATATCAGATTTTGGATTATCGCGACTACTAGAAGAGTCCACAAGAACTCTGACTTTTAAGGGTTGGGGGACTCCATCATACATGGCACCAGAAGTATGGGAAAATCTAGCTCCAACTACCGCCGTTGACCAATATTCTATGGGACTAATCTTTTATGTTTTGTCCACATTGAAACATCCTTTTCTGCCAGTTCCATCAAGCGAGAATATCATTGAGTTTTTACGGGAGAGCCACCTTTTTAAAATTCCTAAACAAGCGCAAGAGCTTAATCCCGATTTACCCAAGAAGATTAGTTCGATAATAGCGCGAATGATAGAAAAGAAACCCGAAAACAGATATAGAAACTTGAACGATATTTTTGAAGATTTGAGAAATGTGAAAGAATTGGAGCAAAAGAAAGTTCCCGAGAAAATTATGGAAATCGTTAAAATAGCAAAAGAGGCAGGGCAAATAAATAGGCAAGAGGCTTTAAAAAAAGCTCAAGAGAGAGATAGGCAGGATGCTGAAAAAAGGAAAATAAGAAAAGTCTTCGAATTTCACTGCCAAGAGCTAATTTCAGGATTTAATAGAATAGTTGGCGATGTAAATGAACAATTAAAGCCCCTAGAGATAAGAAAGCTAATTTCTAAAGACGTGCCTTTCTATAGCCTTAGTTACAACTTTTCGGAGTCCCAATTATCGGTCTATATTGAACAAGTCGATGGCGTGAATGAACTTGAGGGTGTGATAGGATGGGGATACTGTTTAACTCGCAAGAATGAAGACGGTTTTAATCTAATTTTGCAAAGGTCAAAGGTAGACCCATATGCGAAGTGGCTAGTACTGGAGGTCAGGGATAATCCATTATATAATTTCGCCAAGTATATATATCCTCATGGAGTGCAAACCTTAAGCGAGCTAAATGAAGCCTTAAGAGGATTGCATGTTATTCACATATATTCCGTGGAATTGAAAGAATTTCAGGAAGATATGTTTCTTGATCTGGTGAAAAGATTGGTTTCTAGATAAATTACCCAAAAACTAGCTTAAGTTAATACAAGGAAAAAAAGAAAGCTCAGCCATCAGACCGGGGTTCGAATCCCCGGACTCCCGACTCGATTATTAATTCACTGAACATAATTTGTCACAATAAATGTAAACCTTCGCGACTATATTTCCTTTAATAATTTGCGCGTGATATCCCAAGCGAGTTTTGCATTGCTCTCCGAAATTGATATGGCTTTTCCTCTTTGTTCTACACCGGGATGAATAAGATTTCGATATCCTCTTAGACCATGGGCTAAATGATACAAGTGTTCATTAATGACTTTTTCTTTCAAACCCACAAATAATAGTTCATCTAGATTCATTCTATTTATGCTGCGCAATTTATTGTCTTTACATAAGTACTTTAATTTTCCCTGTATTGATAGCCTATCGAGAAGAACCGCCTCGATAATGCTCCCACAAATGACTTGAGTTGTTTTATAGGAGCGAGTTAAAAGAGAAAATGCTGCCTCTTGGAGATCCCTCTTCAGATAATTGTTTAATTCGCTTGAAAATGTTTTATTCAGAGTATTTATTAATTCTTGATTAAAGCCAATCCGAGATAGCCCATCATTAGCAATATCATTAATGATTTCCATAATAGGAGTCCGTTCTGCGACCTCATTTTCAATTTCTGAGATATTACAGCGTACCTCTGGATTCAGAATATACTTCTTTTTCTTTCCAATGTTTTCTTTAGCAGAGCAAGGCAAGATAATTTTGTTTTTAATGAAAAGACTAAAAACACTAGTGGCCTCATCGCCAGATAATCCCAACAAGGAGGGCAATTCATCCGACGTAACACTGATCTTGTCCTCGGTATTTTTTGATTCCCATAATCGTAAAAGTGCCTGTTTATTTTTAAAAGGCATACCCATGAACTTAAGGCCTGCTTTTCTCAGAGAAATGATTCTTTCTAGATTATTTTTTACGAGGGCGTCATCAGGATCAAGTCCTTTAGCTTTGCTTAGAAGTTGCTCTGCTTGTTGCAGGTCGCCACATTCCTCTCGAATTAGGGCGAGGTTATTTAGGGCAGCTGTGTCCGCGGGCCTTTTTTTGAGTAATAGCTCGTAATACTTCGCGGCACGTTTGATGTCATTGCTGCTAGCCAAAGCGTAGGCAACCTCGAAAAGGGCATTCACATCTTTTGCATTATGATCCCCTAAAAAATTTACAAGTCTTTGAACAGCTGAATACCTTTGCTCTTTATGAAGCCTTTCAATTAATGGGGAGAATAATCTGACGGCAGCTTGTGTAGAAATTTCCCCGACCTTCAAACGTCGTTCAAAATCATCGATAATCCGTTGGAATATCTCTTGTGTGCTTTCGCTTATGAATGACCATAAGAATTCGTCTGCTTTTTCATCTAATTCTTTTCCAAAGAGCGAAGAGAGAAGTTCAATGCACAATATATAAGAGGAAAAGGTGTCTCCATTATCTTCTGCCAGTCCGAGCAGAGTTTCCGTATACTTCGAAACATGAGGTAGGACCGAATGTGCATAAACGAGGTCCTTATGCGCCTTTGCTTTCGGATAATAGCGATAGGCCTCGGAACCAACCACGCACAGTGCCCTTACCGCCCGAATTCGTGCGATGAGGTTCTTTTTTCGCGTCAACTTCAAGAGGAAGTTTGTTGCTTCTAGAATATATGCCACGTAATTGATCCAAAGTTGCAGGTTTCCATACACATAGGGTTCAACAAACTCGAAATCTTCTGGTACTTGGGCGAATAGTTTAAATGCTTCCTCTGTGCTTCCTGGACCTCGTCTGGAAAAGGCAACAATTGATAGAATTTGTGGAGCGAACTCAAGGGCATTTGTAATATCCTGATTAATAAGTGGGCTAAATTCTGCTAGGGCGTGAACTATATCCTTATTTTCTAAATAGCAAATACCCTTGAACAGTTGAAGGACCATTCTATCTAGCTTGTCTTGAGTTTGGACTTTATCTATGAGATCAATGGCAGTAGCAAAATCGTTGGACTGGAAGTAATATTCAATCATTATTGCTCTGCTGGTATCTGTATCAAGTCCTTTCTCTACTATTTCCTCAAATAACTTAGCCTTTTCGTCATTTGCTGAGATTCCTAGAAGTTTTCCATAAATGGCTCCGCTATTTGGAAAAAACGTTAACCCTCGAATTAATACTCTTTTTGCGTGTTCTTTGTTCCTTTCAAGGCAAGAGAGATATAAGAATGCGTTCTCTATTGGCTTATCACCTGCAATTGAAGCCCGAAAATAGCGCTTAGCCTTTTCGTCGGAGTGAGCAGGATTTTTAAATTCATAGTAAAGATAACCTAATAGATAATTAATATAAGCATCATGAGAAGCTTTTTGCCATAGCGTCCTAAGTATCGATTCAGCAGTCTCGTATTTTTCTTTTTTGATAGCCTCAATAGCTTTCCTAATTTTTGTCATGGCCTTGATTGGTCCCATCTCCGTCAGTGTTTAAAAGATTTTAATAAAATTCCTCTGGAAACACAATTGCTGCCTCCTCTAGCTCGCCTTGCGGGGAAGAGACTAGCAAGGAGGACGATTGACTGGGGCATGTCAGTACACCCATCCGGGGAAGAGCCAGAAAATTTCTGCTGTCGAGCTCCTGGTCCGGAAAACAGTTCAAAATGGGGAGAATCTGTTACACCCGTGTTACACGAACTGAGTTTTCTTGGGGGAAAACCCCCGGCCTGTCACGCCGGAGGTCGCGAGTTCAAGTCTCGTCGGCCCCGCCACTTTTCCCCATATAAATCAACGTTTTCCTTTGAGCACCTTTAATCCGAAGTAGGCGAGTTTTAGTAAAATCTGTTACACCGGCGTTACACGGAGAGAGGTTTGTTTAAAAAGAGCAACGGACTCTTAATCCGCGGGTTGCAGTTTCGAGTCCTGCACAGGTCATTCCCTTTTTCCCTTATTTATCAATCGCTTTCCCTGATTCTTTTATTTAGCCTGAGTCACCTAAGCTGAGCCATTTTTAGCGGTTTTGTCCACACCGTGTCCACACGGAGGTTTGTGGTCTATTTAATATTTTGTGACTCAAGGGAATTAAAACCCCTCGGGGCGTAAGCTCCATGCCGATTCGAGTCCGGCCCTCGGCACATTCTCTATCACCCCAGGTCTTTGTAGCGTATTGCTTGCCGCAACCGGGCTAAACACGGCTAAGGCCCCTGAAGCGCAGATGGTTTTGGTCTATCTTCGTCCGCGGGATGTCCCCAAAGATTGTAAAATGGGCAAAGGTGTATCCAGCTAGCTTTGCGATAGTCTACCTGATTCAATTCTATAGATGTGCATCTCGGTGGCATACTTCTTTGAGATGTCAGCCCACATATCCGGAAACGCTAGAACCTAGAACTTTCATTTTATAGATGATAAAATATGAAAAAGAATTTAATAAATATATTGAACTAGCAATATGTTCTGAATATAGAAGATATTTTAATAATAGTGTCATAATATAGGAGGAAAAATGATAGGTATTGAACTAATATCGGATTTAATAATTAAAGAAGGATTAGTTGACCTCTTTAAAGCGCTTGAAGGCAAGAGAAAAAAAATTAATTTGCCTGAGCTTTGTAATACAAAAATTATTGACCTCAAAGCGCATAGCGTTATTGGCAGATATATCTGTAATTACAGTGATTTGGCAATAGAATTAATTTCAGTTGAAAAGGCGATAAATAATTATAAAAACAGAAAAGATATTAAAAGGCCTTTAAATGTATTTATATCTGCCCCGCCCGGCAGCGGAAAATCATATTTAGCAAGGCAATATTATGAGCGGTTTAAAACAAAATGGCATGATATAGACTACACTGATTATAATTTGAGCTCGTATGAAAAGATAGGCGCATTATCAAAAATAATGCGATATATCAAAAATAAAAATACAAAACATATTATTCCTATTGTTTTCATTGATGAAATTGATACCGCAATACAAGGTAACTATATATTCTCTCATTTATTGTCTCTTATGGCAGATGGAAAATATGATAATGGTGTTAATAAGTATGAACACATGAAAGCAATACTATTTTTTGCTGGGGGCAGTTTATTCGATTCTAAAAGTGGGCGCGATGGACTTTATCAAAATATAAAAAGAATCATACCAATAATAAACAAGTCTTTTCAGAAAAAGATAGAATATTCTGATTGGAGGGATAGTCAAATCGATTATTTAAAAGATGTTCTTGGTTCGGTGCCAAAATTTAGTGACTTTTTAGACCGATTTGATATTTTCATTGTGATTCCTCCTCTTGAGCTAAATTTTGATAACTATTCATTAAAAGATGAGTTACGAGACCTGTCCGCAGCCTTAATATTGAAACACTTCAAGGACATCGAACACGTTGAAAAAGCATATTTGTTTGTGATTATGCATCTTCTCTATTATTTCAAATCAAAAAGAAAAGCAGAATCTGCTGTATTCCTTACAAATAATCCAAAAAAGAAAATTATTAAATTTAGTGATTTTCCAGAAACAATAATAAGGAAATACAATAAATATTCAAAGCCCTTTGGGAACGAGACTATCAAAATTATAAAAAACTAAATTTAATAGAATAGAGAAGAAGGCGTCTTTGTCATAGCGACGCCAACCTTATGCCCCCCTAACTAAATAGGTTCATTTAGGCCGTGCTTTTTATTCCCTAAAACATCAGTCTAAGGCGAAAATCAAGCCTGGAACTCATCATATCCCTTTGTTTTTTAATAAGTTGCCGAGGGCCGCTCCTTTTTTAAATAACCACTTTTTTAAATAACCAGATAGCCAGAAGAATAAGGCCGGCAAGTACGCACCTACCCTTATCGGCCCCTCTTCATTTGACAGGACAGGCAGCGATTCATTAAAATGTTTTTGAGTCGAATCGTGGGGGCGAACGGTTTCGACGGAGATATTGAGGCTAGGGCTGCATGCCGAGATCCCATCCACCTCGTAAAACGGTGGGCCCAAGTAAGTGCAGAAACACTGCCTGTAGCTGCCTGAAGAAAGGCTAGCCGTTTCCCGGGACACTCTCCCGCGGTTCTCGGGAAGCGTCGCCCAGCGGGATAGCGAGCCGGACCCGCCCTGGACCCGGTGAGCGAAACCTCACGGGGCTGGCTCCGTGGATTCTTTCCTCTTCGGAGAAGCGGAGTGAGAGCAGCGAAGAGGATACGCATGTAGAGGCCCTTCGCTGAAAGTCTTCGGACGCGGGTTCGATTCCCGCCGCCTCCATATTTTTGTTTTAGGACAAGAGGACAGTGCCGCGCTCTAGATATCGGATCCAGGCCGGATTTGTGGGTGCCCTGCTTTTTGCCTCCCTCTTAGCTCAAAATATCGCCCGGGTTAGAGTTATGGTCAGAGACTATGCTGAATTCAGCCGGGTGACTTTGGAATCGACCCAAACGCTCACCTTCACCATCGCCCGCCGGACGCCCGGCGCGATTGAAGTCGGCATTGAATCCCAAAGCCCCGTCCACATCCAGAGCGGGCCGGTCACCAGCCGCTTGATCCGTTCGGTGACCATGTCCCGGCAGGGCTCTCGACATATTTTGACCATCGACGCCAAAACGGAATCCTACACCTTCACCCATTTCACCGTCGGAAATCCCTTCCAACTCATTCTCGATCTTAGAGAAGTCGAGCGACCGGCCGAGACGCCCTCCCCCAAGCCCGCGGAGAAAAAGCCGGCGCCGACGGTGGAGGAGAAGCCGGCCGCTGCGCCCCCTCAGGACAAGGGCCGACCGACCGTCCCCCTTTCTTCGGGCGCCCGGACGATCGTCATCGACCCGGGGCACGGCGGCATGGAGAGCGGGGCCAAGGGCAAGTCCGGCACTCTGGAAAAAGACATCACCTTGGCCATCAGCCTCAAGCTGAAGTCCATAATCGAGCGCAACCTGGCCTTCCGCGTGGTTCTCACCCGCGACAAGGACGTCGAGGTCTTGCTGGAGAACAGGGCCGCCGCGGCCAACAATAACGACGCCCAGTTCTTCATCAGCATCCACGCCAACGGCTCTTATAAAAAGAGTTCCAGCGGGTCGGAGACGTTCTTCCTCAACCTCAACGCCACCGACGAAGATGTGCGGAGGCTGGCCTATTTCGAAAACACCCAGACCGAGCTCCAGGGCCGGATCGCGGCCGACCAGGATTACCAGGACGACATCCGGATGATCTTGTGGGACATGGCCCAAGCAGCCTACATCCGCCAGAGCAGCCGGCTGGCTGAACTCGTCCAGGCCGAGCTCAACGGCCTGCTGGGCACGGCCAACCGCGGCATCAAGCAGGCGCCCTTCAAGGTCCTGACCGAGGTGGCCTGCCCGGCCATCCTGGTGGAAGTGGCCTTCCTGTCCAATCCCGAGGAGGAACGGCTATTGGGAAGAGAGGAATTCCAGTGGAACGTGGCCCAGGCCATCTACCAAGGCCTGGTCAACACCATCCGCGAATTTCCCGCGGAAAGCCTCCGCCGATGACCCGCAGCCGGATTCTGCTGCTGGCCGTCCTGAGCTTGAGCTTGATCCTGCTGGCTGGTATTTTTTTTCTCAGCGGGGGGGGCGGGACGGTCAAGGAACGGCCGCCGGAACTTGGAGGAAAAGAGCCGGGACCGCAGCCGGAAACGGTCGAACTGAAGAAAGTCACACTGTTTTTCCTGTCCGAAACAGATAGGCTTCTTCATCCCGAGGAGAGAGAGATTGTCTCCAGCCCGACTCCGGAGCGGGAGGCCGCCCGAGTTGTGGAAGAGTTGATCAAGGGGTCGCGCCAGGGGCTCATCTCCCCCCTGCCCGCCGAAACCCGCCTCCGCCAGGTGTACCTGACCAAAGAGGGGACAGCCTATCTGGATTTTTCCCGAGAGTTCAGCGAGCGGCACCCCTCGGGTTCTTCGGCCGAAATGGACACCGTGTATTGTCTGGTCAATTCTCTGGCCTATAACTTCAAGTCGGTCAAAAGGGTCTTTATCTTGGTCAACGGAGATGAAAAGGAGACTCTCAGCGGCCATATCGGTCTGACCAAGGCCTTCTTGCCCGATTTTGCCATGATTGCCCGGTAAGGCCCGGAGCCCGGCTGATAGCCGTGGGGACCTGAATCGATTGACCACGGAAAATACCTGATGAAAAAGCTGAAGCGGGTGACGATCATCGGTTTCCCCAATGTCGGGAAGTCCACCCTGTTCAATCGTCTGGCGGGGGCCAGGAAATCATTGGTCCATTCGCTTCCGGGAATGACCCGCGACGCCGTGACGGCTTTGGCTCGGGTTGGGGACAGGAGCTTCGAACTGGTGGATACGGGTGGATTCTTCGGCGCTCCCGACGAGCCGTTCTCGGCCAAGGTCCGGGACAAGGCCTGGCAGGAAGCCCTGCGCGCGGACGTAGTGCTTCTGGTGCTGGACGGCCGACGCGACCTTTTGCCCGGGGAGGAGGAGCTTTTCACCGATATCAAGAAAAGCGGCCGGCGGCTTCTGGTGGTGATCAACAAGGTGGACACTCCAGGCCTGGAGGAAAGGTTGGGCGATTTCTATCGTCTGGGCGGGGAGAATATTTTTCCTGTTTCCGCCGAGCATAACCGTGGTGTGGATGCCTTGAGGGAAGCCCTGGCCGGGGCCTTGCCCCAGTCTCGGGAAGAGGAACCGGCCCGGCCACCGCTACGGGTGGCCATCGTGGGCCGGATCAACGTCGGCAAATCCTCGCTGGTGAACCGGCTGTGCGGGGAGGAGCGGCTGATCGTCAGCGAAGTTCCGGGCACGACCCGGGACAGCACCGACGTCCTCATCCTCCGCCAGGAGAGAGCCTTTATCCTGGTGGACACGGCCGGCTTGCGCAAGCTGAGCCGAACCCGGGACAAACGGGAGAAAGCGGGCATCATCCGGGCCAAGAAGAATATCGGCCTGGCCGATGTCGTTTGCCTGGTCATGGATGCCCAGGAATGCCCCACGCGCCAGGACACGGCCGTGGCCCAACTGGCCTATGACTCCGGCAAGCCCCTGATCCTGGCCGTGAACAAATGGGACCTCCCGGCCAAGGACGGGGCTTCGGTCCAGGAGTTCAGGGAGAGAATTTTTAGCAAATTAGAATTCGTCGGCTATGCGCCGCTCGTTTTCGTCTCGGCCCTGACCGGCCAGCGGGTGGTGAAGATTCTGGACTTGGCTGAGGAAGTCTGGCAAGAGGCCGGCCGACACATCCCAACTTCTCGGTTGAACGCCTTCTTAGCCGACGTGGTCCAGGATCACCCGCCTCTTTCCCGGGACGGACGGAGGATCAAGATTAAATACATGACCCAGCAGGGAGTGCGCCCTCCCGCGTTCGTCCTGTTCGGTCATTCCCGGGCACGGCTGGCCCCGGCCTACGAGCGTCATTTCCTCCACATGCTGCGCCGCCAATTCGGCTTCCAGGGCACCCCCATCCGGCTTTTTGTTCAACAAGGGTAAAGCTAAGAAAAATGAGTTTCTTCTCTTCGTTTATTGGTGGCTATTAAAAAAAGGGGGTGGCCGGGAGCGAGACCGTTCGGGCCACCCCCTTTCGCCTAACTCATTTTCTTGACTTTGCCACTCCCTTCTTATACATTAATGACCTGCTTTAGGACGGATTCGTATCTATTCAGGAGGTCATCATGTCGCGAGCTCGATGGAACGCAGTGCTGATCACCGTTATGGCCTTTGCTCTTGCGTTTTCCACCTATGGCTGTGGAAAACTCAGCATAAGCCGGCTGAAGGCCAATCATCATTTTATCGCCGGCAACAAGCTTTTTACCGATCTCAAATACAGGGATGCCATCTACGAATACGAAGAAGCCCTTAGGCTCAACCCGAAACTCGGAGAGGCTTACCGCTTCTTGGGGGAGAGCTACAAGAGCCTTTACAAAGTAGGGTCCACCACGCCGGATAACCAAGAGAAGGCCGGCAAGGCCCTGGAAGCCCTAAATAAAGGCTATGAGCTGGAGCCCAACAACAAGGACATCATCTACTCCCTGGGCGACATGTATGACAAGCTGCGCCAGTTTGCCGAGGCCGAGAAGTTCTACTTGAAGATCCTCGACCTGGAGCCGGGCAATATGGACAATTACTACGTCGTGGCCGAGTTCTATAAACGGTATGTGGGAGAGAAGCCGGAGATAAAAGCCAAGGCCGAGGCGATGTACCTCCGCCGCGTGGAGACCGATCCGGAGAATATTCAGGGATATGCCTACCTGGCCAATTATTACGACCAGATCACGCCCGTGCCCGATTTCGATAAGGCTTATGAGTACCACAAGAAGCGGCTCCAGCTCCAGCCGGACAGC
>Ga0256868_10001347_pt1 | contig 13483 bp, 10 predicted proteins | sample RVTome_13_FD_187341 | JGI IMG/M metagenome (GOLD analysis project Ga0256868, IMG submission 187341) | Soil microbial communities from uranium-contaminated site in the Upper Colorado River Basin, Wyoming, United States - RVT92D227 HiSeq ... | reverse complement strand
GGTGCTCGCCTGTGCAGACAGGTGCAATCTGTTTTTAAACGTCCTGTCAGTTGGGGTAAGAGGAATAACTGTATCCGGTCTCTTCATCAACTCACAGTTGTCAGCAATAGTTTCCCTCGCCCTCGCTAAAGGTTTCTCGTAATCCTTTTTGCCCATCTCCTTCCTCATTAAACCACGGTAAAAGGAGAGAGGAGAGAGCAGGGAGAGCTCCGGCTCGCCCCGCCGCAGGAGCACCTCCCGCACATTGAACCACAAATCCTGCAGGTTGATCCCCACGGGGCAGACCACGGTACACCGATAGCAATTGGTGCAGAGGTTGACCCCTTCTTGAATCGCCTTGAGCTCCGCCTCGGCGAGTTTTCTCCCCGATGCCAGCGCCTTGATGGATGCGATCTTTTCGGAAGGCAGGATGTTGATATTGGGGATCTCCTCCAAAGCGGCGCCAACGGAACACCGCACCGTGCACGTCCCGCAATGGGTACAGGCATCCAGCTCTATCATCTGTCTGGTGGCGATATTGGCTGGCGCCGATTGGCCTCGCTCCATAACCGCATTGGCGAGCAGGCTCAAGGGACTGGCGATGATGTGAAACATCTTGCTGAAGGGGAGGTACGCCAATCCAATAAGGCAGGCGAAGAAGTGAATATACCACAACAGTCCGTGTGCGTTCAGGCTATCTAACCACAAGGCGAACGGACTGATGATCCTGGCCACTCCATAGCCCGTAAAGGCCCACTGGGGCCGGGCATGGCATTCCGCACAGCTCTTGCTGTTGAGTTCTCTCCCCTGAGCCAAGGTCTCCGCGTCAAAGGGCCCCTGTGCCGTGGGGGAGACGACGCCGAATGCCTGCACCCAATAGGCCTCCAGGGCCCGCGACTCCTCCGGGTCAAGAACGGTGTATTCCGCCACCATCCGCTCATAGACTTTGTAGGAGGCTATCTTGGTCCCTAACAACATGATGCCGGAGCAGATAATTACCGCTACCAGAACGATAGCATAGACATCCATGGTCTTCGTCATGAGTCGGGGGACCTTTGCAATGAATCGACGATAGATGGCAATGGCTATGCCCACGAGGACCAGGGCCCCGAAAAGATCCCTGAGGAAAAAAAAGGGGTTGATGGTCGACAAGTAGTTGTCGAATATGACCGCGCTGGTATATTGCCCCAGGGCATGCATCAGAAGGAGCAATATAAATCCGCCGTAGATGAACATATGCATGAGCCACCTGAGAGCATCTTCTCTCAGAATCCGGAGATTGAAGACTACATCGAAAATGAAGACCTTCACGAGCGTGAAAAACCGTGCGCTGAAAAGTGTTGAGATGATGCCTGTAAAGGCTGCTACAAGCCGTCGAGCAGTGGAAACATCTTGTGCGTCCATGCTGATCGAGTAGCGAAACCACCTGAAAACTTTATACAACAGACCCGTACCAAAAATGATCAACGCAACATAGAGTGAAATAGAGAGTACCATCAGTAGCTACCTCCTTGAATGCAACACGTAACAGGCAGTCATCTCAATATCACAAGTGCCGAAAGAAGATCGGACATCTTTCAACCTCGTTGTTATCGTCGTCCCAATGTATACGACCTACGTAATCGAATTTATCCTCATTTTTTAAACAATACGCTGCCCATCGCCTTCCTGGCCTTAATATCTGGCACCTCCTCAGGAGGTAAGATCCCGCCTCAGGATCTTTACCACCGCTGCCGTCAACTCATAGACCCTCCGCGCCCCTTGCTCGCTCAGGGATCCGGCGCCACAGCTGGGCGCGATGAGAGACCCTGCTGTGAGTGTATCCTGAGCAAGGCCCTCTCGGATGAGTTGCGCGAACCCCTGCTGGAGCCTCGCTGCCAATGGGGGGGCCTCTGCTGTCTTGAGCGCCTCCTCATCCGTCGGCACGATACCCCAGGAGATTGCTCCGCCCTCTGTCAGATACCGCCGCAGCGGCTCTGCATAGAGGAGAAGACTGGACAAGTCTTTGTAGGCGTCAAAATGGACGATGTCCAGGCCGATCTCCATGATCATGGGCCAATCGGTGTTGCCGCAGATATGGATCCCCTTTAATCCCTGCAACGGGGCCATGGCCTCCCTGAGGCAGCTGATGACATCTGCTCGGCTTACATTCATAAAAGCAGAGCCATAGCTGCTGAGGATCGGCTCATCGAAGATGATGATGGTCTCTGCCTGGGGCGCAAGGCGTTTGAAAGCCGCCTCCTGCCACCGCGCCTTCATCCCAGACAGTTTCACCAGCATATCCCGCAGGTCCGGATGGAAGAAGGCGGCTGCCCCTTCCTCGTCCTTGAGCGTGAGCCCGAGGGTGATGGGGCCGGTAACCTGCCCTTTTATAAAAAGAGGGGACTCTCGCCGCGCCACCTGCTCCAAGAAGGCATAGAACCCCCTGGCCCGCTCCTGGCTGATGGCAAAGACATCAAGATCGATTGCCTCATAGCCCTGATAGAACCGCTCCCACTCCTCATATGGCTCCAACGGGCGCAAGGAGAGCTTGCCTCCTTTCTCCACCACACCCGGGGCCCCTTCCAGAAACTGCTCGATCATCCCCTCGCGCGGGCTGACCTTCGGCAATTGGGGCCAGTGCGGGGCATCGGGCATCTGTTCAAAGATCAGCCTGCACGCCTCCTCGGTGTCGGTGAAGGGGAGGCTGCCGATGCCGGTAGCCGTAAAATTAAACCTTCTGGACATTGCTCTTAAGCTCTCCCAGGATCTCCTCGCACGCGATGATGGCATCCTCCGTCTCCAGATACGCGGGGAGTGCATCATCATACATTATCGTCCCCTCCGGCGCAAACTCCTCCGAGGCCTCCCAAAGGGCGAAGACCACCGGCACCCGGGGAAAGGCGGGGATCTCGACAGCCCAATCGGCCATGGCGATCTTGCGCCCGCCCAGTGGTGCTGCTGCCGGGATCAGATCTTTTGGCCGTTCCCCGAACATCCTGACCAGGCGCGCAATCACCCTGCCGCGAAACACGGGATAGTAGACCAGGCCGCCGGGCAGGCTGCGGAAGTCGACCCAGCGGCGGGCCAACTCCCGGCCCTGTGCCTGGATCAGATAGTGGAGGATCAGCACCCGTCTCACCAGGGAAGGCTCTGCTCCCGCCGCATCTCTCACCTCTGCATCCGGAAGAAAGACCCGGTAGCGTTGGTTCAAGAAGGTTACCTCCAGGTACTCCCCCTCCTCTCCTTTACCCCATTGAGAGGCGCTTTGTTCGGCCACCTGCCTCGGATCCATGGCCCTCAAGCGCTGCTGAGCTGAGGCAAAGGCCAGTTCTATCGCCTCTTCCCGCTGCGACTTTTTGCTCATCCCTGCTCCTTGAAACAGAGGGCCGCCACCGGACATACCTCTACGCACGCGCCGCACCCGGTGCAGCCGGTCTCCGCCAGGGGCCTGCCCATAAAGGTAGTAAGCCGCATCTCGTAGCCCTTTTTGATGAAGTCGAAGGGGACCTCGCCGACCTTCTCCTTGCACACCCACACGCACCTGCCGCACCGGATGCACTGGTTCGGATCAAAGATGATCCGCGGGTGGCTCGCATCCACGGCTACCTCCTCCCGGGGAAAGGCACGATATTGTTTGGGTCTCTTCACCTTCATAGAGAGGGCCACCTGCAAAAACTCGCACCTTCCCTTCTTGTGGCACTCCTTGCACGTCATGGGATGATCGGCGAGCATGAGCTCCATGGCCCTGCTGCGCAGGGCATTTGCCCGCTCACCGTCTGTATGAACCACCATCCCTTCTCTGACAGGCTCCACGCACGAGGCCACTACCCCCTGTCCTTCAACCTCCACGAGGCAGAGCCTGCACGTGCCGAGGGGCGGATGTGCCTCCTTGATGGCGCAGAGGTGGGGTATCTCTATCCCTGCAGAGAGGGCCTCCCAGAGGATCTTCTCGCCCTCCCTGGCACGCACCTTCTTGCCGTCGATGGTGATCTCTACAGAATTTTTCATGACGACGCGCCACCCACGTATAATCTGCCCCCTCTCCCGCTGGCGGGAGAAGGAGGGGTGAGGCCAAAGCCGAAGGTGACCCTTTGGCCAGGGGGGTAAGGGGGAATTTGAAACCTATTTTCTAGATAAGATCTCATTTCCGCTTTGTCGCTCTCGAAACACGCCACGCCTTGGCGTGGCGGGAAAAACACCAATACCCCCTCTCCCGCTGTCCCCCTCCACTTTATCACAAATATGGCGGTGGGGATGTCGCACAGCGACACGGGAGAGGGCGGGGGTGAGGGGGCTCAACTAAAAAGCATTAAAATATTGTTTTTCTTGTAACCCCTCATCTGTGTCGCTATGCGACACATCCCGTAGTCTATAATTTATGCAAAGCGTCCCGCCCTGCTTTGTATAATGATGCTCCTTTAAATCTTTTAAGGACATCATGCCGCAAGGCGGCAAAATCTGAATGTGTCACTTTGCGATCCCCCACCATTTTGATATCTCTATGGAGGGGATGTCGTGTACCGACACAGAGCGGGACTTTGTCCTCTCCCCGAGGGGAGAGGAGATAAAGAATGATAGCTATTTTCTCGCTATTTCTTATCAGCACCGGCTGCCTTCTCCAGTTCTTTTACTTGTTCAGGGGGGGACACCTTGATCACCGCCCTGTATTCCGGAGGGCAGACCTCGAGGCACGTGCCGCACTTGACGCACTTGTCCTGCAGGATCTTCTTGCGCCTCGTCCGCTCATCCGTGATTATGGCCTCCGAAGGACAGGTAAGGACACAGTGATCGCAGGCCCGCTCGCACTGCTCCGGCAGGATATAATAGGTGATAAGTTCCCGGCAGACCAGGGCCGGACAGCGCTTCTCTATGACATGGGCGATATACTCGTCGCGAAAGTAGCGCAGGGTGGTCAACACGGGATTGGCAGCGCTGCCGCCGAGGTGACAGAGACACCCCTGGCCCACATCCCGGGCCAGCCCTGCGAGCAGATCGAGATCTCTCTCGTCCCCCGCGCCTCTGACAAAATCCTCCAGGATGAGGAGCATCTGCTTGGTCCCCAGCCTTCCCATCGTACACTTGCCGCAGCATTCGTGCGCCAGGAAATCGACGAAGAAGCGGGCCGTCTCCACCATGCAGTTGTTCTCATCGAGACAGATCATGCCGCCTGATCCCATGATCGCCCCTGCTTCTCTCAGGGAATCGTAGTCAACAGGCAGATCGAGCGATGCCTCCGACAGGCAGCCGCCGGCAGGCCCGCCGATCTGAACGGCCTTGAACCTCCTCCCCTCGGGGATGCCGCCTCCGACGTCAAAGATGACCTGCCGCAAGGTCGTCCCCATGGGGACCTCCACGAGCCCGATCTGCTCCACACGTCCCGCCAGAGCGAAGACCGCGGTGCCGGTGCTGTTCGGTGTCCCGATGCGGCTGAACCATTCCCCCCCCTGCTCCATGATGCGCTGCACCATGGCAAAGGTCTTCACGTTGTCCACCACCGTCGGCTCCCCGTACAGGCCGTATGCTGCAGGGTAGGGAGGACGCGGCCTCGGCATCCCCCGATGGCCCTCGATCGAGGCGATCATCGCCGTCTCTTCGCCGCACGCAAAGGCCCCTGCCCCCCCCACCAGCTCAATGTCAAAGGCAAACCTGCTGCCCAAGATTGCCTCTCCCACCACCCCGATCTCCCGCGCCTGGGAGAGGGCTGACTTTAATCGCTCCATGACCAGGGGGTACTCCGCCCGCGTATAGACAAAGCCCTGGGAGGCGCCGATGGCACGGGCGGCAATGACCATACCTTCAATCACTGAATGGGGGTCGCTTTCCAGGACCACGCGGTCCATGAAGGCGCCGGGGTCGCCTTCATCGGCATTGCAGATGAGATACTTCGGCCCTTTCTCTATCTGGTGGCTGATCCGCCATTTCCTGGCAGTGGGAAATCCGGCACCCCCCCGGCCGCGCAGCCGTGCCTCCTCTATCTCCTGGATGATCGCCTCCGGCTCCATCTGCAGGGCCTTTTGCAGGGTACGATACCCTCCCCTTGCCAGGTAGTGCTCGATATTCAGGGGATCGATGTAGCCGCAGTTTCTGAGAATCATCCGCTCTTCGATCTCAAACCGCGGCATCTCGGGGATATAGGGCGTGCCATCCTCCTTGAACTCCACCGTGCCCAGGGCGAGCTCCAGGCAGGGGTCGTCGCCCAGGATAAAACCTTCCACCAGGCGCTGGACATGCTGATGGGTGATGAAGCCATAGAGGATGGGGGGGAGACCGGAGCGGGGGTTGTGGATGATGACCAGGGGCTCGGCAAAACAGAGGCCCATACATCCTACCTCGATGATATGGGCCTCAACACCTTCTTTCTCTATCCTCTCGCGAAAGGCCTGGAGGGTATCCAGGGCACCGGCTGCCCGGCCGCACGTCGGGGTACCGATGCGCACGGTGAGAGCCGCACCTTCCAGTTGTTCCCACTTTTTCTGCGCCCCTGTGCGGAGGTCATCGAGATTTCCCTTCACCTGCCTCTTCACCCTCTGAGCCCCTTCTTCGCTCCAATCCCAAGCCCGCCAATACCTCCTCCACCTTGAAGGGGGTCATCCGGGCATGGATGACGTCGTTGATCACCACCACCGGCGCCTTGGTACAGCAGCCGATGCACCCCACCCGATCCAGGGACCACTCATGATCCGCGGTTATCCCCCCTGCCTTGATTGCCAGCTCCCGCTCAAAGGCATCCAGGATAAGCTGCCCCCCCATGGCATGACAGGCCGTGCCCAGACAGGCAACGATATGGTGTTTGCCATAGGGGATGAAGCGAAACTGGTTGTAGAAGGTGGCTACCCCATAGACCTCGGCAGACGAGATCTTTAGATGACGGGCCACCGCTGCCAGGGTCTCCTCGGAGAGAAACCCTCTGTTGTGTTGAACTGCCTGGAGGATGCGCAAAAGCGCGTGTCTCGTCGTCGGATAAGAATGAAGCAGCTCCTGCAGCTCCCCTGTCATAGCGCGAAGGTTAACCCCTCCCGACCAACTCCGGCAGAAAGGCGGAAATCCCCGACGCCTCCCTGGGGCCCACGATGACCTCCCATCCGGGCATCTCGTCCTCCAGCTCGCCCTTGATCCGGGCAAGGAGTCCGGGGATGACGATCTTTCTGCTCTTTGTCTTCCCCTCTATCCCGGTCTTCTTGATGAACAAGGCCGCCGTCTCTCCGCTGAACTTCCCCGTGGACCACGAGGTCAGCACGCTCAACCCCTCGGTGTCCTGGATGACGAGATAGGCAGGAACCCTGGTCGCCTCTATCTCATTGGCCACGGAGAAGTAAGTCAGGGCGAAATTCGTGGTGATGAGCACCGGCGAAGTATCGGTCGGCTGGTTGATCTCGTAGATCTTTGCCTCCACCGCCATGGGCACCCGGGGATCGGTGTAGATGTTCAACCGCTGGACTACAAGTGGGAAGAGAACATCCTCGCGCAGATCGGACAGGCAGATGATACCGGCGTAGCGCGTCAGCAGGGCAGCGGCGATAGCCAGCTCCTTTCTCGGATCATCCGTCATCTGGCAGGGAAAGGTAATGGTCGGATAACCCAGCGGTTTGAACCCCTGCTTGAGTGCGGCCCTGCGGATCAAGATCTGATCCCTGACCGCCTCCCACACCTTACGGGACCCGGTGTCCAGGACCAGGTCTTGGAGCCCCGCCTCTTTCAGACGCTCGGTCAGGGCTGAGACCTTCTCCAGGCTGTCTGCCTTGACTGCCACGGGGACTTCGAGGCCTCCCAGCTTGCCGATGGCCTCGTCGATATTCTTCTCGGTGATGGCGTAGAGCAGGGGCTTCTTATCCTTGCCGCACGCCTCCAGGCCCGCCAAGAGGAGATCGATCCCGTCGGCCATCAGGACCATGGGGATCCCCTCGCCCATCTCGGCGACCCGCTTTACCAGGGCGCTGAACTTGCCTTTATCACCGGAGGCGCACTGCACCACTGCCAGATCGGCCTTGAGTGTGCGTCCGATCCAGACAAACTGCATCTCCTTGAGCGCCTTTATCTTCCGCTCTTGCTCCTTCGCATCCTCGGTATCGGAGATGAGGCAACCGATGCCCGGCTGGTGGAAGAAGGTCTTCTCATGGCGGTACATCACCTCCTCGTCGCCGATCGACAGGGTCTTATCACCCTGGCCGATGGTGATCGGCCTGATCGGAGGCGCCAGCAGCTCCTCGATCTGCACCCGTACTTCATCTGACAAATATTTACAGGCACCGACCTCTGTCCCGCCGGTGGCCAATTTCATGGCAAAGGCAAAACACGTCGGAAACCCGCAGTCCTTGCACCCCTGCTTCTTCGGCATAAGCTTTACCAGATCTGTCCCCTTGACAGCCATCGCGATCCTCCTGTGCGTTTTTTAGCTGCTGCTAACCTTCCTTCGCTATGCGCTGCTCCAGCTCCTGTTGGGCCTCGCCGGTGAGCCACGGATGCCCCTTTTGGTTCAGCCACTCGGAGAGTGCAGCCGGTTCAATGGCGTCATCTTCCGTGGCGATCTTATCATAGAGGTCCGCGGGGATGGCGTCCTTGAAGCGCTCCTTGACATCCTTCGGCATCCAGACCACCCGCCGCATCCCGCCGGTGTACTGGAAGAACTTGGGTGAATGCAGGTACTCCAGGGCCATACCGCACATCCCCTCCACCTGCCTCCCGCCGCTGGCCTCGCCGGCCATGGTCGAAAAGGGCATCCCGAGGGGGGTATCCCCTTTGAAATCTCGGTGCACGATGCCGAAGGCGTCCACCTCCGGGATGTAGAAGTAGAGGGCCTGAAAGCAGCCGCATGAGGTGTGGGGGTATTCAATAGCGCTATGGATCCAGACCTGCTGTATGGAGCCGAGGGACCGCTCCTGGATGGTTTGATCGGCGCCGCTGTACTCCCCTTTGAAGATGCTGATGGTCTCGCCCTTGGGCACCTGAAAGATGGGCCCTTCGGGGTCCATCTTGGAGGCCGCCCGGCCATCGAACCAGTTGATGGCCCCGCAGTTGGCGATCCGTTGGGGGGTGATGATACAACAATGGGTCGGCGCAAAGCTCTGGCAGAGGACGCAGCCGTAAAAGTCCTCCACGTCCTCCTCCTTCAACCCGCGGGCCCTGGCCCTGCGCTCCTCGTAGATCTTGCGGGCCATCTCCACTTTCTCCTTGACCCGCGCCGGATCGGTATAAAAGGTTACCTGCATCTTTTCGATGATATCGATGTCCGAAGTATACTCGAAGATGAGGATCTCGCCGAACTCCTTCAAGGAGGTAAGCCCCTTCTTGAAGGCGTCCTTGCTGAGGCGATACCAGATCTCATCCTGCTGGTTCATGTGGTAGAGGCCCTCGATGTAGTTGCAGAAGTCGTGCAGCCTGCGCTCGATAACAGGCTCCATATCCTTCTCCAGCTTCTCCCCTGCCACGAAGATCTCGACGAAGAGGGGATAGCTTCCACCCTCCTGCATCTCGCCCAGGTCCGGGCCCACAATCTCCACCTTGCCCTCCTCCACCTCATCGAGCCCCTTCATGAGCACCAGCTCCGCCTTGTACTCCACCTTCGGACCCCCGAACTCCACATGGAGGTCCTCCTTTCTCACCCTCTCGCCTTCGTATTGAGGCCCCATGTCAACGTGAAACTCAGGCATTGTGTATACCTCCTTCGCGTCTTTGTTTTTTTATTGTAACCCCTTGATAAGCTCCTCCAGGAGCGCCTTCCATTCCTCATTCTTTCGATAGTTGGGCAGCGAAAAGGTCGCATTCGGGTAGTAATACTTGCACAGGGTCATCGTCTTGAGATGCGGCGCGAAGTGCTTGAGGGCCGAGAGCCCCTGGTTGCCCAGGTCGGTCCTCACCCCGCCGAAGAGCACAAAGTCATGGCATCCTTCGCCCTTGACCCCCTTCCACTCCGGGTCCTTGAGAGAATTGATGATCTCGATGAGATCATAGGCGCTCTCCGGCGTGATTCCCAGCTCCAAGAGCTTTTTCTTGGTGTGGGCGGTGGCGCAGATGGGGATCCGCCCGGCCCGGGCGATCTCCACGAGATACTCGATAAATGGTCTGCCGTCTATCTCCACCTCCAGGGCCTGCGGACCGATGACCAGCAAGGGCCTGGCCGCCTTCTTGATGATCTTGACCATGGGCGCGGCGTCCTTCATCTCCGTAGCCCCCTTAACCCCCGTCAGGATATTGACCAGATGGTGTGGATTGGGCATGGTCTCTCCTCCTCGTTAACGAATAGTAGCCTCTATCGGGACCTCGGTTTCATAGGTCCCGATAAGGGTCGGCAGACTTAGCACCGGCTTCGGCTTCCATCCCTTCTCCTCCAGGAACTGTTTGACCTCCTTCTTGAAGAACATGGGGATGTCCTTTTCAGTCCTCACAAAATGATGGAGGTCATCGGGCAACGTGCCGAAAAACTTCTTGTACAGGTCGATGTAGTGGTTGAGCTTTATCTGGCGGCCCGGCTGGGTGTCGTTCTTGCGGATGCAGAGCTTCGCAATGGTCACCATGGCCCGCTCCTTGGACTCTACTACAATAGCCAGGTGCTCCGGCGAAGGCTCCTGGGTGTCCACCAGCTCCTTCTTCCTGCCGTCCATCACCCTCCAGTCCCCCTCCTCCTTGCGGCTCAGGAAGAGACGGCGATACTTAGCGGAGTGAGGCCCGAGTACTACTGGTATCCCAAGCCTGTTGCACCCCGTGGCAATGGAGGCCGCCTTCTGGCTCATGGCGCCCCAGGCCACACCGACCGCGCCGACGCGGTTGTAGATATAGTCGGCGATGACCTCGTAGTTGGCTCTCAAGGGGAGTTTGGCGAAGATGTTGGCGATCTTCATGGCCGCCCCCGTGATGTGGGCATTGGCCACGCAGGAGCCGACGTTCACGATGCCGCCCGCGTCGAAATCGCCACTATACTTCTCATAGAGCGTCTTCCCCTCGGCGTCCTTTTTCATGCCGAGGGTCATGGCCGAACACCCGGATACCACCACGATGTATTTCCTGCGGGCGAACTCCTCCACCATATCCGCGATCTCATTGATCTCGTTGGGAAAGTTCGAGCACCCGACAAAGGCCACGACCCCGGGGATGGTCCCCAGCACGATAGGCGCCCCTACCTTGCGGATCTCCGTATCCATGATGGGACCCCTGCCCGCGCGGCACTTCCAGGTATCACAGCTGGCCACGGCCTGCATCAACTGGAAGATGGGTATGGCCTGGGGACATGCCTCCTCGCACTTGCCGCAGCCGATGCAGCTCTCAAAGACCTCTGTGAACGGCCCAAAATCACCCGCGGCAAGCTTTTTGACGGCGGACCCGATCGGCTGCAGGTTGGGGCAGACCACCTCGCAGCTCCCGCATTCCTTGCAGGCCTGCGCCAGTTCCTGGGCCTTTGCCTTATCGATCAAGGCCGTCTTCGCCTTCTTCCGCCTCGGCGCGATCTGAAGCGCCGCTTCCACCGCCACCTCGGCTGCCTTGGCGTGATCGAGGATCAGGACATGCTTTCCCTTGTCCACCATCCCCTTCACCACCTCATCCGTCGGCTTGTCGCTCATCTCCTGCAGCCCTCGACAGGCCTTGTCCGAGGAGGCGATGACGATTGATCCCACCTTGCTCGCCTCGTCGGCAATATCCGTGCGGATGCACTGCTCATCCGTTACGATGACATCGGCGATCCCCGTCCTGACGAAGAAGAGCTGGCGGGAGAGCGGCCCGATGACCCTGGCCTTGTCCGAATAGCGGGTGGTCTCCAGGGCCGTGCAGCAGATGCCGCCGATCTCCACCTTGTCCTCCAGCCCCTTCTTTCTCAAATAGTCGATGATCTCGGTCGAGGCAGCCGGGTTGTGGCCGACCACAAGGATGACCGGCTTGCTTGCATCGATCGATGCCCACCCCATATCCACCAGGGGGGTGTCCGCCACGGAGGTCGGGTACTTGAAGCCGGCGATCTGGGCCACATCAGCCGCTTCCATCACCACATGGTCGAGCATGGAGATGTGCAGAGCCTTGGATTCATAATCCACCGCATCCCCCTCCTGCCCCGTGTGGACCGAGGAGAGGACATGCACGAGCTGCTCGGCCGCGTACTGGACGGCCTTCTTCAGATCCCCCAGGGTCTTCGGTTTTAACCCCAATACCGTCCGTATATTGGGACACTCCACATCCACCTGATCCCCCAGGTTGAGGGGGTGATCCTCGCCATGCTTCTCGATCAGGTAATCGATGATGTGCGCGGCATGACCGGCATGGGCGCTCATACCCATGCAGCAGGCGATGGTCACGATGCGGCCCTGTTGTCCGGCGATATCGATGCCGCAGGCGCCACGGTTGCCCGCCGTGAGGTCGCACTTGCCATAGGTGCACAGACAACACAAATCGCAAAAGGGCGCATAAAAGGGTGGATACGTCTCCATCAGGCGCCTGTCCCAGTTCCTCAGGTCGGTTACATGGGGCATCGGGGTGTGCCCGATGGGCTCCCACTGATCCTCTGCCCTGATGATCCGCTCCTTCTCTTCCTTTTTCTTCTTTCCCTTCATCGTCTCCTTGCCTCCTTGAAAAAATTACGTACCTTCGTCGTCTCGGTATTCCTTTGACATCATCAGGATGGGCTTGCCAAATCTCCTTCCCGTCCTGTCGAGAAGAATGTTTCCTCTTTTAGAGTAATTCTAATTATACCCCTTGTCAAGGAATTTGGCAGAGGCATTGCGGGGCCAAAATATATATACCCGCTTTGCATGGCCTCCTGCCTACCGGGTCATCCCTTTAATGAGCTTGAACACCTCGGGGTGTCTCATCACCACGCAGTTTGCCCCGGCCATGAGGTAGGTCATCGCCGTCACCTCCTCCCAGGCGATCCCCAGCTCCTCCCGCTCCTTGGGCTCTTTATTCTTCCAGACCTCCCCCCCGAAGTTGGCTATGACCGGCATCTGCATCATCGCATCCTGGAACTGGATGCCGACGTGCTTGGTCCTCTCCATCACGGAGAAGCAATACTCGATGCCGTACCCCAGGGCTGAGGCCAGGGGGTCGAGGCAGATCCGGTCGGGGGGCAAGATCCTGCTCACCTTGACGTTAAGCTCCTTTTGCAGGTTGATATCCACCGGCGCCTGCGTCACCACGCAGTGGCCATGCTCCTTGGCAGCCAGGGCTATAGGCTCAAAGTCCTCCTTGATGACCGGGCCGAGGAGCAAATTTTCTCCTTTGAGGACCTCTGCCACCTTGGCGAGCACGGCAGGGTCTTTCTTCTCATCCCCGGTCGTGTAGACGATCAGCGGGAGAGAGACGGCATCATAGACCCGTTTTACGAGCGCCGCCGCCTGCTCAGGCGGGGTATTCTTTTCATTCGGATCGCAGCTGATGAGGGAGAGGAAGATGAGATCAGCCCCCAGTTCCTCGCATCGCTTGGCCCAGGCAACGGGATCCGCAGCCACATCTTTATAGGGCCCTAAGACCGAGGGGGCCCAATTCTGCGGCTCCATATCCCAGACCTCCAGGGCGATCTTGGGCGGATTGGGGAATTGCCCCT
>Ga0256868_10001346_pt1 | contig 13486 bp, 10 predicted proteins | sample RVTome_13_FD_187341 | JGI IMG/M metagenome (GOLD analysis project Ga0256868, IMG submission 187341) | Soil microbial communities from uranium-contaminated site in the Upper Colorado River Basin, Wyoming, United States - RVT92D227 HiSeq ... | reverse complement strand
CCTCGATCTCTCTGGTCTTCCAATTTGTGGTTAAGGCATTCTCTTCCCAGACCAGATTGTGAATTCCCCCCCGGTCAAACCATCTCACTCGCTCAAGAAGTCTTAGGGTCGAGACGCTATTCCTGTTAACAATTACCTCGCTCAATCCATCGCCATCAAGGTCTTTGACGACAATCCTTCCCGGAATATAGACTCTATAGGGAGGTGGATATCGATCGCCCTCCACTCTCTTCTTTTGGGTGTCGTAAAAATTGGTGGTTCCTCCATAATTTCCCTTGTTGCTCCAGAGGTTCTTTCCATCCGGGGCAACCACTCTCAACCACTCTGAATCATCAAGCGCCAGGAGGTCTGTTGTCTCTTTGCTTCGGATATTCGCCAGAGCGAGTCCAAAAATCATTGTCTCTTTTGGGAAATTCATCTTGGGTCCCCTCTCAAAAGATTTTTTCTTCCACACCATCCTGTAAATCGGGTCAACGGGCAAGCCCTCTGAGCCTCTCTGTTGAGCCAGTAAGAGAGGCCCTTCTTTGGGATGATCTACCACGCGAAAAAACCAGCCTGCTTTTTCAGTGATCTTTCTGAATTTTCCCTCTTCGTATTCCAAGATGAAGGAACGGGGCTCGTCTTCGACCACGGAGGTGACAACAATTTCGGCATGTCCGTTTCGATTCAGATCGGAGACATCGAGGGTCAAGAAGTTGTGCTCGTTCCCTGCCTCAATCTTCTGAAACAGATTTAATTTCTCTCCGTCGTACTTAAAAATATAGAGGGTGTGTTTATCCATGATCACCAATTCGTTCTTCTTGTCTCCATCCACATCGCCGATGTCGAGGCCTTTGATTTCAAAGTCGAACGTCTGGCTCTTCTTAAAATCTACGCTCCCACGGTCAAACCTCTCTATCATTCCCCCCTCCCGTCTGGATTCACCGGGGCGGCCAACCATGGTGCGACGGCCCAGGATTTTATATCCAATGTCCTGTGCAAAATCACCAATCTTCACCATCACATCGTCAATGCCTTTGTGTTGAGTAAAGACGCTGAGAGGAGGTTTTTCCCCGGTGATGTTGATCAGGCGGGCGTCCAGGCTAATATAATCGCCGACCTTTGTGATGCTTCCGAGAACGACATAGTCGGCCCCGATTCTCATCCCGATCTTTGTGGCCGCTGCCTCGTCGAGGCGCGTCGGTTTCTCTTCATAGAGGGCCCGTTCCACAATGGATCGTTCCATGACAACGATTCTCTCCTCCACGGTAATTCGGGAGGTGAGGATGCCATAGATCCCTTCCCGGAGATAATCCAGATTTTCCTGGCTGTAAATCATAAAAGGGAGAATGGCTACCTTATGAACCTTGTCGGGATCCCTGGTCGGAGTCGGCTCGTTCCGAGCCTGAGTGATCGAAGGAGAAGGAAGGGTAAGCATAAGGGTGAGAAATAGGCATAGTAATATGGCTCTAAATTTCATTGGAATTCCTTTCATGTGGTTTGGATTTTATGCCCTTGGCCGGGCACGGTAAGGATATAATGATTTATTTGCGAGAATTTGTCAAATTAAGATAATTTAATGTTGCGAATAGAACGAATGACAGCGAATCATACGAATATTATTGATGAAATCGTAAAAAGTTAAAATCCCCCTCTCCCCTGTCTTCGTCCCGCAAAGGCGGGACTTCGCGCAGGCAGGCACCAGGGGGAGAGGGGGTAATCGGTCTATTTTCTAGGCAACTGTAGCGCCCTCATTTATTGAGGGCGGAGTCCGTTCCGATAAATACCGGAACACTACGAGAAAAAAGGATAACTCCATAACGAAGAATTACCCATAACTGGATGGATTACGAAAGCCGATACTCCAGCGTGCAGGCACGGACACGTTATTTAATACTTATACCAGCCGGCTCCGGTTTTTCTCCCCAGTCTTCCTGCCCGGACGGTCGACTTGAAGAGGGTAGGAGCAGACCACTTGCTCTCCTTGTTTAATTCTTTATAGAGATATTCTGTGACATGGAGGGTAATGTCCACTCCGGTCAGATCCATCAACTCGAACGGGCCCATAGGATAATTGAGCCCCAATTTGACCGCTTTATCGATGTCTTCGGCGGTGGCCACTCCTTCCTCGAGCATCTTGATCGCCTCTACCATATGGGGAATCATCAGGCGGTTGACGATGAATCCAGGGGTATCCTTCTTTACCTCGACAGGTTCCTTTCCCATCTTCTTCGTCATCTCCATGATCGTGTGGGTTGTTTCGTCATTTGTATGAACACCCCGGATCACCTCGACCAATTTCATGATGGGGGCGGGGTTGAAAAAGTGCATTCCCGCCACCTTCTCGGGCCGTTTGGTGGACATAGCGATTTCTGTAATCGACATGGACGAAGTATTGGTGGTAAGGATGACGCCGGGTCGTGTCAATTCATCCAATTGTTTGAAGATACTTTTCTTTAACTCCAGATCTTCGAAAACCGCTTCAATCACGAAGTCCGCATCCTTCAAATCTTCCATTCGGGTCGTTCCTTTGATTCTGCCGAGAACCCCTTTCTTCTGTTCTTCGGTCATTTTTCCCTTCTCAACGCTTTTGGCAAGAAACTTTCCGATGGCTTTCAGACCGTTTTCAACGAAGCGGTCTTCGATATCTCTCATGACCACTTGGTAACCAGCCTGCGCGGCAACCTGAGCAATTCCATTCCCCATGGAACCTGCACCCAACACGCCAATCATTTTAATGTCCATAAACCCTCCTTCCCTGTGTTTCGTTTTTCTTTATTAGGATTTAGTAGAAAATGACTTCCCAAATCCCCCCACCCCCCCTTTGCTAAAGGGGGGAGAGGGGGGATTATAAATTTTCCCCGCCAAGTGCGGGATTCGAGGGTGTCATGCCTGTCATGGAAAAATTAGTTAATTTTTTCACATAAATTATTATAATCTGTTCGTGATGTCAATTTATTTTTTTTAACGTTCCGAAAAAATTCAGAACTTCCTGATCTATGCCATTATTTCCTAATCGGTGTAATCATTTTTGTAATCTGTGGAATCAGAGGTCTTTAGGTATTTCCTCAGAGACCTCAAAAATTTCTTGACAAATAAGGGGTGATTCAGGTCTAATGATTACCGTGTCCGTGACCGTGCCTGCACACCGAAGTGCCAGCTTTTTCCGACTCTCCCATGACAAGTTCTCTGGCAGGCGGGAGTGGCTACGCGAAGGCAGGAGTTCCGGCACGCAGGCGTGTCGCGTGTCCGTAAATGAAATAACAAATCGGAGTCACCGAAGACTAGCACAAATTACAAACAATATTAAAGAGCGGACACGAAAACGATGAAATAAGGGGGAGGTATTTATGGCAACACCCGTGACAGTACCCATGGTAGGGAAGATTGTGTCGGTTTCCGTAAAAGTAGGAGATCACATAAAAGAAGATGATCAGGTGGCCGTATTGGAAGCCATGAAGATGGAAATGCCTCTGGTTGCTCCAGTGAGTGGGGTGGTCAAACAGATATGCGTCTCTGCAGGCCAGGAGGTGGAGGCCGAGGCCACCATTGCCGTGATTGAATAACAGTCATTCAATTCACATTTCTCCAATTCTATTTTTTGAAATTCGATTGACCCTCTTGTCGTGTCAAAACCCAGATCCGAAATTTTCAGACTTTTAAATAATCACATTCAGTCACGAACCAAGCCATCCTGGGATAGGCAGGAACACGGGCACGCAATTTAGAGGAGATATGGTCCGAGATAAAATTATCGCTATCGTCATTGCTGCCTGTAGGATTGTGTTGATATTGGATCCTTTTCTTCCTAATCGGAAGGAGATTCGCAGGTTCGTCGGCCTAAACCTATTGGAGGGACTCCCTCAATGGCTTCTTTAGGTTTCTCACCCAATTGTCAGACCACGGCCATGGGCATTATGCCCCATCAAGATGTTGAAAGAGCGCTGGAGGTCGCCTTGTCTCTGGACATCCCATTTTGGCCCCAACTCCCCAAAGTCAGTTTCTTCGAGGACATGTATGTCCAGGCTGTAGAAAATTTTCCTGGCGTGAGGATCGATTCGGTTCATCAAAAAATCAGTTTCGACCTCTCCCGTTTTTACGAAGAGCTTCCTTCCTATTTTGAAAAGGCAGATGATCCGCAGACCTTTCGGTTGACCAAGGAGTTTTCCCTTGTGTACCATCGGTTTCTCGAAAGAGACCTTTCCCGATATTCTGCCATCCGGGGTCAGATGATCAGCCCAATCAGTTTGGGATTGAAGATCGTGGACGAGAACCAGAAATCGATCATCTACCACGATGAGGTCAGAGAAGTCCTGTTCGATTTTGTTCAAAAGAAAGTGAATCAACAATTCCGGGAATTGAGGCAGAAGAATCCGAATGCCTTTGTATGGGTGGATGATCCGGGATTGGCGCTCATCTTCAGCGCGTTATCGGGGTATAATGAGTTTCAGGCGAAAAACGATTTGGATCGGTTTTTAGAAGGGTTGGAAGGGCCGAAAGGGGTTCATCTTTGCGCCAAGCCGGATTGGGACTTTCTCCTCAAGTCGAAAATGGAAATCCTTTCCTTCGATTCCTTCAATTGCGGAGTGGTGATCATCAACTACTTATCCTTAAAAGATTTTGTGGAAAGAGGAGGGATCATCTCTTGGGGAATCGTCCCGACTTATACCGAACTTTTAGAGCAGGAGACGATTGATTCTCTGCTGGAGAAGCTGGAGACTTTCTGGGAAGACCTCTCCCGGAAGGGAGTGGATCGCAAAAGGCTGCTTCGTCAATCTCTTTTAGCGCCAGCTACCTGCAATCTGCTCAATCCGGATAAAGAGAAGACCGTAGAGAAGGCATTTGAAGTTCTAAAGGGGTTGTCGAAAAAGATTCGAATGAAGTATGGCCTTACTAATAACGATAAACGATGAACCATGAACAATAAACAATGAACGATGAACAATAAACGATGAACGATAACGGAGAAAGGGTCAGTCATGAATCGAGTCGGCATCATTGCTAAGAAGAATAAGCCGGAGGCTGTTGCCATTGTCAGAAATTTAGTGGAGTGGCTGCGTCCAAAGAAGATCGAAGTCTATATCGAGGAGGAGATAGGGAAACTGCTCAGCCCAACTTTTCCAGAGGGTTGTTGGAAGCCCATTCAAAGGGAGGCGATCCCAACCGATATGGAGATGATTGTCGTCCTCGGAGGAGACGGGACGCTCCTCAGTGTAGCCCGCCAAGTATGGAATAAGAATATCCCTATTCTTGGCGTCAACTTGGGTGGACTTGGTTTCTTGACAGAGATTACCCTGGATGAATTGTACCCCGTCTTAGAGAGAGTCCTTCGAGATGACTTTGAGATCGATGAGAGAGACGTCCTGAATGCGGAGGTGATTCGAAGAGGGGAGCGAGTCGCAGAGTTCATCGTGCTCAACGACGCAGTGATCAACAAAGGGGCTTTAGCGCGGATTATTGACCTCGAGACCACCATCAACGGGGAATACCTATCGACCTTCAGGTCTGACGGGTTGATCATATCGACGCCCACGGGTTCCACCGCCTACAATCTTTCCGCTGGGGGACCGATTGTTTTCCCATCGCTCCATACGATTATCATCACTCCCATCTGTCCTCATACATTAACCATCCGTCCTATTATCATCCCCGATCATGTGAGAATTCGAGCATTGCTCAAATCGAGAAACGAGGAAGTGACGCTGACTTTGGATGGCCAACAAGGATTCACCCTGGAATTTGAGGATGTGGTAGAGGTGAGAAAAGCGGAGGGGCGTATCCTTCTGATCAAATCGCCCACCCGGCACTATTTTGAATTGCTGAGAGAAAAATTGAAATGGGGAGAAAGGTAAGAACGTGTCCGTGAAGGGGAAGACATTATGAATGAAAGAAAGTAGAGGATTTATATGTAATGGCTTTTCCGGCTTTCGTGTGGGCGACATTCCCTAACCCCCCTTCATCCCCCCAATCTTGACGTTCCCCCCCACTCTCCCCCTCTTAATTTAAGAGGGGGAAGGGGGAGTTATAAGGGGGAATACAGAGGGGTACGAAGAGTTATGAGATTTTCACGAAATGATCCGACTTTAAAACAACGGCGAAGGGACTTGAGGCGTAATCAAACCGATGCGGAAAGGGCTTTGTGGACGAAGGTGCGCAATAAACAGTTTCTTGAAACGAAATTCTTCCGCCAGTACAGCATAGGCCCCTATATTTTAGATTTTTATTGTCCAACGTTGAAGTTTGCGGTAGAGTTGGACGGCGGACAACACAACCAAGGCGATAAAGAGAAATATGATGCAGCCCGTTCAGAGTATCTAAAAGCGCAGGGAATTGACGTGATGCGCTTTTGGAATAACGAAGTGCTGCTTGACATAGAGAGTGTTTTGTCAAAACTGGCGCTGAAAGTAACCCCCCTTCATCCCCCCTTAACTTAAGGGGGGGGAATAGAGGGGGATTAACCGAGCTGGCAAAATCTTTGGAATAGTCTTGGACACGGACACGATAATGCTTCTCGAACTTCGCATTAAAAATTTTGCCATTATTGATGAGTTAAATCTTTCCTTCTCGAAAGGTTTTCATATCCTCACCGGCGAGACGGGAGCGGGGAAATCGATTATCCTCAATGCCGTCCACCTCCTCTTGGGGGATAAAGCGACTGAGGAGTGGATCCGGAGTTCGGAAGAAGAAGCAAACGTGGAGGCTCTCTTCGACATCTCTGAAAACCGGGAGGTCAAGGAAAGGATGAGAGAAAAGGCTCCGCATTTACAGGGCGCCGGAGAAGAGGATTCCCTCATCATTCGGCGTGTGATCTCCCGAACCGGCAGAGGAAAGGTTTTTATCAATGGAAATTTAGCCACGCTTGGAGTGCTTTCAGAGATCGGAGAAGGGCTCCTCACCATCTACGGGCAACATGAGCATCAATCTCTTCAGCGGGGTGAGACCCACATTGATATTTTAGATGAATTCGGGGGACTGCTTGGGCTTCTTGAGGAATTCCAGAAACAATACCAGGAATTTATCTCCTTGTCTGAAGAGGTGGAAAGGATTCGAGCAGAGAAGGAGAGAAGAGCGAAGGAGCGCGAACTGATGGCCTTCCAGTCGAAAGAGATTGAGGCTTCAGGAATTCAAATCGGAGAAGAAGAGTCTTTGAAGGAAGATCGAACCATCCTCACTCACGCAAAGAAACTGATGGATTTTGCCCATGCTTCCGAAGGAACGCTCTACTCGGAGGAGGGGTCGACGATTGAAAAGATTCAGAGGATCCTCAACCAAGGGCGAGAGATGGCAGCCATTGATCCTTCTCTTTCACATCTCTTGAAGGGGCTTGAATCTACCCTCATCCAATTGGAGGACATCGCCCTTGCTTTGAGGGATTATTCAAAAAGGGTGGAGATCAACCCAATGAGGCTGGATGAGATTGAGAACAGGTTGGAAGAAATCGACCGACTGAAGAGAAAATATGGTTCAAGCATTCAGGAAGTTCTCGCCTTTAAACAGAGGATTGATGGGGCATTGAAATCCTTCACCTCCGACGAAGAAAAACTCTCCCAATTGGAAGGCCGTTTGGAGCCCCTCCGACAAATCGTGAACCATCTGGGAAAGAAACTTTCGGGGGAAAGAAAAAGAGTTGCATTGGGATTGAAAAAATCCGTGGAAAAGGAACTGAATTCCCTGGGCATGAAAAAAACCATTTTTGAAATCCATATTGATCCCTTACCCCTTTCTCTAAAAGGTGTAGATCGGGTGGAGTTTCTCATTTCTCCCAATGTCGGGGAGGAGGTAAAGCCCCTGGCGAAAATTGCTTCCGGAGGTGAACTCTCACGAATTATGTTAGCCATGAAAAGAATCCTGGCTCAAGTAGGTGGAAGACAGGTTCTCATTTTTGATGAAGTCGACGCTGGAATCGGAGGGGCAATGGCAGAGGTGGTCGGAAAGAAATTGAGAGAACTCTCACGACATCACCAGGTCATCTGCGTGACTCACCTTCCGCAGATCGCCTGTTTTGCCGACCAACACCACAGTGTGAGGAAAGAGGTGAAAGCAGGACGGACGATTACCTTAGTGGATCAGTTGGACAAGGAGTCAATCGTGGATGAGATTGCCAGGATGTTAGGAGGGGTGAAGGTGACAGAAAAAACCAAAGCCCATGCCAAGGAAATGATTGAAAATGCCAAGAAATCGTGACAGTGAGTGGTGATAGTGATAGCGGTCATTAATAAAATGACCGTCACCAGTCACCATCACTATCACTGGGAGAATGCAATGATTCGAAAGGCTAAACTTAATGACATCAAAGAGATTCAGCGGTTGATCAGGCTTTATGCCCCTCGAGGAGGGGTCCTTCCCAGGTCTCTCAGCGAACTTTACGACCATCTCCGGGATTTTTTTGTCTTCGTAAGGAATCGGAAGGTTATAGGCATCTGTGCCCTCCACATTTGCTGGGACGATCTGGCAGAAATCCGTTCCCTGGCGGTAGAGGAGGAGGATCAAGACAAAGGGATTGGCGCAAGACTGGTGAAGGCCTGTTTGAAAGAGTCAAGACTTTTTGGCGTGAAGAGAGTTTTTGCGCTCACCTATCAACCCCAATTTTTTGAGAGATTGGGCTTTAAGAAGGTAGATAAAACGGTGCTCCCCCATAAGATCTGGGCGGATTGCCTGAAGTGTGTCAAATTCCCGGATTGCGACGAAATCGCTATGCTGAAAGAATTGAAATAATGGAATATTGGAATGTTGGAATAATGGGTTGAGTTTTTGTTTTTCCGTCCCCCCATCATTCCATTATTCCAGTATTCCAATCGCCCATGCCTTTTAAATTTGTTCTCCCAAGAGGATTCTCAGCACGGTGTTGGCTTGATGGTGGGCAGCGATTCCCACCCTCGGCGCCATCAGGCCCACTCCAGGCTGGGCGGCTGTCTCTTGGTCTCCCACAATGAAAATCTTCGAAGAGAAACGGACCGTTTTGATCTCATTATTCTCTCCGTAACCCGCCACGCCTGAAGCGGCCACAATATATTTATCCGGCATCTTTTCTGAGACCGTATTGATCAACATGGCCTTTTCTTCAGCGCGATCAAAGGCCTCCACGACCACCTCTGCTTCTTTAAAGATTCTTTCCGCATTATTTCGATCTATTTTTTCTTGATAGCTCCGAATCTTTACGTACGGGTTGACGAGGGCGATATTTTTTTGAAGGGCTTCCACCTTGGGCATTCCGACCTGATGGATGAAGTATTGCTGGCGATTCAAGTTGGAGGGTTCCACCACATCGAAATCGACCAAGATAAGGCTTCCCACTCCGACACGAGCTAACGCGATGGCAATGGCCGACCCAAGACCTCCCAGTCCAGCGATCCCCACAACAGACTTTTTGATTTTCCGATGAATTCCAGGCGTATGCCTTGCCATCATTAGGCATTCAAATTCTTCCGGAGAAGGGGTTTCTCCCTTTTTGATAAAGACGATCTCGTCTCCCTCTTTAAGAGGACGATTGGAGTCGAGTGGAAAACCATTGTAGATGATCAAATCAGCGTCCGGTTTGAATTGATTCTTGAGTTTAAAAAGAGTGGTGTTTGAAGGAACGGAGTTCTCTTTTTCATTGATCTTAATTCGAATCATTTCAGAGACCGATTCTTTCATGAGGATCAGATTAATGGATAGAGATGGGGTTGTCAAGCGTAATGCCTTAGTGATGGTAACCCCTCAGTCTCGGGTGCGGTTGGATCGGGGTGGTCTCTCCTCCGAAACCTTGAAAAGCGGATCATTAGAGAGAGGGGAATCGGCGGGTAGTGCTGAAGGGGCCGTTTTAAGGGCATCTGCACCTTGGCTCATCGCTCAAATGTGCCGCTTCAAGTTTTCTCCGGAGAGACCACTCCGATCCTGGGCATAGGATCTCCGCCCATCGCGGAGGGATTACTAGTGATGCGTGCGAGAGGTTGGTCCCCTACCGAATCACCGCCACGGCCAACTAATGCATTACTGTCAAGAGGAGTGTTTCCATTGACTTTTCAAAAGGTTGATGTTATCTGTTTATAACTTTTTTCTCAGTAAAAAAATTGGAAACATCGTGGTAAACATGTCACTCTCCTCAGGAAGACCAACGGTCGGAGAAGTTGATCTCAGGGCGTTAGAATTTAACTACCGGCAAATTCAAAAAAGAATCCCTAAAGGAGTAAAGCTCCTGGCTGTGGTTAAGGCGGATGCCTATGGTCATGGAGCCATTCCGGTTTCACTTAAATTTGAAAAATTAGGAGTGGAATATTTGGGTGTTGCGATTCCCGAGGAGGGAGTGGAATTGAGAAAGGGGGGGGTGAAAGCCCCCATCCTTGTCTTAGGAGGGATTTTTGGAGGAGAGGTTGATCAAATTTTTCGTTTCCGTCTTACCCCAGTGGTCTTTAGAATGGATTCATTGAAACTCCTTTCCCGAGAAGCAGAGAGGCGGAGGAGGAAACTGAAGGTTCACCTCAAGGTGGATACGGGAATGGGGAGACTGGGTGTTCCCCTCAACCTCTGGCCCGATTTCTTAAACGAGGTCAAACGATCTCCGAAAATTGAGATAGAAGGGATCCTTTCCCATTTCTCCATGACCGACGAAGAAAGAGATTTTACTCAAAACCAATGGAAAGCATTTCAACAAGCAGTGGCGGTTGCCCAAGAGATCGGAATTTCCTGCCAATATCTTCATGTGGCCAGCAGTGCGACGCTCACCGCTTTTCCGGCCTACTCCGCCAGGTTAGTCCGACCCGGGATCATGCTTTATGGTTCGTATCCTTCTCCCGCATTTCAAGCTCTTATTCAACTCAAACCCGTCATGACCCTGAAGACCCGTATCCATTTTCTGAAATCGGTTCCGCCTGGGACAAGAATCAGTTACGGAGGGACATTTGCCACTAAGAGGGAGAGCCTCATCGCTACCCTCCCGATTGGATATGCGGATGGGTATAGCCGTCATCTTTCGAATCGCGGAGAGGTGTTGATCCATGGAAAGAGGGCGCCTATCGTGGGGAAGGTCTGTATGGATTTCATCATGGTGGATGTGACCGATATCCCGCGCGTTTCAGTAGGAGACGAGGTGATCTTGATGGGAAAGCAGGGGAGAAGACAAATCACTGCCGAGGAGATCGCAGAAAAAATCAACTCGATCTCTTACGAAGTGTTATGTGCGATAGGGAAGAGGGTGCCACGGGTTTATAAAGAATAAGAAACGCTATGCGCATAGCGCTAAGCGCTTGGCGTTCGAACGAAAAGGAGTTTGCTAATGGGTGGCAAGAGGATTAGGATATTGGGGACCGGTTCATTTCTTCCGGAGAGAATCCTCACCAATATTGATCTGGAAAAGACCTTAGACACCAATGACGAGTGGATTTATAAAAGGACTGGAATCAAGGAACGAAGAATTGCGGCGCCGAATGTCAATGCCTCAGACCTTGCCAAAGAGGCTTCACTGCGGGCCATGGAGATGGCGGGGATTTCGGTCGAGGGGATAGACCTCATCATCATGACCACCATGACACCGGATACGGCTTGCCCTTCTGGAGCTAACTGGTTAGAGGCGAAATTAGGGGCTGAGAAAGCAGTCTCCTTCGATGTGACCGCCGCCTGCAGCGGGTTTGTATTCGGTCTTTCCGTTGCCGAGCAGTATCTAAAAGCCGGCACTTACAAAACGGCTCTGGTTGCGTCTGTAGAAATCATGAGCCGGAGTCTTGATTGGACGGACCGGGAGAGTTGCATTCTCTGGGGGGATGGGGCAGGTGCGGTGGTGCTTCGAGCCTTTGATGATTCTGAAAGGAATCAGCCCCTCCGGGAGTCAGGAAAAGAGATCAGTGAAGTTCTTTCCACCCATATCCACACAGATGGAGCGAATGGTGAAAACCTGCTTCTTCCTGGCGGCGGGTCGAGAACGACTCCCATCTCTTATGAAAGTGTGGACAAGAAACTCCACACCCTGAGGATGATTAAGGCCAATGAATCCGTCCGGGTGGCAGTGAAGCGATTTGCAGAGGCCGCCGAAGAGGCGGCTGCCTTTAACGGTGTTCAAATGTCCGATATCAAGTGGATCATCCCCCACCAGGCCAATCTGCGCATGCTTCAGCAGGTGGCCAAGCGGCTGAATGTACCTATTGAAAAAGTCTATCTCACCATTGAGAAATATGCCAATATCTCTTCGGCTACGATTCCCATTGCCCTCGATGAGGCGGTCCGGGATGGATCGATTCAAAGGGGAGATTTGATCGTCCTCACCGCATTTGGGGGAGGCCTCACGTGGGCGAGCAGTCTCATTAGATGGTGATGGGAAGATTCGATTAAGAGTTTAGAGTTAAGAATTGAGAATTAAAAATCTAGAATTTTAAAATCTCGGAGTGTAAAATCCACGGACAACGGACGGCGGACTACAGACACGTTTTATGAATGAAATCATTGATCAGGCCCTGAGCATCCTAAGAAAAAAAACCATCGATGGGTATGAGATTTATTTCAATCAATCTTCCCATTTTGACGTTGAATCAAAGGAGGGAAAGATCGAAACCCTTCAGACCTCTCGATACTCGGGAATGGCCTTCCGTATTTTAAATCATCAACAAATGGGTTTTTCATACGCCACCTTTTCAGATCCCTCTCCTTTGACTAGAAAGAATTTTTCAGGCGAGCTGGATCGGCTGATCGAAGATGCGATCAGGAGCGCCAAGGCGACCTCCGCTGATTCCTGTTTCGATTTCGCACCACCTCTCAAAGCCTCCCCCTCCGAGTTACCCATTTTTGATGAGTCATTGGAGGGGATTTCAGAGAAGACAAAGATCGAAAAAGCAAAATCTTTAGAGGAGTCGGCCAGGTCTGTGGATCCGGAGAGAATTAAAAAGGTGAGGAAAGCCTCTTACCAGGAGGTTCTCTCCAGGACAACCCTGGTCAATTCCAATGGTCTTCGGTTTTCCTATGAGCACTCTCTTGCCTCTTTGAGTGTGACCGCTGTGGCCGAGGAATCGGGAGATTCTGAGGTGGGCTGGGATTTCGATTTCAGCCATTTTTTCAATGATCTCGATGTGGAGAAAGTTGGGCGATCAGCCGGGAGGAAGGCCCTGGAAGGGCTGGGGGGAAAGCGAATTCCTACAGGCGTCTATCCAATTCTTATTCGCAATAATGTGGCTTCGGAATTTTTATCACTCCTCGCCCATTCATTTTTAGCGGATCAGGTTCAAAAAGGAAAATCGCCTCTTAAGGGAAAACGAGGGGAAAGATTTTTTTCTCCGCTCCTCACGATGGTGGATGATGGACTTTATCCAAAAGGGATCTCAACCTCCCCGATCGACGGAGAGGGGATGCCGAGTCGACGGACCCCGTTGGTCGTTCAGGGAGTGCTGACCGGTTATTTATGCGACAGATATTGGGCCAATCGAGAAAATCTATCCTCCTCCGGGTCTCGAGTTGAGTCGACAGCAAACAGCCGGCGCCATGGCATCAAATCCCCTCCTGGGGTAGGGATCTCGAACTTTTTCATTGAGCCGGGAGATCTCGA
>Ga0256868_10001344_pt1 | contig 13502 bp, 10 predicted proteins | sample RVTome_13_FD_187341 | JGI IMG/M metagenome (GOLD analysis project Ga0256868, IMG submission 187341) | Soil microbial communities from uranium-contaminated site in the Upper Colorado River Basin, Wyoming, United States - RVT92D227 HiSeq ... | reverse complement strand
TCACCCTCATCACATGCTCAATCAATATATACGTGATCCCCATCTCTCGCACCCTCTGCAAAATCTCAAGTATCCGCGGTATCTCCTCTTCCGTTAATCCCGCCGCCACCTCATCCAACAATAGTAGTTTCGGACTGCTGGCTAAGGCCCTCGCTAATTCAAGCCTCTTCAATGTGATCGCTGCCAAATCTCTGGCGAACACATCTTTCTTTTCTAAAAGATCTACCATATCAAGTAGTTTGGAAGCCTCAATTTCAGCGGCAGCTTTCCCAAGACCCCTCCCATATTCTGCCGCCACCAAGATGTTTTGCAAAGCTGTTAAGTTGACAAAAGGCTGTGGAATCTGATAGGTCCGCGCAATCCCAAGATGGCAAATCTTATGAGGAGCCAAAGCCGTAATGTTATGCCTCTTATATATGACCGTCCCAGAACTGGGCTTGTATTCACCCGATATGATATTTAATAAGGTCGACTTGCCTGCTCCGTTCGGCCCCATTAATCCCAAGGCCTCCCCCACCTGCACTTCAAAACTCAGATCACAGATCGCCGCCAAACCCCCAAAATGCATGTTCACTCTCTCTACTGTAAGAATCGGATCCCCCATTCGCCTACTCTTCGCCCCTTTTGTCTGTACCCGCCCATCGGCTAATCATGAACGATAACGCATTGCTTTTAAACTCCATCTCAGCCCATTGGGGATGCCCTTCCGGTTGAAAAAAGCAGGGCGTGGGCTAAATACCAGCCCAAACCCTGCTTGTTTATCCAGCACCTTCAAGAATGCCCCATAGCTCTGCTATGGGGATGAACCCTCGCACTATAAAATAGTGGGGAGTGAATGGACTAAGATAATCTTCCTGTGGGGTTTAATATAATACCCCACAGGAAGGTGCTTGATTTATTCATGCTTTTAGTACGGCATGGGGAATATCAACTTCGCCGTCGCCGGTATGTTGTCGTTAAAGGAAAAGACGACCGGTGCTTCCCATTTCCATTGTTTATCAGTCTTTCGCCACTGGCCAAATTGCACGTTGAAGCGGTGAAACTGTGCCTTTTGATCAAACACGATACGCCCATACATTGAGTTCATATCGGTTTCACCTAAAGCCTTATTAACTTTAGCTCCGTCAAGTGTGCCGGCTCTCTCAATAGCAGCAAATAGTACCTGCGCTGCCATATAAGACCAGCCTATACCCTGATTCAATGGTTCTCCAGTCTTTTTATGCCATCTTTCCTCCAGCGATCGTGGGGTTGTGCCGCCAATGCCGACAGCACCTTTAATCGATGGATCCCAGAAAAGTTCCATACCGACACCATGTGGTAGGTCACTGCCCCAGGCTTCTATATCACGATAGAAAAGAGCTGCCCTTGTTGAAAAAACGATCTTTGGCTTAAAGCCCATTGTACGAGCTTGTCGCCACAATATCGCATAATCAGGCGCAGGACAATTGCCCCAGAGGATTTCACAACCATACTTCTTCCACTCCTGTAATATGGAAGTGAAGTCAGTCGTTCCACGGGGAAATATGCCAAATTGATCTTGGGCACGGTAACAATCATAACCTGCCTCTTTTGCAAGTCCAGTAAATGCCATGTACCAAGGTCTACCGTCCTGATCATCCGCCCCAAAGGCCGCCACTTTCTTGTTGGTCTTGTCAGCGTATTCACCCAGCGCACCGAACCATGTGGGCACCATCAAATATCCTTTTTTACCTTCCCGAAAATCTCCCTTCTCAGGTGGCGTGCCTATGGCAAAACCATACGCCCAGGTGTATGTCCAAGTCGGTTTCACTGCCTCCTTGATGCTCGTCCAGGATTCAAACGGACCGACACCGCTGATGTGGGGGATCTTATACTTCTCACACATTGTAGCCGTACCTTGGCGCATTTCTGGCGGCTCCAGATGCTCTGCAAAGAAGTTTACCTTTTCGCGGAGAATCAGGTCTTCGGCAAGGGGCGCTCCCTTGAGCAAGTCGCTCGTGGTGTCGCGTTTAAGAAGTCTGACGGGTATTTTTTTCCCAAACTCTTTCACATTGACTCCACCCTGTTTATTGATATCCTCTATGGCCGCTTCCACCCCAAATACACCCTGGCCAAAAGCTGCATAAGGACCCACAAAGGATCCAACATCACCAATAAGGATTTCTTTGGGAATTTTTTGCTGAGATAGTGCTGACTGAGTGCTTCCGAAAATAAAGACAGTAACCAGTATAATTAATGATGTAATTAGAATAAACCCAATCTCTTTAGTCTTTTCTTTCCTCATTGCTGCTCTCCTCCTTTCTTTATAATTTTAAGTTTTGGACTTGATCCCATCTAAATAATATACCCACCTCCTTTCTTTCCACCAACTGTCAATTTAATTCATTATAGAGATGCCCCAGACAATTTAGACTTCCTTAGCCAGTTGACCTTAAACCAGTTTTTGTGCGGGTTAAAGCCTTCTCCATCAGGAGCTCGTAGCCACTTTTCTTTCCGAGGACAGGCTCTTTTTTCTTCTGGCTCCATACTGATTCTGCGCGGCTCTGCAGGATAAAAATATTCTCTGGGAAAGGAAAATCCCTGTCTATGGCCCATTCTATATCCTGAGGGCAACCATAGTGCTCCTCGATGCACATAGCCAGTCTTACCAATTCTTTAATCTCCCTATCGTCCAAACAGGGTTTGTTCTGCAGATCCGGTGCTACCTCCGCATGGACTACTTTCCTTTTCTCAGGGTCATAAACATATTCAATATTTTTCGGAGATATAATCCTCTCATTAATCTCTAAAACAACTTTGTCCACGACAACCTTATCGGGGGTGACCGCGCCTGAGACTACACTCTCTCCCAGTCCCCAGCTACCCTCAATGACAATCCTTGATGGATCACCGTTGAGCGGGTTGAGAGTGAATATGACACCGGCTGACCTTGAATTTACCATTGTCTGCACTACTGGGGCAATGATCGCTTTAGAGTGTTCAACTCCTTTATTTTGGCGAGCAGAGGCCGCACGCGCTGACCAGACGGAAGCCCAGCACCTCCTTACGTTCGCTATTACTATCTCACTGCCGCGCAGGTAATGGAAAGTGTCCATCATTCCCGGGAAAGATGAAATCGAGCTTCCCCTGACAGCTACCGATGAACGAACAGCTACGAAAGGTTCCGGTTCATCCTTCGATAGATTATGATAATTTTTTATAATTTCCTCTTCGATTTCAGGTGGTATCTTGGCACTCTCAATCAATGAACGGATTTTGCCTGTTTTTTGCTCAAGGTCTTGGAAATCATCATAGTGAATGTCTTTAGCTATTTCCGTAATTTGCTCTTCAAGATTGTTACGTTTCAAGTGGTAGGAAAAAGCTTCTGCGACCACACAAAACCCCCTGGGGACATTAAGCTTCAAGCTGGTTAACTCCCCCAGATGAGATGCTTTACCGCCGCATTCCTGAGACATATCTTTGTTTATTTCCTCAAATTTCCTTACAAAAGTACCCATTTCCTACCTCCGAAAAGGAATCTGAGAAACACGTGATGAAAAGATAAGAAGCCTCATTAGCCGGCTCGCTTGAGAATGGTCACTACGCCCATATCTCCATTCACCTTGACAGTGTCCCCAGTCTTAATGACAGAAGTAGCAATGCCGGTGCCGGTAACTGCTGGCAGGCCGTACTCCCTTGATACGATGGAGGCATGGGAGGTCAGCCCACCAATATCGGTAACCGCTGCCTTAATCTTGGTGAACACCGGAGCCCAGGCCGGATTAACACACGCGCAGACTATAATCTCGCCCTCCTTGATGGTGACGATCTCTTCAAGGAGCTTAAGCACCCGGGCTGTTCCCTCAACAATTCCAGCTGAAGAGGCAAAACCCTTAATCTCAGTTACCTCTCCAGGCACCACAGCCGCTCCTTTTTGCCACTCCTTCACTTTTTCAGTGGTAACGCCCCAATGCATCACGGTGAATGGTTCATTAATCTCTTCTGGCGGGATACCCAGCGCCGGTGTCGGGTTCCATTTCCTGGCAGCCTCAAGTATCTTCCGCCGCTTGGCAGCCTTCTCCATATAGTAATTGCTTCTCAGCGGGACACCTTCACCCAAGGCCCATCCGGTTGCCAATTCTTCTATCATCTGGGGTATTTCGAATCTATTAAACATAAATATGTCGTCTACTCCCTTTAACATCCCTTGTTTAACAAAGAGCTTGCCCATATCCCTTATCTTTTCATACCAGATGGTATGGAGCCAGTGCTCCACCCAGAAAATGTGGTCTTCGTTGAACCGATGCAAAGTCCTGACCGTTCTATAAGCATCGTCAAAAGACGTCTTGTCTTCGTCAGCCTTTATCAGCTTGCGGTAGCCAGCGACAATCTCCTCCCTTTTCTTACTTATCTCGTCCAGTGACCTCTCTATCTTCTCTCCTCTGCCCAGCCTCTCTACATAGCTCTTCATGTAGCTAAATGGGATGTCCAGCTTGTTAATCCAGCTCCCCTCAAAGTGGTACCATCCACTACCGCAGGAAATATAGAACCACGGGTATTTGACCTTCTCAAGCTCAGCAAGCCACTTTTTCCCATCTTCTGTCTTTTTCAGCTCGGTTATCTTCTGCTCGGCAGGAACATCACGCTTAATAATTTCGCCTGTGGCGGCATTTGAGGCAGCCAATCTGGAAAGCCGGCAAAGCTCTTCGTTAGGGCGGAACATCATTGCCTCAGTGCCAGCCACCATTTTGCCGATGGCGCTTTCACTGATCCCCGAAAACAGCTTCCTGGCTACGTCAGCAAACGTCAAATAACCCAGTTTGCTCAGGTTAAGTACCTCAAAGTGATACTGCCAGCCTTTAAGGATCAGACTGACCAGCGTATTGAATGCTTCAATTGGCTCGTATGAAGCATAATAGCCACGCAGTGTTGGCATAACTTGGTCTTCAGGAACATATTTTGGAAATTCTCCAGGTATCTTCACAGCGGCCATTTCCCTTCCCAGTGCCTGGAACTTATTGAGCCATTTCTCCCAAATCTCATCATAGTGTTCGACGACAAAGGGGACTCGCTTGCCAAAGCGTTCAGCCTTCTCCATTATGACCGCCTCTGGCGGTGGTTCAACCGCGCAGATATAAACGTAGCAACCAGCTATTCTGTGGCCGATGCCCTGGGCTGGTGGAATGCAAAAAACCCTTGTAGTGTTCTGGGAAAGAGCGATCTGCCACCCCTCGAAGAATATCAGGTCAAGGGGAGGCATAGGTTCTGGCGCATGTATTCTGTCCTGGTACCAGAATTGTCTGTTTTCCCACTCCCCTCTTTCCTTGGAGAAAAGGTAGTGTGATGGGTACATCTCCTCCCAGCCCTCAAGTTCTTTCGGATATTCCAACTCCAGTGGCATTGGGAAACCTTTCATCTGAGTCATCATTGCACCTCCTTCATTTCTTTATGGTAATGTCAAAATTCACCTCCCCTCTCCCCTTGGGGGAGAGGGTCAGGGTGAGGGGTTAGCTTCTCTATATAGTCGAAAGGTGATATTAGAATAAAAATTCCTTTAGGATAGACTCCTCCTCTATCATTCCCTTTCTATTTTCATTGCCAATATGTTCTAATATCAAGTTTCAGGTGTGTGCCTGAAAGATGAAAAAAAAGACAACTATTTCCTTTATAAGAAATTATGTATTGAGTTGTTTTAAATTGTTGGAATGATTTCAGTATTCGCCGTTTTAAAAATCCACTCGACTAATTACCTATTTCAATTGGATTTTGTCAACGAATTTTTTGTTATAGGGTTATAAATTAATGTTATCTTTCGGGGATAAGCTCGGAGGAACTCTTTCAAACTTGGGAAAAATTTCTCCTCTTGTTTTCAATATAGCGGGTGAAGGCTTTGATGACGGGGTTAGCCCGTTCCTCTTTCAGATAGAGGACGGCGACTTCAAGATAGAGCTTCTCCATCAAGGGGATCATCTTAATCATCCCTCTCTCTTCCTCCTCTTTCCCTAACCTTTTGACAACAACAGACACCCCCCTCCCCTCTGAAACCCATTGCTTGATAAATTCGGAACTGCCTGTTTCAATCAATAGAGAGGGGTGAATATCGAACTTTTCAAAGACGTTAAATAAGATTCTACGGGTCGTTGAACCCTTTGCACGAATGATGAGGGGATATCCCTCAATCTCCTTCAGAGAAACTGCCTTTTTTTTGCTCAGGGGATGGTTGGGTGGAACAATGAGAACGAGTTCTTCTTTTAAGAAAGGAACCAATTCAAGCTTTGAGGATGCCTTGCCCGTTGCGATTAAGCCGAGGTCATATTTGTAATCGAGGAGGTTTTTCTCAATCTCCTCGGAATTCCCCACTTCCAGGGTGATCTTAATGGAAGGATGAGAGCTCTGAAATCCAGAGAGGAGTTTCGGCATCAAACACTTCGAATAAGACTCTGTGGTTCCAATCTTCAGCAGGCCATGATGGTCCTTTTGAAAATTCTCTAAAAAGTTTTCGATCTCCATCAGATTGGAAGAAATTTTTTGAGTATGTTTAAACAGGATCTTCCCGGTATCAGTCAGGACAAACTTCCCTTTTCCTCTATGGATGAGCCCCATTCCAACTTTTAACTCTAAATTCTTGATATGCTTAGTCACCGCAGGCTGAGAAACAAATAATTCCTCTGCCGCCTTAGAGAAGCTTCTATATTTTGCTACCTCGTGAAACACGATCAAAGAATTCAATGAAGACTTCAAAAGATTTTGACTTCCCATATTTTTATAACTTTAAGTTATCCGAATATTATAATAAATGATTTGACAAGTCAATTTAATATTTATAATGATATTCTCGAAATAATTTTTATAGGAGGATATTATGGATCTTCGAGATTATATAAAAAAGTGTGAAGAAGTAGGGGAACTGAAAAGGATTAAAGCGGAGGTGGACTGGGACCTTGAGATCTCTCACATTGCGAAGCTCGTTGAAGAGAAAAACGGGCCGGCACTACTATTTGAGAACATAAAGGGGTATAAGAGCCCGGTTTTGACCGGTGCATTCGGCAAGACGCAGAGGTTAGCAATAATTCTCGGAAAGAACCCCAATCTCTCCATGGTCCAGCTTACGAAGGAATGGGTGAATGTCGCCGTTAAAGAGGTCATCCGGGCTAAGGAGAAGAAGGACGGCCCCATCTTCGAGAATATCCTCGACGACGATAAAGTGGATACCTTCACCTTTCCTTCACCCAAGTTTTATGAACTGGATGGGGGACGTTACTTCGGCACAGCGGTATTCATGGCGTTACAGGACCCTGAGACAGGTGACATAAACCTCGGGACGTACCGTATGGGCATCCTCGATGAGAAAACCGTCGGCGTCCAGATCCTCAAGGGAAAGAAGGGCGACAGGATCATGAAGAAGTACGGGAAGGCAGGCAAGAAGATGCCCGCATGTGCCATTATAGGTGGCGATCCTCTGCATATCTTTGCAAGTGCTGCCACGATCAAAGCCAAGAGCGGGTACGATGTTGTAAGCTCATTGCGCGGCGAGCCTGTTGAAATCGTGAGGGGTCAGCTCACCGGGCTTCCTATTCCTGCGGCTGCCGAGATCGTGCTGGAAGGGGAGGTCGATCCCCAGCATCTGAGAAACGAAGGACCCTTCGGCGAGTATACAGGTTACTATACTGAAGAACTTATTAAACCGATTCCCAAACCGGCCCTTGAAGTGAAGCGCATTTACTACAGAAACAACCCGATCCTCTGGGAGACGAGTGTGGGCAGGCCTGTGGGGGATCAGCATATACTCTATGCCTTTACGCGCAATGCGAGCTTGTGGACGGATCTGGTTAAAATGGAAATCCCTGGCATCAAGTCGGTCTACACGCTGCCGGAAGCCTCCGGGCGCTTTATTGTGGTCGTCTCCGTAGAGCAGATGTATCCGGGCCATGCGGACCAGGTGGGGGCAGCGGTCATTGCAAGCAATACAGGAACATACGGGATCAAGTGTGTGATCATCGTTGATGATGATATTGATGCAGACGATCTTCCAAGGGTGTGGTGGGCCCTCGGCACCCGCTACAATCCGGCACGGGGGACACAGATTATCAACCGAGGCAGGTCGACCCCCCTCGATCCATCCCTCGGACAGGATGACAACAAATTCATCACCTCCAGGATTATCCTTGATGCGACGATACCTTTCGAATGGAAAGTCAAACCCACGGAGATCAAGCTTACGGAGAGCGTACTGGCCAAGGTGAAATCAAGATGGAAGGAATATGGGTTTGAAGAATGATGCTGGAAGAATGGAATAATGGGTTAACCTTAAAACTTATTCCAAAATGAGTTTTATCCCAATATTCCAATATTCCATCATTCCAATATTCCATATTTTAATGGAGGAAGCGATGACATTCGAAAAAGATTTACAAAAAGCAAAGGAGAGGGCTAAGAAAGTTAAGCTCTTTGCCCACGATGTTCATGGTGTTTTAACGCCTAACACTTTTTTCTGTGATGTAGAAGGAAATCGGAGATATAGTTTCTGGCATATGGATGGCTTTGGGGACCTATCGCTCACGGCCAATGGGATTCAGATCGCTTTCCTTGACACCACCTCCATTGATGAGGAAGGCCTCTTTCGGGCCCGTGAGCTAAAGCTGGATAAATTTTATTATCGCATTAAAGATAAGGTGGCTAAGATTGAAGAATTGAAGAAGGCACTAAACATCGATGATGAGAACATTGGCTATATCGGTTGCGAAGTAACCGACCTGGAGGTCATGAAACGGGTGGGATTTGCTGTGGCAACGGCCGATGCCATCGAAGAGGTGAAAGAGATTGCTCACTATATCACCACAGCTCCAGGTGGAAGAGGCCCAATCCGTGAGATTTGCGAATTCATTCTAAGGGCCATGAATCAATGGGAACCATGGGTGGAAAAGGTGACCAAGATGGGTTACAAATAAGCCCCACACTTTTTATTAAGTGTGGAGTAAAACTCAATTTCGAGTAACAATTTCAAATGTCAAGGTTAAATGAGGAGTAAGGATATATGACAGGGTTCCTTGAAGGGTTCATCCCTTATAAAAAAGAAGATGCGGAAAAGTACAACCACTTTCGTTGGTGGCGGGGTGTAACGTTCGGTGACCTTCTGGATAAGGCGGCCGATGTCTACCCTGATAAAGAGGCTTTTGTGGACGGAAAGAACAGGCTCACCTTTAAAGAGGCCAGGGAAAAGACAAATAGAATGGCCCTTGGCCTGATAGACCTCGGCATTGCCCCACGAGATCGAGTGCTCATTCAGTTCCCAAACTGGAACGAGTTTGTCTTTGCCTATTTTGCTGTCCAAAAAATTGGTGGCATTGCTGTGTTGCTTATCGACAGGTATCGCCAGTATGAAATCAGCCACCTGACTCAACTGACGGGTGCCACCTCATGGATCGTAGCGGAAAAGTATAAGAAGACAGATTACCTGCCTATTGTGGAGGACGTGGTAAAAGATAAACCTCAACTCAAGCACATCGTTCTGGCAAGAAGTTTGGGACATGGAACTTTCATAAGCATGGAGAAGTTGATCCATGATGCAAAGTTGGATGCGGCTAACCTCCAAAGGCTCATACAAAGGAGGCCGGATCCCATGGAGGTCGCCCATATGGGACCTACAGGAGGAACTACAGGTTTACCGAAGGTAGTCCCTCGCACCCATAATAGTCTCGTATGTACCATGGAATATGCGGCCTATGCATGGGAAGTGAATTTCCACGATGTATGCCTTCTTGCCGGTCCCATAGGTCATGATCTCGCCTTTACCAAAGGACTCTGTAGCAGTCTCTTCACCTTTGGGAAGACCATTTTCCTGGATTCTACGGAGATGAAAGACGTCTGTGAAACGATTCAGAGGGAAAGGGTGACCACCATTGTATGGACTCCTACCTTAGCAAAGAGATTGCTCGATTTTGAGGGCCTGAAAGACTATGACCTAAGTTCTCTAAGGGCGATGCATTGTGGGGGTAGTGCAAGTCTGCCGGAGGTTGTCAAAGGGGTGAGAGAAGATCTTCGGTGTAACTTCTACAATGGTTATGGCGGCACAGAAGGCCCGACCACCCTCACGCGGACAAACGACAGTCTTGAGACAATCCTTCATACAGTGGGCATACCTACTTGTCCTTACGATACCTATAAGGTAGTCAGCCCAGACGGGAAAGAGCTTCCTCCCAATACCCCCGGGGAATTGATGATCAAAGGGCCGGGAGTTTTCACCGGTTACTACAAAGCTCCGGAAGAGAATGCGAAGGTTTTTAACGAAGAGGGATTCTTCAGGACTGGAGACCTGGCCGTCATTAATGAAAAAGGCGTTGTCACTCTCACAGGTCGAATTAAAGAAATGATCAATCGTGGTGGCGAGAGCATTAGCTCCACGGAGATAGAGAAGTTAATATCCAGTCATCCAGATGTCGCCCTCGTGGCTGTGATCCCCATGCCGGATCCGGTATTTGGAGAAAGGGTCTGTGCCTACATTCAATCCAAAGCTGGAACACGCTTGAGCTTTGAAAAGGTCATTGCCCATCTCAAAGCGAAAAAGGCATCGGTGCTGCAACTCCCAGAAAGGATCGAATTCATCGAGAGCATGCCTTTTACAAAGGCAGAAAAGGTGGATAAGAAATTCCTGAGAGAAGATATTGAGAAAAAATTAGCAAAAAAAGGTTAAGGTTGAGGTTTAGGTTAAGATTTGGAATAAACCCCAAACAAATTTTATTAACCTCCCCCTTTGAAAAAGGAGGATTAAGGGGGATTCCCTTGGGTCGAAAATCCCCCTTCACCCTCCTTTGCTAAAGGGGGTAATTTGGTTGGGAATGTATCGACAATTTTTTATCGATATGATTTCCTTAAGGGCCTGACCAAAAATATTTTGGAGGTTGTAAAATGAACGATAAGGAAAAAGCCATTGAGAAAGCAAAGAAGGTCAAATTTGTCATCCTGGATATTCACGGGGTGCTTACGGATAACACGCTCTACTACACCGATGATGGAAAAAAATCGGAGTGCTTCTCCCTCCATGATCGCCTGGGTTGTTTGACCCTGATGGAAGGAGGTATTGGAGTTTCGTTTTTGACCAGCAAAATCTCGAGGGCCGATGAGCAGGTGGGGAGCATCTATAAAGTTTCCCCTGATAAGCTCTGGGGGACCTCAGCTAAAATGGGAAAGCTGGATGAGTTTGAGAAAGAATCGGGATTTCAAGATCAGGACATCTGCTATGTCGGGGATGAGATGATCGATCTGGGCATCATGAAGAGGGTCGGATTTTCGGTTGCTCCCTCTGATGCGGCAATAGAAGCTAAAGAGGTGGCAGACTACATCACCAAAGCGAGCGGAGGCAAAGGCGTGGTGAGAGAATTGGCGGAGTTGATTTTAAGGGCCCATGGAAAATGGGAGAAAGCGGTTGAGAAGGTAACCAAGACAACCTGAAAAGAGAACATAGAAAAATTCATAACAATTTAGCTGTTTGAAACCGTTTGCTAAAATCCCTCCCAACCTCCCTTTGCCAAAGGGAGGAATTTAAATCTCCCCCTTTTAACAAAGGGGGATTAAGGGGGATTAGATACGAGTTTCAAACCACTAAAGTGTTATAAAAATTCGAAAGGAGGATGGTCTGAATGGCTTACCAATTTTATAAGGACAACCGGGAATTCATCAAAGCGCTCGAAGCAAACAACGATCTCGTGACGATCCAGCAGGAGGTGGACTGGGATCTCGAGATGGGAGCGATTGTTAGAAGGGTTTGTGAAAAAAAATTTGCTTCCCCTTATTTCAAAAAGATCAAGGACTATCCTGGTTTTGAGGCCCTTGGTGCTCCCCTGTCCACCTACAAGAGGCTGGCCATTGCCATGGGGATGAATCCGGACGCCTCTGTGCCTGAAATTTCCGACGAATATGTGAGAAGGACGACGGGTGAACCTATAAAATCTATCCTTGTGGATAAGAAAAAGGCACCCTGCAAAGAGAATATATGGATGGGGAAAGATGCGGATCTCTTTAAACTTCCAGGTCCCATGGTTCACGACGGAGATGGTGGGAGGTATTTAGCGACATGGCATTTTGTGTTAGCCAAAGATCCCGAAACCGGAGTAGTCAACTGGGGCATGTATCGTCAAATGGTCTTCGATGAGAAGACCATGGTCGGTCCGGTGCTTCCCTTCTCCGATATGGGAAAAATGTTTTACGGGAAATATGTTCCAAAGAATAAACCCATGCCGTTTGCTACGGTCATCGGATGCGATCCTCTGTCAGGAGTGGCAGCCTGTGCACCCTCGCCTATCCCTGAAGATGAATTCACCGGGATGCTAATGGGTAGCCCTGTGGAGCTGGTCAAGTGTGAAACCTGCGACTTAGAAGTTCCGGCCCATGCAGAGATCATCATCGAGGGTGAAGTAATTCCCAACATATGGATCGAGGAGGCTCCTTTTGGCGAATATTCGGGTTACCGAACCTCTCCCAGGGAACCGCGAACCGTTTATCGAATCAAAGCAATCACTTTTCGAAATAACCCGATTATGACGGTGTCAAATATGGGAGTCCCTACGGATGAAGGTCAGCTCCTGCGATCTTTCTCGCTGGGATTAGAGATGCGAAGACTCTTAGAAAGTCAAGGCATTCCGATCACAGGTGTCTTTATGTGGCCTGAATCAACACACCATCTTGTTGTGGTGGGAGTCAAACCCGCCTATAGCGGTATCGCAAGCCAGATTGCAAATCTCGTCTTAGGAAGCAAATTGAGTCCGTGGTTCCACATGGTGGTGGTCGTGGACAATGAAACAGATATTTACAACAAAGATGATGTGATCCATGCACTTTGCACCAAGTGTCACCCGCTCCGGGGAATCCGGAAATATGAAGAGGCCGTAGGCTCCCCACTCTATCCTTTCGCCGATCCGGAGGAGAGAAAATGGGGCCGTGGAGCCAAGGTCCTATTCGACTGTACCTTTCCTCTCGATTGGCCCAAGGCTCTTGTTCCCATCAAAGTATCTTTTAACAATGTCTATCCAAAAGAGATTCAGGAAAAAGTTCTTAAAAACTGGAAATCCTATGGATTCAAAGATTGAGGAGAAATCAAATGGCGAAAAAAGAGTATGATTCGTTTGTCTTAACCGAGCTTTCGGAGGTTCCTGAAGATCAGGAAATGGAAATGATCGTTCGCGACCTTACCCCGACAGATAGGAGATACAAATATCGCAGTTCCTACGTCCTCGCGATGGTATCAAAGGTTGAATCGAAATACCCGGATCGCTTATGGATGCGCTTGGGAAGAGGGCAACTCCAGGAAAAACCCTGGTCCATTAAAATCATCAAAGAGGTAAATAAATTTAGTTAGTACCTCAAGGGAATCATTATATGGGATTTTCTGGAATCAGGGGTTTTGTTGAGGAACTGAAAAGTCAGGGAGATCTCCTCTCCATCTCGACTCCTCTCGACCCCAAATTTGAAATCTCAGCCATCCTTTCCGAGATGGGGAAAAAAGAAGCAAAGGCTATTCTTTTTGAAAAAGTCAAAGGACACTCGATTCC
>Ga0256868_10001343_pt1 | contig 13515 bp, 11 predicted proteins | sample RVTome_13_FD_187341 | JGI IMG/M metagenome (GOLD analysis project Ga0256868, IMG submission 187341) | Soil microbial communities from uranium-contaminated site in the Upper Colorado River Basin, Wyoming, United States - RVT92D227 HiSeq ... | reverse complement strand
CCACGGCATCGGCGACCAGCTGCTCGTGGCGGTCGCGCGGCGGCTCGAGCGCTGCGTGCGCCCGGGCGACACCGTCGCGCGGCTCGGCGGCGACGAGTTCACGATCCTGGTCGACGACATCGAGGGCGTCGCGGACGCCACCCGCGTCGCCGACCGGATCCAGCACGAGCTGGGCCTGCCGTTCAACCTCAGCGGCCAGGACGTCTTCACCAGCGCGAGCATCGGGATCGCCCTCAGCGCGACCGGCTACCGCACGCCGGACGAGCTGCTCCGCGACGCCGACCTCGCCATGTACCGCGCCAAGGCGCTGGGCAAGGCGCGCTACGAGGTGTTCGACGTCAACATGCACGCGCACGCGGTCAGCCTGCTCCAGCTGGAGACCGACCTGCGCCGCGCGCTCGACCGCGAGGAGTTCCGCGTCGTCTACCAGCCGGTCATCGAGGCGCGCTCGCGGCGCATTATCGGGTTCGAGGCGCTGGCGCGCTGGCAGCACCCGCAGCGCGGCCTGGTGATGCCCGCCTCGTTCATCCCGGTCGCCGAGGAGACGGGGCTCATCGTTCCCGTCGGCCGCGCCGTGCTGCGCGAGGCGTGCCGCCAACTCCACGAATGGCACGTGCAGTTCCCGCGGGACCCGCCGCTCACGATGCGCGTCAACCTCTCGGCGAAGGAGTTCCGCCAGCCCGACCTCGAGGACCAGATCGCGCGCAGCCTCGGCGCGTGGGAGCTGCCGGCGGGCAGCCTCCGCCTGGAGATCACCGAGAGCGGCGTCATGGACCACGCCGAGACGGCGGTCGAGCTGCTGCGCCGCCTGCGCCACCTCGGCGTATGCCTCGACCTCGACGACTTCGGCACCGGCTACTCGTCGCTCAGCTACCTGCACCGCTTCGAGCTGGACGCGCTCAAGGTGGATCGCGTCTTCGTCCGCGCGATCGGTGCCAAGGGGGAGAACGCGGAGATCGCGCGCACGATCGTCGGCCTCGCCCGCAGCCTCGGCCTCGACGTGATCGCCGAAGGGGTCGAGACGCGCGAGCAGCTCGACGTGATCCTCGCCCTCGGCTGCGAGCTGGTGCAGGGCCACCTGTTCGCGCCGGCGCTCTCCGCCGAGGCCGCGCGCGCCCTGCTCGCCACCGGGATCCTCGGCTGATGGGACTGTTCGGCGCCCCGGCGGCGCCCAGCGGCGAGCTGCCGGGGCTGCCGACCTGGGCCGTGGCCCTGAAGAAGCGGCTCAAGCAGGGTGGCGTTACGACCTTCATCCTCCACGGCCCCGGCGTGCGCGACATCCACCCGCTCGGCACGCGGCGCTACGGCGGCATCCGCGAGTTCCTCACCGAGGTCGTCTTCTCCGACCGCACCGCGATCGTCGGCTACGACCGCGGCGCCGGGATCCGGTTCTCCGACCGGGACGTCGAGGAGGACTTCGCGAAGCTGCTGCGCGCCTACGACGCGGCGAACGGCACCAGCCTGGCGAAGCAGCACCCGCGCGACCCCGACCGCGCGCTCCAGCTGATCGAGAGCTACGTCCGCAACCAGCTCACCGAGAACCGCCGCTTCTCGGCCGCGGTGATGGTGGACTACGCGGAGACCGTGGCGCCGGTCGGCGAGCCGGGGCAGCTCTCGGTCGAGGACCGCGGCTCGATCGTGACCCTGCGGCGCTGGGCGAGCGACCCGCTGTTCCTCGCCCGCGCCGTGACGTTCGTGCTGATCGCCGAGAGCTCCGCCGCCCTCAACCCGGCGCTCGTCGCCGACGCGCGCACGGTGGAGATCGTCGTGCCGGTACCCGACCAGGGCGAGCGTTACGCCTACCTCGCCGGCCGCGGCGGCACGCCCGACACGTTCGCGCGCATCGACGCGACGCGCGCCGCGGTGCTCACCGCGGGCCTCACGCGGCTCCACCTCGAGGGCCTCCTCGCCGAGGCCGAGGCGAGCGGCGCGCCGCTCGACCCCGACGCGCTCAACCGCGAGAAGAAACGCCTCATCGAGGAATCGAGCGGCGGGCTGCTCGCGTTCATGACGAGCGACGTCGGGCTCGACGCGGTGGCCGGCCACGAGGCCGCCAAGGCGATGCTGCGCGAGACGGCGCACGCGCTGCGCCAGGGGCGGCTCGACGTCGTGCCCATGGGCTTCCTGATCTGCGGCCCGGTCGGCACCGGCAAGAGCTTCATCGTGCGCTGCTTCGCGGCCGACATCGGCGTGCCCGTCGTCGAGCTGAAGAACTTCCGCTCGATGTGGCAGGGCCAGACCGAGGCCAACCTCGAGCGCATCCTCGGCATCCTCGACGCCCTGGGCCCGGTGGCGGTCGTCGTGGACGAGGCCGACGCCGCGCTCGGCAGCCGCGACATGGCCGGCGCCGACTCGGGCGTCAGCGAGCGCGTGTTCGCCTCGCTCGCGGCGTTCATGGGCGACACGCGCCGCCGCGGCCGCACGATCTGGTTCCTGATGACGAGCCGTCCCGACCTCGTGCCCGTGGACCTCAAACGCCAGGGCCGCGCCGAAGAGCACATCGCCCTGTTCCCGCCGGCCACCCCCGAGGAACGCGCCACCGTCTTCGAGACGCTGCGGGCGCGGCTCCGGATTCCGGCCGAGTCCGGGCTCCAGCCCGCCACGGTGTTCCGCGACATCCCCCAGCCCTTCTCCGCGGCCGACATCGAGGCGATCCTGGTGCGCGCCGGGCGGCGGATGGCCTCCGCCGGGCTCACCGCGCTCACCACCGCCCTGCTGCGCGAGCTGGTGCGCGACGTGCAGCCCCCCGCCTATCCGCTCGAGCTGGAGTACCAGCGCCTCATCGCCGCCTTCGAGTGCACCTCGCGTGCGCTCCTGCCGCCCGACCTGGCGGCCATGCCGAGCGGCACGATCGCCCAGCGCCTCGCCGAGCTCCGCGCCGCGCTGGGGCGATGAATCTCGCCCAGGCCTGGGCCGAGCTCGACGTCGCCCGCCACAAGGCGGAGCTGTACCGGATGTGGCACGCCGGCTATCACGCCGGCCTCCACCACCACACCGTCCTCGAGAACGCCGGCGACTTCCCCCGCTCGCCGACCGTGCACCGCGTACGCCACGAGCTGCTCGCCGGCCTGGAGCGCGGCGCCACGGTCACCGCGGTCGTGAAGGCCAACGCGGCGCTGTTCCTCCCGTTCGAGGCGGCGCTGCTCGAGCTTGGCGAGGAGTCCGGCCGCCTCGAGGAGTGCCTGCGGCTGCTCGGCGACTACTTCGCCGCCGAGCACCGGATGATCACCTGGCTCAAGAAGAAGCTGACCTACCCGATGTTCAACGCCCTCGCGGCGGCCGTCCTCGGCCCGCTCCCGCTGGTCTTCACGGGGCACACGGGCGCGTACCTGTTGAGCGCCGGGGGCGCTCTCGCGCTGTGCGCGGCCGCGGGGGGCGGGCTGCTGCTCGCCGCCGCCCGATGGTACGGCCAGCGCCCCGCCCTGGTGCGCGCGCGGCTCGCCCGCGCCCTCGCCACCGGGGTCGAGGCGGGTCTGGGCTTGGGCCGCGTCGTGGACCTGGCCGTGCAGGCGGCCGCGAGCCCCGTCCTCGCGGCCCACGTAGCGCGCATCCCACGCATCGTCCGCGTGGGCCAGCCGCTGGCGAAGACGTTCGCGGGCTGCCCGGTGATCCCGCACGAGATGCTGTCGGTGCTGGAGGTCGCAGACACGACGGGCAATTACTCCGACACTCTGCGGAGGCTGGCCGACCTCTACGACGGCGCGTTCGGTTGACCGGAACGGCGCGGCGCAGGGGATCGCTGCGACCGTGACCTAGCTGCGGCGGCGCACCAGCGCCCGACGCTCCTCGTCGTAGGTGACGAGCGCGACCTGGCGCGGGGCGAGCACCAGCGGTGCGGTGAACACGAGCGGCGGGGCGGCGCCACGCGGTTCCCGCCCGCGTTCGTCGGTTCCGGTCTCCGCTTCGGCCGGCCCGAGGGGCGTGAAGCGGATCCGGGCCTCGTGGCGGCCCGGAGCGAGGTCGAACTCGCGCAGCACGAACAGCGGCCGGTCGGCGTGCGCGCCCGCCGCGCGGATCGTGTCATCGGCCACCGGGCGGTCGTCCACCCATACCTCGAGGCGGTAGGGCCGCAGCCCACCCTCGCACACCTCCCCCCGCCGCATGTGCACCGGGAGCTTCGCCAGCTCCTCGGGGGTCAACCTGCGGCAGGCCTGCACCAGCTCACTGCGGAACCGCCACGCGAGGCGCAGCTGTCCTTGCTCCCCCGGATGCGCCGTCCACGGCACGCGCGAGAGCCCCACGAGCCCCGCGGTCGCGGCGCAGGCGAACGCGACAGCGCCGAGCCGCCGGGCCCACGCGCTCATCGGGCCCCCGCCTGCTCGGCAGTGTAGTCCTCGACGCACTCGCGCTCGATGTCGATGTCCTGCTCGGCCGCGGCCTCCTCGAGCCGCCGGACCTCGGCGCGGAACGCCGCCAGCGCGGCGCGCACCACGGCACGCTCCCCCTCAGCCGCGTACCCGAGCCGCACGCGGCGCCGATCTACCCGCGGCTTCAGCTCCGCCTCCCGGTCATGGAAGAGCCGCTGCTCGAGCCACTTCGCCCCCTCGCGGTTCCAGCAGTCGCGCGGCGGGCAGGCCACGACGAGCACGCCGCCCACGCCGGCCCGCACGAAGTACTCGATCACCGAGCTGTGGAGGTTGCCGGCGCACGAGACGGCATAGACCGCCGCGCCGTCGAACGTCGCGAGCGCGCCGACGCCCCCGGCGCCGCGGTCGCAGGCCACGATCACGACCTCGCGCGGCTCAGCCGGATGTGCCGCGACGAAGCCGCCGACCCGTGACAGCTGGTCGCGGCCGGTGCGCCCGGGAGGCCCGACACCCATCGGCGCGCAGGAGCCGGCGCAGATCCCGCAGCTCGTGCAGAGGTCCGCGTCCACGCGCGCCACCAATGCCGAGCGCGGGTCTGCCGGGTCGCTGCGCGACACCATCGCGATCGCCTCGTACGGGCAGTCCACGTAGCACTGCTCGCAGCCGGTGCAGAGCGTCTCGTCCACCACCGAAGGCGGCGGCTCCTGCCCGACCTTCGCCCGCGACCACGCCGGCACCATCACCACGGCGGCCGTCACGGCCGCGCCGGCCAGCCACACCACGAGCGGCGGCAGCGGGCGCGTCAGCGGCAGGAAGAAGGCAAAGAACACGTCGTACGGCGCGCGGCCGGGGAGCCGCAGCACGTCCGCCGCCGGTGCCATCGTCACGGGCACCACGACCGAGGCGAGCGACAGCAGCACGACCGAGCCCCACAGCAGCAGCCGCGGCGGCACCAGCACCGGCCGGGCGAGCCGCGAGACGTGGATCCACAGCACCACGCCGAGCCCGAGCGGCAGCGCCGCGTGCGCGAACAGGTTGATGAAGAAGAACGCGTTGGGGATCGGCCGCTCGCCCACGAACGTGCGGCTGATCGGCTCGGAGAACAGCGGGAGCAGATCCATCCACCGGGCGCCCTCGCGGGCGATCACCTCGCCCTGGACGTCCCACACCATCACGTAGCCGGTCCAGCCGCACACGAACAGCACGCCCAGCAGCACCAAGCCGGACACCCAGGCGAGGGTCCGCGGGCCCCAGCTGCGCCGCTGGGCGTACATCCTGAACATGTGCGCTAGGCCGGCCACGACCGCCGCATCGGATGCGTAGCGGTGCAGGCTCCGCATGAAGCTCCCGAGGAAGACGTCGTTGGTGATGCGCGCGACCGAGGCGTACGGCGAGCCGATGCGGTAGAAGACCAGCAGGTAGATCCCGGTGATCAGGACGACGGCGAACAGGGAGGCGGCGAGCACCCCGCTGTGGTACAGCGGGTTCAGCTCCCATCGGTAGAGCGCGTTCAGGCGTGCGTCCGCCCACGCCAGGGGCCGGCGGACCGCGCCGGCGAAGCGTCCCGCGAAGCGACTCATGGGCCTCCGAAGTCCCGGCGGGAAGTATGGCCCGGAGTCTTGCGCCGGTCAATTTCGGACATTAGCATGATAATAACACGTATCCCGCTGGCCGGAGATCGTCGCCGCGTGGTATCACAGACTGCCGAATACGCCCTTCGCGCCGTGCTGTACCTGGCCGAGCGGGACGAGATGGTTCCCGTGCGGGTGGGCGACATGGCCCGCGCGCTCGGGATCCCGCAGAACTACCTGTCCAAGACGCTGCACGCGCTGGTGCGCACGGGTGTGCTGGCGTCGGTGCGCGGGCCGCAGGGCGGCTTCCTGCTGGCCCGACCCGCGTCCCAGCTGCCGCTGGCCGTCATCGTGGCGCCGTTCGGCGACATCGCCGAGCGGCGCCACTGCCTGCTCGGCCGCCCCGAGTGCCGCGACCGCGGCGCGTGCGCCGCGCACCACGCCTGGAAGCAGACGGCCGAGCAGGTCGCCCGCTTCTTCCGGACCACCACCATCGGGGACCTGCGCGGACGCGCCGCCGTCCCCGTCGCCACCCGCCGGCCCACCAGGAAGAGGGCATCATGACCGCACCCCCACCCGAAAAGGTCCCGCTCGGTCAGCGGCTGTTCGACAGCCCGTTCCTGCTGCTGGTCCTCGGCATCGTCGTGATGGCCGTCTTCTTCACGGGCTGGGGCCTGTGGGAGATCCTCACCCTGCCGCAGAGCAGGCTGCCATGACCACCCCCGAGACCGTCCATTCCGGCGTCGTCGCCCCACAGGGCGTGTGGTGGAAGCCGGCCCACAAGGCCGAGAAGACCTGGGTCGCCATCGCCTTCGCATGGTGCATGATCCTGTTCGCGATGATGCCCATCTGGCACCTCAAGGGCCAGCAGAACCCGTCGGGCATCCGCGGCCGGGTGGATCCGGGCCGGTTCATGGCCCGCACCCAGGAGTTCATCGCCGCCTACCAGGTGGGCGAGGAGAACGGCTATCCGGTGGTCGAGCCGCCCGCCGGCGCCGATGTCTACATGATCGCGATGATGTGGCGCTGGATGCCCGTGCTGCGGCTGCGCGAGGGCGTCTCCTACACGCTGCACCTCTCCGCGCTCGACGTGAACCACGGCTTCAGCCTCATCCAAGTCGACGGCAACGCCCAGAACGTCAACTTCCAGATCGTGCCCGGCTACGACTATGGCCTGCGCATCGTCCCGACCAAGACCGGCGAGTACCGGGTGATCTGCAACGAGTTCTGCGGCATCGGCCACCACGCCATGGTCGGCAAGATCGTCGTGCTCGACGCCGCCGCGCCGGCCATGCCGCTCCTCAAGGACAGCACCGCCACCGCGGCCGCGGCCCCAGCCGCCGACAGCGCGAAGGGAGGCGCCCGATGAGCGACGGGTTCCGCACCTGCGCCCATACCGGGCTCAAGGTCCACAAGGACGCCGACGCCCTGATCAAGGCGAACGCCGTGGTCGCAACCGTGATGCTGCTGATCGGCGGAATCGCCGCGCTGTTCGTCCTGCTCACGCGCTGGCAGGCGGTCCACCTGCTGAGCGCCGAGTGGTTCTACCGCATCCTCACCGTGCACGGGATGACGATGCTGGTCTTCTTCATCCTGTTCTTCGAGATGGCGATCCTGTACTTCGCCAGCGCGGTGCTGCTCGGCAGCCGCGTCGCCGCGCCGAAGCTCGCCTGGGCCGCCTTCGGTCTCATGGTGATCGGCGCCGGGCTCGTCGAGGTGATGATGTGGACGGGGAAGGCCGACGTGCTCTTCTCCTCCTACGTGCCGCTCAGGGCGGAGCCGCCGTACTACCTCGGCGTGATCCTGTTCGCCGTCGGCGCGCTGCTCGCGGTGGGAATCTTCTTCGCCACGCTCGTGGTGGCCAGGCGCGAGAAGACTTACACCGGCTCCGTGCCGCTGGTGACCTACGGCGCGATCACCGCGGCGATCATCGCCGTGATCACCCTCGGCCACGGCGCCGCGATCTACATCCCCACGTACTTCTGGTCCATGGGCTGGATGAACGTGGACCCGCAGATCTACCGCATGGTCTGGTGGGGCCTCGGCCACAGCTCGCAGCAGATCAACGTCGCCGCGCTGGTGGCCGTCTGGTATCTGATGGGCGCCCTGACCATCGGCGCCGTGGTGCTGAACGAGAAGATCAGCCGCACGGCGTTCGTGCTGTACGTGCTGTTCATCTCGATGGCTTCCGCGCACCACCTGCTGGTGGACCCCGGTATGGGGCCCGCGTGGAAGGTGTGGAACACCAGCTACGCGATGTACCTCGCGGTGCTGGCCTCGATGATCCACGGCTTCACCGTGCCGGCGGGCATGGAGGTCGGGTCGCGCCTGCGCGGCCTCACCAAGGGGCTGTTCGAGTGGCTGCGGCGCGCGCCGTGGGGTGACCCCGGCTTCAGCGCCACGGTCTTTTCGATCGTGGTCTTCGGGTTCGTGGGCGGGATCACCGGCGTGACCTTCGGCACGGAGCAGATCAACCTCACCGTGCACAACACGCTGCGCAGCCCGGGCCACTTCCACGCCACGGTCGTCTCCGGCACGGCGCTCGCGTTCATGGGGCTGACCTACTACGTGGTCCCGCTGATCTTCCGGAAGCGGGTCGCGTTCTGGGGGATGGCCAAGGTCCAGCCGTACGTCTTCGCGCTCGGGATGCTGATCTTCACGATGGCGATGACCTTCGCCGGGACGTTCGGCGTGCCGCGACGGCACTGGGACACTTCGTTCGCCCAGGCGCCGTTCGACGTGCAGTTCAGCCCGACCGTGGACTTGATGATCGGCATCATGGCGATCGGCGGGCTGCTCGCCGTCACCGGCGGCGCCATGTACATCGTGATCACCGTGTCGTCGGTGTTCTTCGGCCGGAGCGTCGGCGACGTGGCGGCGATGGCGGCCGATCCCACGGGCATCCCGCAAGGCGTGCTCAAGCTGCCGCCACAGGCGCACACGGTGCCCGTGCAGGAGAACGTCACGGCCGATCGCGGCCCGGCGCACCACGCCCCGGGCACACTGGTGCTGGTGGGCGTGTTCCTGGTAGCGTTCATCGTCTACTACTTCCTCAACTGGAAGCTCCTGGCAGGCGCCTGGAAGATCGGGTGATCGTGGCATGACGCGTCGCGAGCAGACCGCCCTCGGAGCGCTGGCGTTCGTCCTGGCCGTCACGGCCGCGTGGTGGGCGCTGGCGCTGTGGCCGCTTCCGGCCGACGCACCGCTCTGGCTGGTGCGGACGCGGGCGGTCTGCTTCGGCGCGCTGCGTGACACCCTGCCCAACGGGGCCGGGTGGTCGGTGCTGATCGGCGAGCCGGCGGCGATGCTCGCCGCGCTGTTCGTCGTCTGGCGCGAGGAAGTGGCCGGCGGCCTCGGCGCGCTCGCCCGCACGCTCGCCGGGCGCCTCGCGCTCGGGGGCGCTCTGGCGCTGGTCGTCCTCGCTCTGGGCCTCGCGACGGCGCGCGTGGCCACGGCCACGGCGGGCCGGACGTCCGCTGCCGACCCCGAGGCTCCGCTCCCGGACACCTACCCGCGGCTCGATCGCCCTGCCCCACCGCTCGGTCTCGTGGACCAGGCGGGCGATACGGTGGTGCTCGCGCGATTCGTGGGCCGGCCCGTGATCGTCACCTTCGCCTACGCGCACTGCCAGAGCGTGTGCCCGATCGTGGTCCACGAGGCGCTCGATGCCCAGCGGCGGCTCGCCGCGCTCGCGCCCGAGCTGGTGGTGGTGACGCTGGATCCGTGGCGCGACACGCCGGAACGACTGCCGACCATCGCGCAAGGTTGGGGCCTCGGCGCGCACACCCACGTGCTGAGCGGCGACACCGCCGCGGTCCAGCGCGTGCTCCGCGACTGGAACGTGGGCGCCGCGCGCGACCCGGCCACCGGGGAGGTGGCCCATCCCAACCTCGCCTACCTGGTGGACGCGGCCGGGCGCCTCGCCTTCGCCGCCCGCGGCCGCGCCGAGGACCTCGTGACGCTGGCCGGGCGGCTGTGACGCGCCGCGCGCTGCGCGACTACTTCACCCTCACCAAGCCAAGCATCACGCGGCTCGTGGTCGGCACTACGGCCGTGGGCTACTACGTCGCGCTGCGGGGGCCGCTCGACCTCGCGCAGCTGGTGCACACGCTGATCGGGACCACGCTGGTCGCGAGCGGGACGAACGCCCTCAACCAGTGGTGGGAGCGCGACGTGGACGCGCGGATGCATCGCACCCGCGCGCGCCCACTGCCGGCGGGACGGCTCGCGCCGCGCAACGCGTTGGCCTTCGCGCTGCTCATCTCGGTGATCGGCGTTGCGTACCTGGCGCTGCGGGTCAACGGCCTCACGGCGTTCCTCGCCGCGGCCACCCTCCTCAGCTACGTGCTGTTCTACACCCCGCTCAAGAAGCGGACGAGCTGGAACACGCTCGTCGGCGCGGTGCCGGGGGCGCTGCCGATCCTCGGCGGCTGGACCGCGGCGACCGGACGACTCGCGCCCGGCGGGTGGGCGCTGTTCCTGGTCCTGTTCCTGTGGCAGATGCCGCACTTCTTCGCGCTGGCGTGGATGTACCGCGACGACTACCGGCGGGGCGGGCTCAGGATGTTGAGTCTCGAGGACCCGGACGGGCGGCGCACGGGCCGACAGGCGGTGGGTTACACGGTTGCACTGCTTGCAGTGAGCCTGGGGCTCACGCCGCTCGGCGTGGCAGGCGCGCCGTACGCGGCGGGCGCCCTGGCCCTGGGGCTGGCGTTCCTAGTGTTCGGCGGGAAGATGGCGCTCGCGCCCTCACCGCTGAGCGCGCGCCGGCTGTTCCTCGCCTCGGTGGCCTACCTGCCGGCGCTGCTGCTGGTCCTGGTCCTCGACAAGGCCGCCCTCTAGCGCGCGGCCGAACGGGCGGGAGCCGCCACCGGAAGTGCCGCGGCGGGGCATAGCCCCAAGGGGAATCGAACCCCTGTTCCCACCTTGAAAGGGTGGTGTCCTGGCCGTTAGACGATGGGGCCGCGTAAGGCAGCGAAGAGTGAAGCTGTCTTCATAGCGGTAACGGGATTCGAACCCGTGTTTTGGCCTTGAGAGGGCCACGTCCTAGTCCCCTAGACGATACCGCCGCGATGCCGGGTCTTGGGTCTTAGGGCTTAGGGCTTAGGTGGCCATGGGAGCACCCAAACCCCTACGACCTAAGACCTACGACCTAAGACCTAATACCTAAGACCTACTACCTAAGACCCGCCTCAGCAGGCCCGGCAGGAATCGAACCTGCAACCCCCGGTTTTGGAGACCGGTGCTCTACCAATTGAGCTACGGACCTACGTCATCCAAGGGTCCCTTAGCCGGCTTGGAACCCCGCATGGAGGAGACCGAAGTCCGCTCCCCCGGCGATGATTCTAATCGACAACTACTTCACAGTCTACCGGAAACGCCTCCGGGCCCTCATCAGCGGCGTCAAGGGGCCTCGCGGCCGCGAACGCGTCTCCTCACCGAACCTCGCGGTCCGGCCCGGCGTGAGTTCTCTTTGGGCGTATGAAGGAGCGCGGCCGCCGCGGCTTCCGCGTGCGCACCGCCGCCCGTCTCATGGAGGGTTCGGCCGTGCGCTTGTCTGTCGCTCTCACCGCCCTTCTTGCGGTCGCGTCCAGCCCTAGCGGGAAGCCGCCCCTCCACGAGTCGGCCGCCGGATGCTGCACGGCAACCGTCCGTGTGCGCGTGCCGGAAGGCACGGGCACCGTCTATCTCGCGGGCAGCCTTCCCGAGCTCGGACCGTGGCGTCCCAACGGACTCGCCATGATAGGCGACGGGCGCGAGCGCACCGCGCAGGTCACCGCGCCCCCCGGCACGACCTTCGAGTACAAGTTCACGCTCGGCTCATGGGACCGCGAGGCGCTCGGCCCTGCCGGCACGGTCCCGGCGAACAACCGGCTCCTCCTCGACCGCGACGTCGAGGCGGTCCACGAGATCACCGACTTCAAGCGGGACCCGAGGGAATACATCGCCGACTGGCGGGGCTCAGGGGTCCAGGGCCGCCTCGTCTACTGGACCGACGTCCGCTCGGCGTTCCTCGGCCCGACGCGCCACGTGGAGATCTGGTTGCCGCCGGGCTACGACTCAGCCGCCTCCACGCGCTACCCCGTCCTCTACATGTCGGACGGGCAGAACCTGTTCGACCCCCGCATCGCGAACACCGGCCTGGACTGGGGCGTGGACGAGGCGGTGGTGCGGCTGGTGGCGCGGGGCGTTACCCCGCCGATCATCGTCGTCGGCGTCTGGAGCACGTCCGCGCGGGGACCGGAGTACTCGCCCTGGCACGGCGCGTCCTCCTATGCGCACTTCCTAATCGAGGAGCTGATGCCGAGGGTCAATGCGGGATTCCGCACGCTGACCGGCCCCGAGAACACGGCCGTCATGGGTTCCTCGATGGGAGGGCTCCTGTCGTTCTATCTGGTGACGCGCCACCCGAACGTGTTCGGCGCGTGCGGCTGCGTGTCCACCCACTTCCCGCTCTCGGAGGCGGTGGTCGCCCAGGTCTTCCCCGGCCTCGTTACGACGAGCACCCCGGACTCCACGCCCTACATCATCCGCGACATCGGGGCCGGCCTGCGGGCGCCAAGGGGGACGCGATACTGGTTCGACTACGGCGGGCTGGGGCCCGACTCGGCCTACGGGCCCACCCATGAGGCCGCGCGCGCATGGCTGCTGCGGCAGGGCCTCGTCGAGGGCCGGGACTTCATGGTCCGCCGGTACGCGGACGCGACGCACAACGAGGCTTCCTGGCGTGCGCGCCTCGACGACTCACTGACATTCCTGTTCGGACGGAGGGAACGCTGAAATGCGCGGCTGCTCACCTGGCCGACCCTGCTCGGTCGCTTCGCCTTTCGCCCTTCGCTATTCGCTGTCCCTGCTCCTGCTGCTGGTTGCCGCGTGCACGACGGAGCGCTCGAGCGCGCCTAACCTCGACGCGCCCGCCTGGGCGGCGGACGCGGTATGGTACCAGATCTTCGTCGAGCGCTTCCGCAACGGCGACCCGTCGAACGATCCCACCGCCCTCGACATCGTGGATCCGGTTGCGCGCCCGGTCCCCGCCGGATGGCGGACGACGCCATGGACGCAGGACTGGTACCGGCTGGACCCGTGGGCCGCGGCCGCCGGGCTGGACTTCTACGGGTCGGTGTACTTCCGCCGCTACGGGGGTGACCTCCAGGGGGTGATGGACCGGCTGGACTACCTCCAGGACCTCGGCGTGAGCGCGCTGTACCTCAACCCGGTGAACGACGCCCCGTCGCTGCACAAGTACGACGCCCGGAACTACCACCACATTGACCGCAACTTCGGTCCCGACCCGCGCGACGACGAAAACCGCATGGCGGCCGAGGATCCCGTGGATCCGGCCACGTGGGGGTGGACAGCCGCCGACAGTCTCTTCCTGGCCCTGGTGCGCGAGGTCCACCGGCGCGGCATGCGCATCATCGTGGACTACTCGTGGAACCACACGGGGACGGCGTTCTGGGCGTGGCGGGACGTCCTGGAGCGCCAGCGCGCGTCGCGCTACGCCGACTGGTACGAGATCGAGCGCTTCGACGATCCCGCCACGCCGGACACCAACGAGTTCGCGTACCGTGGGTGGGTCGGTGTGAAGTCGCTGCCGGAGTGGAGGAAGGTCGGCCGGCCGGAGGGCGCGACCCGCG
>Ga0256868_10001342_pt1 | contig 13524 bp, 15 predicted proteins | sample RVTome_13_FD_187341 | JGI IMG/M metagenome (GOLD analysis project Ga0256868, IMG submission 187341) | Soil microbial communities from uranium-contaminated site in the Upper Colorado River Basin, Wyoming, United States - RVT92D227 HiSeq ... | reverse complement strand
GCCGTGCGCGACTCGTTCCGCGAGAACGCGACGTTCATGAACGCCGTTGACCTGATTCGATTCTCGGATGTTGATTCGGTGGTCATCTACAACCTCTCCATCATCCGCTCGGCCCCGGACAGTTTTTCGATCGAACGCCTGAACGACCGAGAGGAGCTCGTCCAGGCCATCGAGAGGGAGTTCGGGATTCCGGCGGAGATCGCGCGGGACGCCATCGCAGGGCTCGGCGCATTCCGCGACGTGCACGGCTGACGCGGAAACGGGCGGCCGCACGGGCCGCCCGCCACCGACATTCCTTTCCACGGATCGTGGAAGGACGTCGCTACTGCGCCCTGGCGGTCTCCAGCAACAGCTTCAGAGCGCTGGGGCTGATGTTCGCGCAAATGTCGTAGACGGACTTGGTGAGGGCAGCATCGTGGCTAATGAGCGCGTGCTTGACCATGAAGACGTTGTAGTCCAGATCATCGGCGCCGTGGTAAGTGGCGAGCACGCACCCCACCGCGCTGAGCCCGACCAGAAACACCGTGTTGACGCCCTTCTCGCGCAGCACCTTGTCGAGGTCGGTCTTCTTGAAGGCGCTCGCGTAGTTCTTGACGATCTTGGGGTCGTCGTCCCGGACGGCGACCGTCTTGGGAAACTCGAACGCCTCGGTGCCCGGTGCGGGCCCCTGCTCGGGGTCGGTGTGGTAGACGCGGATGACCGGGAAGCCGTTGTCGCGGAACAGAGTGATGGCCCAGTTGATGTGCTCCATCCCGACCTTCTTGTCCTTCTCGTCCATGTACGGCAACCAGACGTTCTGGACGTCCATGACCACCAGCGCCGGCTTCATCTTGGGCGGTGCCAGCTTCTCCGCCGCAGAGGCCACCAGCGCGGACGAGACCAACAGCGCCACGAGCGACAGCACCACCAAGTTCCTCTTCATGTCATTTCCTCCCTGCGAATCGCACCTGGGCAGCGGAACGAACGCTCCGTCCTGATACGAGGGGCACGGGTGCCGAGTTCTACCCGGCCTGCTACCCGGCTGGGTCTCTGTGGGGCAGGTCCGCCAGGCGCGCCTCCCGGCGCCGAGCAGCGGGCCCACAAAGACCCTAAAATCACGTGGTTACAGCTCGGCGTGGTCGAGGGCGTGGCGGCAGATGCAATCGCCGTGCTCCGGGTGGTCGCGCACGAGCGCCGCGAAAAGGGCGCCGACCGTGTCGCCGCACTTCCTGATGTTCTCGATGACCTCGGTCGCGGTTACGGTGAGCTGCATCCCGGCAGCGAAGTTGCTGACGATGCCGACCGTGGCGTAGCAGATCGCCAGCTCCCTGGCGAGGACGCACTCGGGGTAGTTGGTCTGCCCAAGGAGGTGCCCGCCCAGCCGGCGGACCATCTCGACCTCCGCCCGGGTCTCGAAACGCGGGCCGTTCATGCAGACGTACGTCGCACCGCTCTCGAGAGGAATCCGAAGCTGTTCGGCGGTGGCGACGAGCTGTTCATGAAGCGTCCGGCAGTACGGGTCGGTGACGTCCACGTGGGCCAGCTTCCCGTTCATCGGATAGAACGTCTCGGCGCGCCCGTCGGTGAAGTTGAGGAACTGGTTGACGAGGACCAGCGTGCCCGGCCCCCACGCCGACACCAAAGAGCCGGAGACGCTCGTCGCCAGGATGCGCTCAACCCCCAGTTCCTTCATAGCCCAGAGGTTGCCGCGGAAGTTGATCTCCCGGGGCGAGATGGTGTGCCGCTTGCCGTGGCGCGGGATGAACACGACATCGTGGTCGCCCAGGGAGGCGAGCTCGACGTAGACGTCGCCGAACGGAGTGGCTACCTCTTGCGGGCGGACATCGGTCGCCCCCGGCAGGGTGTACAGCCCCGTTCCCGTAATGAACCCGGTTTTGGTCGCCATGCGCGCCTCCGGACTAACGGTTGAAGAGAGACCGAAACGCCTGCCGGTACGGCGGGCGCGCGATCCCGAACTCGGTGACGATCGCCGTGATCAGCTCGTTCGGTGTGACGTCGAAAGCGTAGTTCAACACGTTTGCGTCCGGCATAGTGATCCAGGTGTCGTTGACCCTGCGCACCTCGTCCGGATCGCGCTCCTCGATCGGAATCTGCGCCCCGCTCTCGATCGCCATGTCGATCGTTGATGTGGGGGAGACCGCGTAGAGCGGGATTCCGTGGTGGTGCGCCAGCACTGCCAGGCCGTACACGCCGATCTTCGCGGCGGTATCGCCGTTGGCGGCCACCCGGTCCACCCCGATCATCACCATGTCCACCATCTTCCGCCTCATCAGCCAGCCTGCCGTGCTGTCGGTAATCAGGGTGTAGGGAACTCCGGCCCGGGCCAGCTCCCAGGCGTTGAGCTTCGCGCCCTGCAGCCGTGGCCGGGTCTCGTCCGTGAACACGTGGACCTTTTTCCCCTGCTGGTGGGCGTAGATCACCGGCGCCATCGCGGTTCCCAGGTCAACCGCGCACAGCGGCCCGCAGTTGCAGTGCGTCTGGATGCGCGCCCCATCCGGGATCAGCTCCGCGCCGATCTCCGCCAGCCGGCGATTGACCGCGACGTCGTCATTGGCCATGCGCTGCGCCTCCGCCAGCATGGCCTCGGGCAGGTCCTCCATTCCGGCTGCGATCTGCTCGTTTGCGAACGCCATCATGTGGTCCAGCGCCCAGAACAGGTTCGTGGCCGTCGGCCGCGTGGCGGCCAGCAGCGCTCGCGCCCTCTCCAGATCGGCGAGTATCTCCTCGGCGTCTTTCGCACGCGATTGGAGCGCGGCCAACGCCATTGCGTACGCCGCGGTGACCCCGATCGCCGGTGCGCCGCGGACCTCCAGCCGGCGGATGGCGAGCGCGATCCTCTCGAGATCGTCGGTCTCGATCAGATCGAACCGCTGCGGCAGCCGGGTCTGATCGACCAGTACCACCCGTCCGTCATTCCAGGAGACCGTTCTCATCCCGTGCTCCTCGCCTGCGTGTCGCGGGGATCACTATGCCACGCTCCCGCCGCTCAAGCACCATCGCGCCGGAGAGGTGTGCGCAGGAGCCGCGCGATCGGCAGCGCCGTGCAGCGGGTCCCGTTCAGTCCTCCCAAGCGAATACGATCATCTGGTCGTCGTCTCGGGTCAGCGGCCGGCGGTCAAATCCGCCGTAGATCTGCCATCGGAGGTAGCCCGCAGCGCCCAGTAGCAGGTCCATCTCGGGTTTAAACGTCCAGCGCGTGTCGTTCTCGGAGCGGTGCACAACCATTACGTGCCCCTCGGCGTCCAGCTCCTGGATCTCGATCTGGGAGTGCTGAATCTGCGCTACACGGTCAAAGGTGCGCGTGTCGTAGATGCGCACCGGGAGCCCGGTTGCGGGGTGGCGGGTCTCGAGCTCGAGCACGGGCGTGCCCTCGGGGCCGGTGAGGTACTCCCGCCCCGGGTAGAAGACATTGAACACGAGCGTCCCGCCGGGAGCGAGGTGGCCGCGCCAGGTACGCAGGGCGTCGAGCTGGTCCTTGGTGGTCAGGCAGTGGACGAAGCCGTTGAAGGCGACGAAGATCAGGGCATATTGCCGCGGCAGGGCGAAGGTGCGCATGTCGGCGTGGTGAACGGTCGGGTGCAGTCCGAGCACCGCCGCCTTGTTGCGCAGCGTCTGGAGCATTGACGGGAAAAGGTCAAGGCCCTCGATGTCCACGCCGGTCTGGAGGCACGGAAGCAAGATCCGCCCGGTTCCGCAGGCGACCTCGAGCACTGGGCCGCGCGCCTGCGTGGCAAGGTCCAGGTAGAAGTCGAGGTCGAAGCCGAAGCCACTGAACACCGCGTCGTAGAGATCGCCATCGTCGAACGGGGTCCGGCCCTCGCTCCCCCTCCCCGGCACGGTTGGATCTCCCATGATCGCTCCTCGGTCCCCTGGGTCGTGGCAGCCTAGCACCTCGGGGCGGAATCGGCTTGAGCCTGTTTGGCCGCGGGCATGACGGGCGAATAGCCGGGCGGCCGCCCCCGTTATCCGCACCGAGAGGAGTGCCATGCGGGACGAGATGAATTGGGGGCAGGTGCAGCGGCATTGCGCCGCCCTTGTTCCGGAGCGGGACGCGGAGATGCGCACGATGGAGACGCACGCCAAGGAGACCTCGTTTCCGATCGTGGGACCGGCGGCCGGGCAGCTCTGCTACCAGATCGCTCGGATGGTCAGGGCGCGGCGTGTGTTCGAGCTGGGCTCGGGGTACGGGTACTCGACGGCGTGGTTCGCCCGTGCGGTGCGAGAGAACGGCGGCGGCGAGGTGCACCACGTTGTCTGGGACGAGGATCTGTCCGCCCGCGCCCGCAAGCACGTCGCCCGGCTCGGCTTCAACGGGATCGTGCGCTTCCAGGTCAGCGAGGCTGTTGAGGCGCTCGCCCGGGCGGAGGGCCTGTTCGACCTGATCTTCAACGACATCGAGAAGGAGCGATACCCGGACTCCCTGGCGGTGATCGAGGGCAAGCTGCGGCCGGGCGGCGTGCTGATCGTGGACAATGCGCTGTGGCACGGGCGGGTGTTCGAGCGCGCCGACAGGTCGGAGGCCACGCGTGGCGTCAGGGAGTTGACGCGGCGCCTCGCCGAGGACCCCGCCTGGATCACCTCGCTGGTCCCGATCCGCGACGGCCTACTGGTGGCGATGCGGAGGTAGGAGCGGCCAGTCTGGACAATCAAAGTGGGGCACGCACTCCATGCACACCGGTCTATACCGCTGGTGTCGGAGAGCACGCGCGGGGCGCGCTTGAAGGAAACAAGGCCCGCGAACGACCGCGAGCGGCTACTGGCCGCTGGCCATCTTCCTGGCGAACTCCTCGCCGGCGAGTCGCATCTCCTCTTTCGTCATGTCCTTGATGTGGGTGGCGAGGGTCCACTCATAACCGAACGGATCCTTCACGGCGCCGCAACGGTCACCCCAGAACATGTCCTCCGCCTTCTTCGTCGCCTTGGCGCCGGCGTCCACGGCGCGCTTGAGCGCTACATCACAGTCGTTCACGTACAGCCACATGCGCACCGGCGACGGGCGGCCCGGACCCGGCGACGGAGGAGACATCCCTGCCATCTCGTCGGCCATGAAGATCACCGAGTCGCCGATCTTGAGCATCGCGTGCCAGACGGATTTCCCATCCGGCGCCATCATCCGGTCGAGTTCCTCCGCGCCGAGCGCGCGTTTGTAGAACTCGATCGCCTTCGCGCAGTCGGTGATCGTCATGTTCGGCGTGACGGTGCGCATGCCGTGGGGAATTGGTTCCACCTTGCTCGCCTTGCTGGCCATGATTCTCTCCCCTGGGTTCGGAGCCGTTTGGCTCGCCCTGGGATCAAGAAACGATCCACGAGTACCCGAATTCCCGTGCCGGTTTCCCCGCCCCTTAAAGGTTCTGTGGGGCACGCCCTCAGTACAGCAACCTCGTTGTATTCAGTGCAGCGGTGGTCGCTACTTCGTGAAGACGTTGCGACGCCGGAACAGCACAACGGTGAATGTCATGACGAGCACGGCCAGAGCTGCCGCCCCGGCAGCCCGGAGAACAGCGCTCTGCCAGGGCCCCAACTGGATCACGGCCATGACGGCGACCGCGGTGACCAGCAAGGCCTTCGAACCAAGGGCGCCCTGCCAGCTCACACGATGGCGGAGCTCGATGACCTCCCGGACGGCAAGGCCCACCTGGACCCAGAACAGGAGCTGCATGCCGATGAAGTCCACGTTGCCGTGGCGCGGGGACAGGACCGGCGAGCCCTCAATCGCGAGCAGAAGGGCGAAAAGGACGTGCGACGCGACCAGGCCAAGGATCATGAGCGCCGTCGGAAGCAGGACGCGGGCGACCGCGACCTGGTTGATCGGCACCGGAAGCATCAGGTGCATGCGGACCCTGTTCTCGCTTCTCTCGGTTCCGATCGCGATGAAGCCGGCGACCAGCGAGGCAATGAGGATGGCAAGCGGAAGCTGCACCCCGGCCCTTGCCATTGCGTTGAGATCGCGGACAGATCCAACTACCGCAATGAGGGCGAGGACGAGGAAAAAGATTCCGGCGCCGAACCCCCACGAGGTCAGCAGGACCGGCCGGTAGAAGCGAACCCCTTCCCTAAGGAGCCGCCACATGGTTGCCTCCCTTGAGGATCGCCACCGCGATCTCGTCGATGGTCATGCGGGACTGCTCGATCGCCTCCGCTCCAAGCTCTCGCAGGTGGGCAAGCGTCGCCTCGCCGTCGTCGGTCACGACCTGGTGCTCCGCGCGAACCCGGCGGTACTCGACCGCGGAGGCGACCGTGACGTCGGAGACGGCGAGCCGGAACGAGATGCGGCGCCAGCGCTCGGTGAGGTCGTCCTTTGCGCTTCGCAGGAGCACCTGCCCCTCGCGCAGGAACACGAGCTCGTCGGCGAGTCGGCTGATGTCGGAGAGCACGTGGGTGGAGTAGAAGATCGCGTGCTCCCCGTCCTCCAGCACCTCCCAGAGGACGTCGAGGACTTGGGCGCGCACAACCGGGTCGAGGCCCGCGGTCGGCTCGTCGAGCAGGAGCAGGCGTGGTCCGTGGCCCAGCGCCGCCACAATCGCGAGCTTGGCGAGATGGCCCTTCGAGAGCTGCTCCACCTTTTTGTCGAGCGGCAGGCCGAGGCGATCGGCCAGGCGCTTGACGCGCTGGTCCGACCAGCCACGGTGGAAACCGGACAGGAAGCGCAGGTTCTCATTTGCCGTCCAGCCCTGGTAGAACCCGTGCGCTTCCCCGACCACGCCGATGTCGGCTTTCCACGCCGGCGCGCGGTGATCCGCGGGGTGTCCGAAAACGTCCACGGACCCTGCCTCCGGGACCACGAGACCCGCGATACAGTTAAGCGTGGTCGTCTTGCCGGAGCCATTGGGACCCACAAATCCCACCACGGTCCCCGGGTCGAGCGTCAGGTCGAGCGGCCCGAGTGTGAACCCGGGGTACCGCTTCACGACCCCCGTGAGGGCGAACGCTGGCACGCTGCTCATCGCGCGCCTCCCTTCGTGCGCAGCACCTGCTCGAACACCTCGCGGATCTGCGCCTCATCGAGCCCCTCGGCGGCGCTCTCCGTGACGATCCGCCCGAGGGCCTCTTCGAACCTTTCCTCGGCCATGTCCTGCTTCCTTTCCTCGGGAATCGAAGCCACGAAGAACCCCTTGCCGGGGCGGGACCGAATCAGGCCTTCCCGCTCCAGGTCCTCGTACGCCCGCTGCACCGTGATCACGCTGACCCGTTGATCGCGCGCCAGAGCTCGGATCGACGGCAGCGGCTCGTCGCCGGCGAGCGTCACCGCCAGGATCCGCGCGCGGATCTGCCGCGAGATCTGGCCGTGAAGCGGCTCGGGCGACAGCTCGGACAGGTGCAGGAGCAGGTCCATTACCCCTCCCCACCCCCGTCGCACTCGACCACGACCGCGGTCCAGTCGTCATCGAGGGCAGGGCCCGTTGCGCGCTGCGCCTCGTCGAGTATGTCGTCGAGCCACTGTTCCGTCGGGAGCGGGCCCGCGGGGTGCACGACCGAGCGCACGAGAATCCCGGCCAGGCCGTCGTATCCGAGGGGCTCGCCCGACGGCCGCAGCGCCTCCGGGATGCCATCCGAGAAGAGGAGCAGTCGCGAGTCTCGGTCCAGTTGGTAAGTGACGGACTCGTGGCGGAGCTCCGTGCGGATCCCGAGCGGGAGTCGCGGACCGGGGACCTCGAGTGCAGTCACGGGCCCGCCGCGCCGGACGACGAACGGGTCGGGCATGCCTGCGTTGGCCAGTTCCACCACCCCGGACGTTGGGGTGATGCGGGCGTACGCCAGCGCAACGAACTGCCCCCTGCCCAGCTCCGCACACAGGCGGCGGTTCAGCTCGGCGAGGGTTTCCGCCACACCCCGCTCGGCGGCGATGAACGGGGTCATCGCCTTCACCGAGGCCATGACAAGGCTCGCGCCGAACCCTTTGCCGGCAACGTCCGCTACAACGACACCGATGGTGCCGTCCGCATGGCGCAGCACGTCGTAGAAGTCCCCCCCCACGAAACGTGCCGGGAAGCTGCGCGAGATCACAGTGTGGCCTTTGCCCTCGATGCGTGGCGGCGGCAGGAGCCGGCGCTGGATGTCGCGCGCGAGCTCCAGCTCCCGCAATGACAGCTCTTGCGCCCGCAGGTCGTCGAGGAGGCGGCGCTCCGCGAGCGCGCGACGCCGCTCCGAGGTCATCGCGGCGACGCGATAAGCCGCCTCGCCGTCGCGCTGCAGCAGCCCCTCTTCCGCAAGCTCATCGAGGGCCTGCCGCACCTCACGCGGGCTCACGTGGTGCTCGCGCGCGACGCGGTGGGTCTCCGGAAGCGGGCACCCCTCCTGGAGATCCCCTGTCAGGATCTTGCCCCGGAGCTGCCGCGCGATCTGGCTCCGCATCGGTTCTGGCGAGTTTTCGGTCAGGTGAAGTATCATGGCCACCGTCCTCACTGTTTATATACGCTATATACAGTAAAAGGTTTTGTCAAGTCCCCCACCGCAAGTCCCTTGCGCGGAGCGTTTTCTGTTAGACGTATCTCGTTCTGAAGAAGAGAGTTACAGCGGAACGCGGCCTCCGGGCGTGGCTCCCAAAGGGGGGCTGATCAACGCACTGGCCACTCGACACGTCGGACGCGTGTTAACCCTGGAGGCCCCAATCTCGTGATAGCGGGTGACGGGGACGCCGGATGCCGAGCGCCGCCGATTCGCAGGAACGGGAGGACAGAGAGATGCAGGAAATCGCCCCAGTCTTCGTGCTCATCGCGATGCTGATCGCCGCCGTCTTGTTCGTCCGGATGGCCATGGAGAACGGAAAGGCCAAAAGGGAAGCGGAGGCTCAGCTCCAGCTGCATACGCGGCTGATCGACAAGTTCGGCTCACCCAAGGAGCTCCTCGACTATCTGGAGTCGGACGCGGGCAGGAAGTTCCTCACGCCGGCGACCGTCCAGAGGACCATGCCGTACAAACGGATTCTGGGTGCGGCGCAGGCCGGCATCGTGCTCACCTTCGTCGGGGTCGCGTTCTGGCTGGTCAGAGGCTCGTTCGACCAGGAAGGGTTGCGCGCAGCGACGTTCCTCGGCGCCGTCACGTTCGCTCTCGGTCTCGGGTTCGTCTGCTCAGCCGTCGTGGCGCACATCCTCTCCCGCAAATGGGGGCTGCTCAACGGCAACGGCACCGGTGCAAGCAAGGACCAGTAGGCTAGGATGGCCGAGGTGGCAGTGCCGATCGTCGGTGCGTTGCCGGGTCAAAGGACGAACGAAGACGCGACATCCCGGGCCGCAGCACGGGCTGCGGCCGGGGGTTATGACCCGATGGACGAGGCCGCGTTCCATACCTTCTATGAGCGCACGGCGCCGGCGCTCCGTGGATATCTCGCCCGGGTGTCGGGCAACCGGGTGCTCGCCGACGACCTTCTTCAAGAGGCTTACCTGCGCCTGCTGCGCGTCGGGTTCGTCGGTTCGAGCGACGCCCACACCAGGAACTACCTGTTTCGAATCGCCACCAATCTACTGCGGGACCATTTCCGACGTCCGCGGCGCGAGGTGCTCGGGCTTCCCGAAACGGCATCCGCTCCCGAAAGGTTTGGCGAACTCGACCTGCGGAAAGACTTCCAGGGCGCATTCGGTGGCCTCTCGCCGCGCGAGCGAGCCATGCTCTGGCTCGCGTACGTCGAGGGGTCGTCCCACAAGGAGATCGCCGCGATCCTGGGCGTGAGGGCGACGAGCCTCAAGGCGATGCTGTTCCGGGCCAGGTCACATCTGGCGGAGCTCCTGCGGGCAAAGGGGCTGGCACCGACCGGCAGGCAAGGGGGGACGCAATGAAGACCACACCGTGCGAACGGGAACAGGCCGTTCTCCAGGCGATTGCCGCGGGGCCATGGTCCGAAGACTTGCGCGACCACGTCGCCGGCTGCCGGAGCTGCTCCGATGCGGTGCTCGTCGCGCAGGCGTTGCGTGAGGCCGCAGCCGACACGGCGCACGAGCCGCTGCCCGATCCTGGCGCCATCTGGCGCGCCGCGCAACGCGACCAGCGCCTCGTCACCATCGAGCGCGTAACGTGGCCGATCAGGCTCATGACGCGAATCGCGCTCGCCGCCTTTGTAGTTGCGGCGGCCGTCGGCCTCGTTTGGTTCTGGCCTACCGTGGCGGCACAGGCCAGCGTGATCTCCGGTTGGTTCTCCCAACGGACGGCGATCGACACCGGTCAGGTCTTCACGGCTATCCTCGGCTTCGCGAGCCTCGCTGCGTTCTCGGCCGCGTTTGCGCTGTTCGAATCCTGGGCGCGGGAGTAGCACCACCCCTTCTGAAGTGGACGAGGAGTCAGGAGCGCCCAGCCGAGCTGGAGGCGGGACGCACGTACGCCGCGACGGCGGCGCCTGCGAGCGCCACACCAGCGAGTGTGCCCCACACCGGCGCCCAGGCGGGCGTCGCGTCCCGCACCAAACCGGCGAGCGCCGGCCCGATAACCGCGCCGAGGTTCGACAGTGCGGTAATGAAGCCGAACGCGAACCCGACCCGCTCAGGCGGGACGAGACGCGCAGGCAGCGAGTAGAACGCCGGCGGCGCGACCGCCGCCACCACGCCGAGCATCGCCATCGCCGCGATCGCGGGAACGGCGCCCGACGCCATCAACGCCAGCGTCGCCGCCATGAGGCCGACGCTCGCTGCAGCCCACACCTGCGGGCGCCCGACGCGGTCGATGGCGGCGCCCGCCAGCGGCGTGCCGACCATCGCTATCCAGGTGATCACGCTGGTAACCAAGAGCCCGGAGGCGCCACCCCCTGCCCATTCGGGGGCAAAGGTCAGGAGCGCGGCGAAGCCGACGAAGTAGAGCATCCAGGACACACCCAGGGCTGCAAGCGGGCCAGGAAGGGGGCCGGAGACGCCCGGCTTCCGCCTCCCCTCCGCTGCCGGCAGGCTCCGCGGCACGGCAAGCACATGCAACGGGATCGCCACGACGACGAGCGCCGCCAGCAGGCCCAGCTCGCCCCGCCACCCGAGGTTCACCTCCAACCACGGGTGGAGTGAGAACAGAACGATCATGCCGGCGTGGTAGACGCCGGTGAAAAGCCCCATGGCGAGGGCCAGCTCGCGCCCGGCAAACGCCACCGAGATGAGGCGCGCGAGTAGCAGGTTTATGAGGAGCCCTCCGATTCCAAAGATAAGCCGGGCCGCGAGCAGCCAGGCAAAGCCCGGCGCAGCGGCGAACGTCACGGCTCCGACAAGCATCGCCGCGAGCCCCGCCAGACCGGCCGCTCGCGGCGGCCAGCGGTCGAGCGCGGCGCCCAGCGGGATCGAGAGGGCGATGGCGGGCACGGCGATCGCACCCATCAGGAGGCCGATCGAGAGGTTGGAGAGCGCAAAGACGGCGCGCAGGGTGGGGATCAGAGGCGGGACCGCGAAGAACGTCATCCCCACCGCGAAGAAGCTGACCATGGCGCTCGCCAGCACCCGCCAGCGGTGCATCGTGATGTCGGTGGGGACGCTCACACCGCGATTCTATCCTTCCGGCGTTGCAGGATGGAAAGAGTCGTGCACAAGGATTGAAAGCGCATTGAATAACTTCCCGCGCGGGCCACCGTCCAAGGCAGCGGAGCGGTCGAAAGGGAGGTCCACAATGCGAGTGTCACGAGTCAACCTGTTTTTCATTCTGGCGGGCGTTGTGGTGGTTGCTCTTAGCGCCCTGCCGGCAGCCGGCGCACAAGGTTCGGACGTAAAGGTGCCCGTCACAACGGTTTCGCAGCAGGCGAGGCAGGCGTACCTCAAGGGACGTGACCTGCTGGAGAAGCTGCGCGGCACCGATGCCCGTGCCCACTTCGCCAAGGCGGCCGAGCTCGATCCAGCGTTTGCCCTTGCCGAACTGGGCCTGGCCAACACCGCGCCGGCGGGGCCCGAGTTCTTCGCCGCTCTTCGGCGGGCCGGTGCCCTCGCCGACAAGGCCAGTGAGGGCGAGGCGCACATTATCCGGGCCCTGGAAGCGGGCGTGAACGGTCAGCCCGAGGTGGTGCGGCAGCACCTTACCGCACTCGTACGGGCGTACCCGCAGGACGAGCGTGCTCACAATCTGCTGGGCAACTTCTACTTCGGCCGTCAGGAGTGGCAGGCAGCGATCGACGAGTACCGCAAGGCCACCGCAATCAACCCAGACTTCTCACAACCGTACAACCAGCTCGGGTACGCCCTGAGGTTTCTCGAGAAGTACGACGAGGCCGAGAAGGCGTTCAAGACGTACGTGCAGTTGATTCCCGACGAGCCGAACCCCTACGACTCGTATGCCGAACTGCTCATGAAGGTGGGGCGGTTCGCAGACTCGATCACGCAGTACGAGAAGGCTCTCAAGGTTGACCCCAACTTCGTCGCATCCTACGCCGGAATTGCGAACGATCAAATCTTTCTCGGCAAGCCGCAGGAGGCCCGGAAGACCCTCGCCAAGCTCGAGGCCATCGCACGCAACGACGGCGAGCGGCGCCTTGCCTGCACCTGGGCCGCCGCCTCTTATCTCCATGAGGGACACACCAAGTCTGCATTGGGCGAGGTCGAACGCCGCTACCAGATTGCCAAGAAGGGCAACGACGGCGTCGCGATGGCGGCCGACCTGAACCTGATGGGCAACATCCTCCTCGAGGCCGGCCAGGCCGACGCAGCCCTCGCCAAGTTCAAGGAGGGCATCACCGCGATCGACGCCGCCGACGCGACCGCCGAGGTGAAGGCGGCGACCCACCGCAACCATCTCTACGACCTCGCGCGCGTGGCGCTCCTGCGCAAGGACGTGGCGTCCGCCGCCGAGACCGCGCAGCAGTACCGCACGCAGGTGGAGGCCCGCAGGATCCCGTTCGAAGTGTGGCGCACCCACGAGCTCGTCGGGCTCGTCGCGTCCGCAAAAGGCGATTTCGAGCGCGCCGTGCTCGAGCTCGAGCAGGCCAACCAGCAGGACCCGCGGGTCCTCTTCGAGCTCGGGGAGGCCTACGCCGCAGGCGGCAAGGCTGACCTGGCGAAGGCGATATTTGCCCGTGCCGCGGGCTTCAACGGTCTCGGCATAAACTACGGGTACGTCCGGGCGAAGGCACAGGCGAAGCTGAAGGGTTGAGCCGGCCCGGTTGAGCCGAGCTGCCGACCTGCCGCCCGAGTCCGTCTCGGGCGGCGGGTCCGGTGGGGCGACTCGTGCGAGCGAGTCGGGGCTTGCGTCCACTGTGCGAGGCGGGCAAATGGAACTGATGCGACGGGTGCTGGAGACCGGAGCTGGGGATGTCAGCTACCTCCGGGCCGGCAGCGCGGCGGCGACACGAGCGGGGCTGTTCATCCACGGTCTGGGGTGTGACGGGGCCTGGTTTGCCGGGCATTTCGACCGGCACGACCTCACGTTTCTGGCGTGGCTCGTTCCGGACCTGCTCGGCCATGGAGAATCGGCCAGACTCGAGGATCCCACCGCCTATAGAATGGAGAGCCAGGCGCAGGCGCTTGCCGAGCTGCTGGCCGCGGAAGGTCCGGCCCAGGTGGTGCTCGTGGCTCACTCGATGGGTGGTTTGGTGGCCCTTCGCCTCGCGGAGATCCTCGAGCAGAGCGGGGCTGCGCA
>Ga0256868_10001341_pt1 | contig 13525 bp, 11 predicted proteins | sample RVTome_13_FD_187341 | JGI IMG/M metagenome (GOLD analysis project Ga0256868, IMG submission 187341) | Soil microbial communities from uranium-contaminated site in the Upper Colorado River Basin, Wyoming, United States - RVT92D227 HiSeq ... | reverse complement strand
AGTAAGTTGATAAAACGATTTTTGAAGCATCTTGAAGAGCATTATCCCCACCATCATAAGCATGTAGATAATTGGAGAAAAAAGATTAGGGGTTGGTTCAAAAAGAATTAGGAGATTTCTGAAAAAGCCTAGAAATCCCTGATTACACTGATTATAGAACGATTACACCGATTAGAAATGCATTGAAAATAAAGAAAAATTTGTGTAATCCTTTTTAGGAGTATACGTAATCAAGAGAGCGAAAGGTGGTTTTTCAGAGCTCTCATTAATTTAATTGACAAAGAGAATGAAATTGGTTTACCCCGTCAATGGGAGGTGAGAGATGGCAATAAAGAAGATTGATATCCATCGATGGTTGGGTAAATTTAGACGCATTGAGGGAAAAGCTGAACGACTCGCCTTGCTCTCCAAATTAGGTCAAATTCTCAACTCCACTTTAGATCACAAAGAGATCCGAAGGAGGGCAATGGAGGCCGCCACCCGATTGATGAAAGCAGAGGTGGGATCCCTTCTCCTCATTAACGAGGATAAGGATCAACTTTATTTTGAGGTAGCACTGGGTGACAGGGAGGAGGATATTAAGACCATTCCTCTCAATTTTGGAGAAGGGATCGCGGGATGGGTTGCTCAATACGGAAAAGCTCTAATTGTGAATTCCCCTCGGGAAGACCCCCGTTTTTTTAAAGGGGTAGATGAGAGGACAGAATTTAAGACGAAAAATATCATCTGTGTTCCTATTAAAGTCAAAGAAAAAGTCATCGGGGTTTTGGAGGCAATCAATAAGCAAAAAGGGAAATTTGACATGGAAGACCTTTTTCTTCTCGCTTCCTTAGCCGATCAGGTGGCCATTGCACTGGATAACTCACGGCTCTACCAGGAATTGGAGGAAATGTTCTTCCAAACAGCTGAGTCACTGGCCGATGCCATTGAGAAACGAGATCCCTATACAGGAGGACATACCCAAAGGGTCACTTTATATAGTCAGGCCATTTCGAAGTACCTCCAATTAAAACCCTTGGAAAGGAAATGGCTAAAGATCACCTCTGCGCTTCATGATATCGGAAAGATCGGGATAGAGGATAATATTCTAAAAAAACCCGAGACCCTGAATTCAGAGGAATTTGATATCATTAAACGCCATTCCATGATAGGAGTGGAGATCATTGAACATATCCGGCAACTCAGAGAGAGCATTCCTGGTGTGAAATACCATCATGAGTATGTCAATGGCAAGGGCTACCCAGATGGTCTAAAAGGAGAGGAAATCCCCATCCTTGCAAAGATTGTGGCTGTTGCCGACACCTATGATGCCATGACCACAGACCGGCCTTATCGGAAAGCCATGGAGGAGGTGGCGGCGATCGAAGAGCTCAAGAGGTGTTCTGGCACACAATTCGACAGGGAAGTGGTGGAGGCATTTATGCAGGCCTATCAGAAAGGGGAAATCTAAAACCGCAAAGCGTATGAAAAAATTAAATTTTGAATTTAGTGACTCATTGACCCAATAACTTTGGGGTATTCTATGTCAATTGATGAGATTATCGAATCCTGGAAACGTTCCCGTGCCATCTCATCTTGTATCACAGGCGTGCGAATTTTTGAAAAGAGAGAAGGGCAATATCACCCTTTTCCAAAATTCATCCGTCCTGTGATCAGGGAGGCCCTCTATACAGAAGGAATTGAGCAACTCTATTCCCATCAGGGTGAGGCCATCGAGGCGATTCACGAAGGAAAGGACGTGGTGGTGGTGAGCCCCACTGCTTCGGGAAAGACCCTTTGTTATAACCTTCCGGTGTTGAACACGAAGCTGGAGATGCCTTCAACAAAGGCTTTTTATCTTTTCCCCACGAAAGCCCTTTCCCAAGACCAGATGTTCGAACTTCAAAGCTTTATCCACCGGATCGGAAAATCAATCGCCACTTTTACTTATGATGGAGACACTCCCCAGGATGCTCGCCAGGCGATCCGCACCCAAGGGGATATTGTTATCACAAATCCCGATATGCTTCATACAGGTATCCTCCCTCATCACACAAAGTGGATGAACTTCCTTCAAAACTTGAAGTTTGTGGTCATTGACGAACTCCACACCTACCGAGGGGTCTTTGGTTCCCATATGACCAATGTTCTGAGGCGGTTGGATCGCATCTGCCGGTTTTATGGATCGAAACCTCAATTCATTTGTTGCTCAGCAACGATTGCCAATCCCAAGGAGTTGGCCGAAAAGCTTCTCGGAAGAGAGGTCGTCTTGGTGGATCAAAATGGTGCCCCGTCGCCTGAGAAGCTCTTCATTTTCTATAATCCACCTATCGTCAATAAAGAATTGGGGATTCGTGGAAGCCATATCCATGCGGCCAGGCGGCTCGCCACGCCCTTCATCGAACAAGGGATTCAGACCATCATTTTTACCACCAGCCGGCTCTCTGTAGAGGTCTTGACAAAATATTTAAAGGATCGCTTCGAGAAGAAGTTAGAGGATAAAGGAAAAGTCAGAGGCTATCGCGGAGGCTATCTTCCAAAGATGCGCAGGGAGATTGAAAAAGGATTAAGAGAGAAAGAAGTCAAAGCGGTTATCTCCACCAATGCCCTTGAGCTCGGGATTGATATTGGGGATCTTGAGGTTTGCTTGATCGCAGGTTATCCTGGCACCGTTGCCAGTACTTATCAGCAGGCAGGGCGAGTTGGAAGACGATCAGAAAGATCATTAGCGGTTCTCATCGCACGAAGCCAACCTTTAGATCAATTCATCATCGAAAACCCGGATTATTTTTTTGGGCAATCCCCTGAGCATGGATTGATCAATCCGGATAACCTCCTTATTCTACTCGGCCATATTCAATGTGCTGCGTTTGAGCTTCCTTTCAGGGATGGGGAACACTTTGGACGGGAAGATTTGGGTGAGATGTTGAAGTACCTGGAAGAAAAAGGGACGCTTCATCACGTGGGACAGAATTGGCATTGGACGCAAGATGCTTATCCGGCAGAGAAAGTCAGTCTTCGGTCCGCCTCAGAAGAAAATTTCGTGGTGATTGATACCACAAAGAAGAAAGATGAGGTGATTGCTGAGGTGGATTTTACGGGTGCCCATACGACTCTATATGAAGGGGCGGTTTACTTATGTGAGTCCGAACTTTATACAGTAGAGAGGCTCGATTACCCCAATCGAAGAGCCTATGTCAAGAAGGTCGAAGGCGATTACTACACCGATGCCATTGATTACACCGATGTCTCCATTTTAGAAGGATTTGAGAGAAAACAGGGAGAGGGCACGGTATTTGAACATGGTGAGGTAAAAATAGCGACCCGTGTGGTCGGATACAAAAAGATCAAATTCTATACTCTCGAAAATTTGGGTTATGGGAAGATTGAACTTCCGGATCTTCAGTTTCACACCACCTCCTATTGGATCACTTTCAAGAGAGGTTTAGTGGAACGACTTTCTTACCCTCGCTTGGAAATCATCGAAGGGGTTTTAGGACTTGGCTATGCCCTTCATTCCATGGCAGCCCTTCACCTGATGTGCGATCCTCATGATCTCAACCGATGTGTCGGAGATCGTGGGGCAAAGTGGTTCCTAAGACTTTCGAGGGATTCAAAAGGGATTTATTCCTCTTTCGACACCCCGAATGAAATCCCTCTGGAGGGGATGGACCTCTTTGAACCAACTCTCTTCCTTTATGATAATTATCCAGGGGGAATGGGTTTCAGCCCCCAACTCTTCGATGATACACGGGTACTTCTTGAGAAGACGATGAAGCTCATCTCCAAGTGCGAGTGTCACTATGGCTGTCCATCCTGTGTAGGTCCAATAAGGGAGGTCGGCGAAAAGTCAAAGGAAGTCGCCTTAGCATTGTTGAAGGAAATCATAAAATGAACATAGCACTTAGCCGATGGCGAATAGCATATAGCAGATGGTAAACGTAAAAACCTTAAAGGATTATCCATAAGCCATTAGCTATAAGCTATCAGCAAAAAATCATGGATCTTAAAGAAAGATTAAACCGTCTTACCTCGGTTTCCAAGAGCCAGCCGGACCAGAGATCTGAGGTTCTGAGTGATTTGAGGCATAGGCTTGATCGGCTTCTCGAACCCCAAAAGACCTATCGTAAGAAGGCGGTTTTTCCCATCGAACAATTGGTCAAGGGAGAAGTTATTTCGACCCCTGAAGGAGAGACCTTCCTGACGAAAGAACATTTTCCTTCTCACTTTCAATATGGAGGGATGGCTTTGGCGGATATCCTCAACATTCCAACTTATCCTGCCCATCTTCTCTCGAAAGATGATCGGCTTAAGGAATTGGACTTTCGAAGAGCTCTCTTTCTCGATACTGAAACGACCGGACTGAGCGGGGGGACTGGGACCTTTGCCTTTATGGTGGGATTGGGTTTCTTCCAGGAGGATAGATTTTCAATTCACCAATTCTTCATGAGAGACTATTCTGAGGAGAAGGCTTCCCTTTCTCTGGTCAAAGACATGCTTGAATCCTTTCAGTTCTTGGTCACTTTCAATGGACGACAATATGACATCCCGTTGCTTGAGACACGATTCATTCTTTCTCGTTATGCAACAAAGATAAAAGAAATACCCAATTTCGATCTCCTCTATCCTTCCAGGAGGATATGGAAAGGGGCTTATGACAACTGTCGGTTGGTCACCCTCGAATCTCAGCTTTTAGGAGTAGAAAGGACAGATGATATACCCTCAGCATGGATTCCCTATTTCTATTTTGACTATATCCAGACCGGAGATGCGAGGAGGATTCAACAAGTTTTTTACCATAACCAGATGGATATTCTCTCCATGGTGGCGCTGGCAGGGAGAATTCATCTTGTTTATCACGACCCACAGGCTGCTCTCCCCAGAAAGGGGATTGAACACTTCGCATTAGGGAGGCTCTTCTGGGAGCATGGCCAGCGGGAGAAAGCCATCCCTTGCTTTAAAATCGCTCTCAAGCGATGTGATGACGATCTGTCTTGGGAAGTGATGAAATGGCTCTCCATGGCTTTTAAGAAGACAGGGCAGGGCGAGAGGGCACTATCTCTCTGGGCAGAAATGGTGAGTTGGCCTTTAAAAAAAGATGCTTTCCCTTACATTGAATTAGCAAAATATCATGAACATCGGCTCAAGGATTGGGATAAGGCGATGGCCTATGTTGATGAGGCATTAGAAATTATTCCAGTCCATCAGCAAAGGGAAATCGAACTTCTCCAACGCAGAAGACAAAGATTGGAGCAAAAAAGAGTTTCGAATATCGCTATGAAAGATTGAGTATTGACAGCGCCTTTACAAATCTCTATATTAGAATTAATGTATTTCTGGGGGAAAGGAGGGAGAGGGGATGCCAAACTACGACTATCGATGCCCGAAATGTAAAAAGAAATTTACTGCCACCCTTAGCATCAGAGAGCACGATGCTGGGAAGGCGAAATGCCCAAAATGTGGCGGGAAAAAATTGGAACAGCTTATTACCGGTTTTCAGGTAAAAACTTCCAGGAAGAGTTAATTTGTTTAAAACCAAAATCCAAATGTCAAAGTTCAAATGCCAAATGAAGATTTAAATGCCAAATTTCTAAAGCCCTGCCTTCGCAGGTAGATAAACTTAAATTTTGAGCTTTGACATTTGACATTATCTTTATTTCATTTGGACTTTGAGCTTTGACATTTGACATTTCTTTTTTATCTCTCCTCCATCTCGAATCCAAAATGTTCAAGCGTCCTTTGGACCAATAATTTCCAAAGACGATGATTTTCTTCGGCAGGGAAAAGTTCGAGGAATCCCTTAGAGAATTGTACTGTTACATCTTGGGCAATTTCTTCAACCGACCAACCACTTTGAATCTTTTCTAAGATAAAGGCCTTGACATCCTCAATGCATTGACGGCCCATCTGGAGATGTTTCCTGACAACCTCCCTTCCTACCATGGCCCCATAGTGGCCTCTACAAAGAATCTTAGGATCGATTCTTTTCATCTTATCGAGTGATTTTTCAGCCTCGTCCAGCCGATACCAATAATTGGGCCGAAAAAAATCAGGCGGAGTATAGAAACCTGCTCCATCAGAACAGAAAAGGAGTTCTTCCTCTTCCCAAAAAGCGCCAAGGCAGTCAGGGGAGTGACCAGGGATCTCAATAAATTTCATCTTGACTCCCTTGCCTAAATCGAGAATCGATCCTTCTTGAACAGTGACATCCAAAGGGAAAAAAGCGGGGGACTGAAGGTTTGGAGCATCTGAAATCATTTCTTTTTCCTTGAGAGCGAGTGTCATCTTCCGGTCTGAATCAAAAATCTTGGCGATGATCCGTTCGCTTGCAAAAATTGATCGATTCAATTCGGAGGTTACAATTTTTAACCAGGGATATCTCCCTTTAAGAGTTGGAAAGACCATCATGTGGTCGAAATGGGAATGGAGGATGACAAGATGGGAGATGGCTTCGGGAGGAACATTCAATTGTTTTAATTGCTCTAAGAAAGGGTAGGTAACTCCACTCACTGCTCCTTCGATAATGGCATAGGTCTCCCCTTCGACGAGGTAGAGGTTGAATAATTCGCTTCCCAAGAGGGTGATGTTTTTAGTTATCTGAAACGGGAGATGCATAAATTTTAATTAACCCATTCCTTCGAAGGGTTCAAGGGGTCGAGGGTTCAGGTTCTGTGAGTGGTGGGTCGGACCAAGGTAAGTACTTGATAATTATAGCTGAACCCCCCCAAAATGATTCTGATTTATAGCTTAGAACCGCGTTTTTGACCGCAAAAATATCTTTTTAAGAGGTTTGAATTGCCGAGGGCTAACCGACACTACCTCCGTATAATTTAAAGCGGCAATATTTTGCGATTATTCCTTCAGGGGGTAGACAGACGTCCCCAGATTATTTTCTGAGAAAGAGATATCTTGACATACACCTCATTAGGCCATATTATGTGTATAGATCGGAGGTGATTCAGATGAGCAGAACGAACATTGTCCTCGACGATAAACTCGTAGCCAATTGTCAACGAACGACCGGTATCAAAACACGTCGTACACTCATCCATCATGCTCTACAAGAGTTACTAAGGCATGAGCATCAAAAGAAGGTTCTCGAATTGAAGGGGACGATCCGGTGGGAAGGTAATCTCTCGGCGTGGCGTAAGAAGCGAGGTTGACAATGGTGCTTATCGATACCACGGTGTGGATTGACTTCTTCGCTGCGAAATCTACACCCGAAGTAGCCGAACTTGAGCGATTGCTGGATGAGGGAGAGGACATCTGTACCTGCGGTGTCATTTTGACTGAAATTCTGCAGGGCATTCGCGAGGATGATGACTACAAACGGACGTTGTCAAGGTTCGACAGTTTTCTGTTCCTTCCCATGAACCGTCAAACATTTCTAAGAGCGGCAGAACTGTTCCGTTCACTCCGGCGCAAGGGCATCACCATACGTAAACCTATTGACTGTATGATCGCCTCAGTCTCTATTGAACATGACATAGCGCTCCTTCACAACGATCGGGACTTCGATCCGATTGAAACCCATTGTGGATTGAACGTCGTCAAGATATTAAAAAAGCCAACAAAGCCATCCAGGCAACGTCCTGATGGACGCTCCTGATGGACGGCAGTTATGAGGGAAAGAATAATGATACAGTCAAAGATCAATTTCATGGAAAAATTTTCAAAACTACCAGATCAAGATTATTCTGTTCGAATTATTGCTATGATGAACAATTATGAGTTCAAGATTGTAAAGTTTAAGGGCGAGTTTATTTGGCACAGCCATCCGGAAACGGATGAAACCTTTATCATTCTGGATGGGAAGATGCTGATGCATTTCAGAGATAAGGTGGTTGAACTCAATGCGGGAGAAATGATTGTCATCCCGAAAGGAATGGAACATAAACCAGCATCCGAAGATGGATACAAAGCACTTCTTATAGAGCCGGAGGGTGTCCCTAATACTGGCGACGTTGATAGCGAAATTACGATAAACAAAATAGAATGGATATAGGAACTCAGGAACGCGAGGACGGCGAGGGCGGGACGGGACATAGGTGAAAAATAGCACTTTACAAACCACAATCAAAGTCTCCCCATCACCTCGTACAATTAGGTTGATCAGTGCGGATGAGCAAATGTACGGGGATGACTAAAAGTCCTTTCCTCGGCCTCGGGTTTAATTTCCCCACGTATACCGATCTTTACCTTTTTCAAAAGAATATTTTTACCTGACGCTGCAATTGCATCCTCAGTGGCCTTGACTATACCAAAACAGCAAGGAACTTCCATATAGGGAACGGTCACGCTTTTAATAGAATTTGTCTTAAAGATCTCTGTTAACTTTTCCTTATAATATTGGATATCATCCAGTTTCGGACAACCTACCACCACGGCTTTTCCTTTTAGAAAGTCTTGATGGAAATTGGGGTAGGCGAATGGGACACAGTCAGCCGCTATCAGAAGATCAGCATCCTGGAAATAGGGAGCATTAATCGGAACCAATTTCAACTGGACAGGCCAATGAGTGAGTTGAGAAACAGCAGGTGTTATTGAGACGGATTCAGTTCTTGCTTCAGGAACCTTAAAATGCATGGCCCTTGAAGAAGGGCATCCAGCGATTACAGGCTGAGGTTCAGGTTGAGCTTCTTTTTGCTTATGAAGATAAATGTCCACTGCTCTTTCATCAAATTCTTCAGCCTCCCTTTCGATGACGGTGATGGCATCTTCTGGACAATTTCCAAGACAGGCGCCCAGACCATCGCAGAACTTCTCGCTCACCAATTTCGCCTTCCCATCAATAATCTGAAGGGCACCTTCAGCACAGTTGGGAATACAGAGACCACAACCATTACATTTCTCCTCATCAATCTTAACAATCTTTCTCGTCGCCATTGTTTCTCCTCCTGGATTATTTTTGATTATAATATAACCTGCTTATAAATCTTATTCCTTGATCTAAGTCAAAAGGAATAGAAAATTTGAAGCTATTTGATTTTAAGAGGATTTTTTAATAAACGAAATTAAACAGAGTGGATGACAAACTTAAAAAATTCAAATATGTTTAAGTCGTTTTCTTACTGGTTCGTAGCCCAGAGCAATTTAACAAGATTGGGAAGGATTCGAAGAAGATATCAGGCCCATACTTTTGTATGGGCCTGATATCTCAAACCTTATTTTCTTCTTGGGCGTCTTTCTGGCATCTGAGGCATTTCAAACTTCTGCGGAGTCTCCGTAATTTGTGTCGTTGCCCCTGTTCCATGTCCAAGAAGAACCATCTCCATATCCTTTGATTGGGACTTGATCATCCCATAAGGAGAAACGTCCTTATAGATCCAGGTATCCACTGTCTCCACATCCTGATACTGCATGTGTTGAGTTTTAAAACTCCCAGCAGGAACTTTAATCGTCTCTGTTCCTTTATCAATAATCTTTCCCTTTTGTTCTTGTCCTGTTGAAGTCCCCATCATCTCGACTGGCATCTCCATAGCAGGATCATTTCCTGTCTTAACGATCATTCTCTTTACATTCTTCGTATCTCCTGGATCTCCGGAGACGAGCATTTTAACAATATTTCTTCCCTGCCGCCCTCCTTCCATCACTGTTTCATACCAGTAGGCATCCCCTTCTTTACCAACGATTGCAATCTTCATCTTCGTTGACCCTTCACTCTTTGACGTCATCTGGTACTCTGACCATCCACCTATGACAGGTTTAAAATCAGAATAAAACTTAGGCCCAGCACCCTTACCGAATTGAGCCTGAGCAAGCTGAACAAAAACTAAGGTCAAAACGATTGCAGCCACACAAATTATTTTTTTCATATTTACCTCCTCAAAAGATTTTACTGAGTCTCTTTTGTCTGTGCTAGTGTAGTGAATCTAACACTTCTTTACGTTCGTTCCGAGGTTGTCATTCCCGCGAAGGCGGGAATCCAGCTCAGAAATACTGGATTCCGGGTCAAGCCCGGAATGGCAGAAAAAGGAAAGAGATTCCTGACTCACCACACTAAATTACTGTTCAACCAATTCCACCCGGCGATTCTTTGCACGCCCTTCCTCTGTCTTGTTGGGAGCTACCGGCGCCAGTTGTCCGACTCCATAGGCCTTAAGGCTTTGGGGGTTCACCTTATACTTTGTGGTCAGCGCCTTCACGACAGCGTCTGCCCGTGCCTGGGAGAGCTTCATGTTGTAATCAATGCCTCCCGCGTTATCGGTGTGTCCCACGATAAATACCTTGAGGTTGGGGTTTCCTGTGAGCAGCTTTGCAATCTCATTGAGGGCGGATTCAGATTCTGCCTTTAAATCCGATTTGTTAAAATCAAAGTATATCCCGTAGATGGCCACATGACCTGTTGAGCTAATGCCCTCTGCCATAAACTTCGCATCAGCGACAACTTGCTGTTCCATTTCACCTTTTTCGACGATGTACAGGTAGTACGTGTTACCTCCCCAATTATCCTGTTCTATGGATGCCCAGATTTCTTTGCCCTCCTTGGTGACCTTCATCCAGGTACTGTCCCTTCCGTTTGGACTGTCCATAAGGAAAACGCCGCCGATCTTTTCGATCGCATTAGAATAGTTCCGAGCAACCTGGAGCATCGATTTCTGTCCGCTAAATTCCTTTTTGACGTAATAGGAGTAATAAAACCAGCGCCCTTCAACGGACACCTTCTTCTTGGTCACAGGGTCAACAAATTCATGAGCATCAAATTCTTTTTTCTGGCACTCGCTGAGATAGAAGCCGGGCACTCGCGTAAAGAGCGGGGGGTCAGTACATCCTTTCTTGTCCTCTTGTGCAAAAGCGAAACTACCCATTAAAACGACAACCAACACCACTCCAAAAACTACTGCGATTACCCTTTTCATGATTTTTCCCTCCTTGGGTTTGTAATATTTTTGTACCTTATACCGGTAACATTGGGATTTCATCCCCTTTCCATCCAAATTCAAAATGGTTGAGCTGCATGTAACCTATCCTCCGAGGATCCTGGAAAAGAACATAACAGGTTTGAAACTCCAACCGCTTGAAACGATAATATTGACAATGGGATTTTTTAATTCACTGAGGCTGAATTTGTACTCATAGGCAGTGTCAAAGGTTAGACCCCCATCCTTAAAGATCAAACCGAACTGCTTCTCGTACTCCCACTGGCCGAACACGATCCCACGAAAAAAAGAGAAGCTAAAGGCAAATTGTAATGATAAGCCGTCCGTAGATGCTTTTATCGCTTTGGAAATCTCAACAACACGGCAGCTTTTGTCATGATCCACAAGCCGGAGCCGCATAATTTCCACGCGACTGACCTTATTCGCGGTCATTAGACCAACCCACTTCGCATCGGCCAGGCGCCAGACAATGTCGAGCTTATTCCGCTTTCTTTCAACCACATGAAAGGGCACATCCATGCTGTTGATAGCAAGGAGACGTTGCCTGAGTTCGGGCTCGCTCACGGCTTGTATCCCGGCCTTTGGCCTGACGGCTGCTGCCCAACTCGCTACACGATTCCAGATGGGTAACTGGATAACGGCATAGATCAATATGAAGATGACAATGTACCAGAGATACTTGTCCGTGTGAGTGATCTCAGTAAGGATGTTCGCCCTGGGATTTGCCACCATGAGTCCTGCCTGCTGAAGCGCCTTTTCAATCGTGTCGTCGTCCCTGCCTTGAACATGAACGATCACCTCGTCAATGTGCTTCACCTGGCCGTGAATCCCGGGGTCGGAAAGCCTATAATTGAGGTATCCTGGACCGGAGGATTGCCACTTATCCCCTTTGGCAACGTGGCTCCCATATGCCCTGAATACGGCCTTGGCTTCTTTCTTGTTCTTACATAACAACACCCAGGCTTCGGCTTTATCATCCTTTGCGGCGAGCCCGGCTGTTGAGCCTGGGAAGGCAAAGGGTTCTTTCAAGGGAAAGTTGGGGAATATCCGGTCGGGATGGTCAAACCTGGCGTTAGAATGGGATAGGGCACCCCGATCCAGCACGTACTCTGCAGGCGCGACCCAGATGATAAGCCACAGGAGCCCAAAGATAACGAGTATGCAGCCGAAAAAGTATGCAAATGCGAGAAAGACCTTCATTACCCGTCCCCAGCACCCTCAGGATAATCCCTCACTGCCGTTCCACTTATGGATAGCACTTGTCGTTCTACAAAAAAAATTGATTTGTCGCCCATTCGTTACGCAATCACGCCCCTCCATATTAATGATGTCTTCCAACCCCTGGACCTCCAGGACCTCACTTGTATTGTGTGCTGTCACCAGAATTTTTCTCCCAAACAGGATATTTCTCAGCCTCCTGTGCTGTGACATTTCCTGGCCCTTTGGTTATATAAGACTCCTTTTCCCAGCCACTGGTGGTGGACTGAAGAGCTCCTGTCCATTCCCAGGGTATGACCTTTAGCGGGACCCACTCGCTCTCCTTTTGTTTTGGCCTGAACATCAGATACATCCTGTTTGTCTGGGTCTTGCTCACAAAAACTAATAAATCGTTGGGGGGTGTGTTTTGGGGTTGCGGTGGCGGAACGAAAATCGCCGGGGCATCCATGGCCTCCGTTCCGTATTGATAGGGATAACAGATATCCAGGGCCTCTCCGATAGCTGAGGGGAACCAACCCCCATTTCCATACTTCTGCTTGGTTGACTCCTTTTCAATGATCTGAACCCACTGAATTTCCCCTGAATTCTGTTCTCCAAGATTGCAGGTGAACCTGATCCCATCATACTGAAGCCCAAGATGTTTTGCCCTGTCAGTGTAGGCGCTTGTTGTCCAGCATTGCTTTGGATCAAGTCGAGCACCCTTCGAAACCTCTTTTAAGGTCGAACCTGGTGCAGCATTGATTTCCAGTGTGTGTGCCGGCTTGTAGATGATCAACGTGGTTTCCGCTGACCCGTCATCTGCCTCATAACGAACCTTCTTCTCCCCGCCCTTAAACAGATAGAAACTTATTTCAGGCTTCTTTAAATCCTTGTCTGGATCTAAGTAAATCACCTCTCCTTTCTTCATGTCGGCTTTATATTTCTTTATGACGTTACCCCCAGGCCCTGTTTCTCCAATGTTCCATGAACCCTTAGGGGCAGGCTTTTCCCCCGGTTGCATAACAGCCTTAAGCGTGATCTTTTCACCGACCATGACTTGTTCTTGCTTGTTGGTAATATGTATCCAATCCTCTTTAGGCTTTTTAACCTCCCTCAGGATCTCGATTTCCTTGACCTTACCGAAAACCCAGTTTACCTGGTACTGAACATCACCCGTTTCCTTTTTGGGGTCATACGTTATGTTACCCCGGACGTTCGTAACTTCCATTCCCAGGTTCTTGTAGGGAAATTTCTTCGCATACCACGAGTAAGAGCCTGACATTTTCTCTTGCTTTAACTCAACGAAAGGAACGCGAAGGGCGAAAACCCTCTTGTTATCCTTCTCATCGTATTCATACCGGGGGCATTCTTTCCTCTCTTTTTTCGTGATCTTCATATTGATCGGAGCCAGCATGAACATATAGTTGTCGCTGGGAGGTTCTTTGCTCAGGTGCGTTACGGTATCGGGT
>Ga0256868_10001340_pt1 | contig 13530 bp, 9 predicted proteins | sample RVTome_13_FD_187341 | JGI IMG/M metagenome (GOLD analysis project Ga0256868, IMG submission 187341) | Soil microbial communities from uranium-contaminated site in the Upper Colorado River Basin, Wyoming, United States - RVT92D227 HiSeq ... | reverse complement strand
CGGCATCTGTTCCCGCGCCCGGCGGTAGATGAGATAGACGTTCTCGGCGCCCAAGCGGAGCGAGGTCCGGGCCGAATCCATGGCCACGTTCCCGCCGCCGACGACGGCGATGTTCCGGCCGTAATGGACGGGCGTATGGAATTCGGGAAAGAGGTAGGCCTTCATGAGGTTCACACGGGTGAGGAACTCATTGGCCGAGTAGACGCCGTTGAGGTTCTCGCCGGGGATGTTCATGAAGTACGGCAGGCCGGCGCCGGTGCCGACGAAGACGGCGCCGTAGCCGTCCCGGAGAAGGTCGTCGATGGTGAAGGATTTCCCGACGACCTGGCTGACCCGGATCTCGGCCCCCAGTTTGGCGATGTACTCGGCCTCGCGCTGGACGATCCACTTCGGCAGGCGGAACTCGGGGATCCCGTAGACGAGAACCCCCCCCGCCTTGTGCAGGGCCTCGAAGACCGTCACCCGGTGCCCCATCTTGATGAGGTCGCTCGCCGCCGTTAGGCCCGCGGGACCGGCCCCGATGATAGCGACTTTCTTCCCCGTCGGGCCGGCGTTCGGCGGCGTCCGGACGTCGCCCTGCTGGAACTCGTAATCGGCCACGAACCGCTCCAGACGGCCGATGGCGACCGGCTGGCCCTTCTTGGACAGGATACAGGAGGTCTCGCACTGGACTTCCTGGGGGCAGACCCGTCCGCAGATGGCCGGGAGGCTGTTCTTCTCCTTGATCTTGTGGATGGCGCCGATGAAATCGCTCCGGCGGATGAGGGCGATGAAAGCCGGGATGTCGATGTCGACGGGGCAGCCGGCGATACAGGGCGACTTCTTGCAGGCCAGACAGCGCGACGCTTCGCGCAGCGCGTTCTCCTTCGTGTAGCCCAAGGCGACTTCGTCGAAGTTCTTAACCCGGAGCTTGGGGTCCTGCTTCGGCATGGCCTCCCGCTTGTTGGCCTTGGCCAGCATCTTCTCGGCGGCCGTGAGACGGCACTCGTGGTCCCACAGAGCCCGGTGCTCCTCGCGTTTGTACATTTCCGACCGCTTGAGGAGCTCCCGGAAATCGACGAGGTGGCCGTCGAACTCGGGGCCGTCAACGCAGACGAATTTCGTCTGGCCGCCGACGGTGATCCGGCAGCACCCGCACATCCCCGTCCCGTCCACCATCAGGGAGTTCAGGCTGACGATCGTCGGGATGCCGGCTTTCTTGGTCAGGTCGCACACGGCCCGCATCATGACTCCGGGACCGACGGCGACGGCAAGGTCGATCGGGATCTTCTCGTCCAGGAGGCGCTGCAGCTCGTTCGAAACGAACCCGTGGCGGCCGGCCGACCCGTCGTCCGTGGTCACGAAGAGCTCGTCGCTCGCGGCCCGCATCTCCTGTTCCAGGATGAGCATCTCCTTCGTCTTGGCGCCGATGATAGAGATGATCCGGTTGCCGGCCTCGCGGAAGGCCCGGGTGATGGGATAGACCGGCGCCACCCCGACGCCCCCGCCGATACAGACAACCGTCCCGGCCCGCCTCACCTCCGTCGGCTTGCCCAGAGGCCCGACGACGTCGAGGAACGCCTCGCCGACCTCCAGCTTGTCCATTCTTCGCGTGGACAGGCCGATGACCTGGACGATCAGGGTGATCGTCCCGCGCTCGACGCTCCGATCGGCGACGGTCAAGGGGATCCGCTCCGCGTAATCGTCCGCGCGGACGACGACGAACTGACCGGCCCGGACGGTCCGGGCGACGAGGGGCGCGGCGATCTCGAACAGCACGATGCCCGGCGCCAACGGCTGCTTCCTGAGGATCTCGTTCAACGGCGGGGCCTTCCGCTCATTTGTTGTAAGGGAGATAGACCGAGAACGTGCTCCCTTGACCCACGCGGCTTTCGACCTCGATGCGCCCGAGGTGGGAATCCACGATCTTCTTGGCGATCGTCAGTCCGAGGCCGGTCCCGCTGACCTTGTCCCTCTTCTTCGTCTCGGCCCGGAAGAAGTCTTCGAAGATCCGCGGCAGGTCGGCCGAAGAGATCCCGACGCCCGTATCGCGGATGTGAACCCCGACAAAATGGGCATCCTGGGACGTCTCGACCGTGACGGAGCCGTTCTCGACGTTGTATTTAATGGCGTTGCTGATGAGATTCGTGAAGAGCTTTTCCATGTCCCGGACGTCGGCCTGAACGGCCGGCGGCGCGACGGACGGTTTCATCCGCAGCGAGACGCGGTGCCGCCCTGCTTCGGGCCGGAAGAACTCGATGATCTTGGCGAGGACGTCGGTCAGCTGGACGGATTCCATCTTCTGGGCGACCTTCCCGGCTTCGATCTTGTTGATCTCGAGGAGGTCCTGGACCAGGGCCAGCAGGGAGTCCGCCCGCTCTTTCGCCCGCAGCAGCCAGGCCCTGTTCTGCTCCTCGCTCCCGCCGGCCTCGCCGGAGAGGACGACCTCCAACCATCCTTCGATCGCGGCCAGGGGGGCGCGGAGCTCGTGGGCGACCATCGAAACGAACTGGGACTTGACCTTGTCGATCTCTTTGAGCTTGGTGATGTCCCGGAGCACCGCCACGGCCCCCAGGACCCGTCCCTGTTCGTCCCGGACCGGCGCCATCTGGGCCATCAAGACCGAGCTCGGGTCGGCCGTCCGGATCTCCTGGGTGATCATCGAGAAGCCTTCATCCTTCGCATTCATGATCCGTTCGAGCGAATCGACAAGGGCCGGGTCGCGGAGATAATGGCCGATGGCCTTCCCGGGTTCGTCCGTGCCGATGAGCTCCAACATCCTCACGGCCGAAGCGTTCCAGAGGACCAATTGATGCTCCAGGTTGGTGACCAGAACGCCGTCGGCCATGCAGCCGATGATGCTGCGCAGCCGGCTCTTCTCGCCGGCCAGCTCGAGGAGCCTCTGCTCGCGCTCCTGATAGAGCCGGCGGGCCTCGAGCCGGAGATCCCTTTTCTCGATGCCCCGCTTGACCAGGACGGACAGGGCCTCGGGGGTGAAGGGCTTCGGAAGATACTCGTAGGCCCCCCGCTTGGTCGCCTCGACGGCCGTCTCGATCGCCGCGTATCCGGTGATGACGACGAGGATGATCTCGGGGTCGAGCTCATGGATCCTCTGGATCAGGTCCAGGCCGCCGATGCCCGGCATCATGAGGTCGACCAGGATCAGATCGTAGGGCTTCTCCTGGACCTTGGCGAGCCCAACCATCCCGTCCTCAGCCAGCTCGATGGCATATCCCTCCTCGGCCAGGACGCGCCGGCACCCCTCCCGGATCCCCAGCTCGTCGTCAACGACCAGGATACGGGCCGGCGTGCTCACGGGTTCTCGTCCTTCTTTTCGAGGAGTCTCCTGACCCTGTCGAGGAGGACCGCCGGCAGGACCGGCTTGTCCAGGAAATCGTCGGTCTTCATCCAGTACCCATCCTCCTCCAGGGAGAAACGGTAGCCCGTGGCCTCGGCCACGGACGTCACCATGAGGATGGGGATCCTCTTGAACAACGGGTCGGTCTTCAGCGTCTTGCTGAAGGAGAAGCCGGCGTCATGCTTTTCCATCATCAGGTCCAGGATGATGAGGTCCGGCATCTCCGCCCGGACGCGCTCGAGCCCCTCCTGCCCGCTCATCGCCGTTAAAACCTCGTAGCCATGGTTCCGGAGGACGGCCTTGTGCATCTCCAGGAAATCGGGGTCGTCGTCAACCAATAAGATCTTTCCGCCGGCTTTCATGTTCTTCCCCTTGGGGAGGCTTGGTCAGCTCCTCGGGACGGTCTTCGCTCTTCAGCCATTCGTCCTGGCCGAGGACAGGCAGGAAGATGATGAACGCCGCCCCGTGTCCCAGCTTGCTCTCGACGGAGATCGCGCCCTGGTGCTTGGAGACGATGTTGTAGACCAGGGCCAGGCCCAGTCCCGTCCCTTTCTCTTTGGTCGTGAAGAAAGGGTCGAAGAGCCGGGGGAGGTTTTTCTCGGGGATGCCCATCCCCGTATCCTTGATCCGGATCTCGATCTTGCGGCCGCCGTCCACGCTGCGGCTCTCGACGGTCAGAACCCCTTTCCCCTGCATGGCCTGGGCGCCGTTCAGGATGATGTTGAAGAAGACCTGCTTGAGAAGGTCGGGGTCGGCAAAGGTCGTGGGGAGAGCGCCGTCAAGATGGATGCTGACCTCGATATTATGGAACAGCGACTGCTCGGTCAGGAGGGAGAGGGTTTCCTCGATGATCAGGTTGATGTTCACGACCCCGGGCCGGACCTTGGTCTCCTTGGCGAAGCTCAGGAGGTCTTTGACGATCTTGGCCGCCCGGTCCGCTTCCTGGACGACGAGGCCGATGTCCTTCTGCCATTTATCATCCTGGCTCATCTCCCGCTGGATGACCCGGCTGAACATCATGATCGTCCCGATGGGGTTGTTGAGCTCGTGGGCGACGCCGGCCGCCAGCTGGCCCAGGGAGGCCATCTTTTCGGTCTGGATGAGCTGACGCTGGGCCCGCTCGAGCGCCTCGTGGGAGCTTATCAGCTGTTCGTGGGATTTCTCCAGGCGGGAATAGAGACCCCGCTGGCTCTCCAGGAGGTAATGGTGGCACATCTCCGTCTCGGCCAGGCCCTGGACGACGGCCTTGGCTTTCTCCCAGCAGGAAGCATAGCCGCAGGCCCCGCAGTCGAGGTTGCGGCTGGGATAGGACTTGCCGATCTGGGCCAGGACGGCCTCGATCTCGGCGTCCGAGGGGGTTGGCACGGAGACGTCCCGGGCCGCGAAGCTCCGGGTGAAATCCAGCCCCATGAACGCCTTGAGGTCGATCTTCGCTCCCCCCGGTCTGGGCGTCTCTTGGGCCTTGATATAGTCCACGATGATCTGCTTGCGGCTGGGTCCAGAGATCTTCTTGTCCGTCACGGGCCCATTGATGCAGCCCCGGCAGAACAGAAGGTCCAGGAACTGGGATCGGATCTTTCCCTCGCGGAGCTGTCTCACGGCCCGGATGGCTTCCTCGGCCCCGGACTCGATGACGTGGTCCACGCTCATGAGGCCATGGTCAAAGCCGGCGCAGCGGCTCATGCTTCCGGGTATGCCCAGGGCCCGTCCCGGGCCGCTCGCCGGCCCATCGAACTCCGACGGCTCCTGGGCTTCACGGTCGATCCCCTTCGCCTCGAGGAGGCTGGTGATGTTGTGATAGATCAGGACATAATCGATGGCCTGCTTCCCGAAACGGTCCATCCGCTCCCAGATCCTGGAAATGCAGGACCCGATATAGACGACCTTCGTCTCCGGTCCCCGGAGACGCTTGACCGCTAGGCCGCAGGCGACGATCGGGGATACGAGAGGCACGAGCCGGTCAACCAGATCAGGGGCATACTTCTCGATATAGTAAACGACCGACGGGCAGAATGAGGAGATCCAGGACGACTCCGTATTCTGGGTGAGCCAGAAGCGGTAGTCCCCGGCCACGAGGTCCCCGCCGACCGCGGCCTCCCAGACCTCCGAGAAGCCGAGCTGCTTGAGCGCCGTCACAAGCTGGGCGGGTGTCCCTTTGTCCAGGACGGCGGGGAACGTCGGGTCGAGGCAGGCGACAACCTTCTGGCCCGACTCGAGCAGTTTCAGGACCCGGTTGACGCCGGTCTGGACCTCCACCGCATCGTGGGGGCAATGGCGGTAGCAGAGCCCGCACAGGATGCACCGGCTCCAAATGAGCTTGACCTTCCCCTGGTCGATCTTCAGGGCATTGGTGGGGCACTCCCGCACGCAACGGTAGCACTCGCGGCATCTCGTCTCGGAGATGCTGAGGATGTCCATGGAAATCGGCTTTCGCTGGCCGCTACTCTTGGGCCGCGGTCAATCTCTTGATCGCGGCGACGAAGTCATCGGGACTGACCGGCTTATCGAGGAGGATGTCGGCCCCGGTGATTTCGAGGACGTCGGCGTTGGAGGAGAATTCAAGACCCGTCTGAGGCCCGATGGACGTCAGGAGGATCACGGGCAGGCGGGGGAATTTCTTCTTGATCTTCTTGGTCACTTCGAAACCGGCGTCGAACTTCTCCATCATGACGTCCAAGACGACCAGGTCGGGCCTGTCCGTATCCAGCTTTTCCAGGCATTCTTTGGCGCTCTGGGCCGTCGTGACCTCGTAACCCCGGTTCTTCAGGACGGTCGAATGCATCTCCAGGAAATCGACGTCGTCGTCGACGATGAAGATCCTCTTTCCCTTTGTCCCGCCGGCCGCCTTGGCCTGTTTCGTGACCAGGGAGAGGATCTTCCGGAGGCCCTCCGGGTCCTCGATGGAATCCGCGGCCTTCTGGACCAGCCCCCCCCCCTCATAATACTGATAGAGGATTCGGCAGCCGCACTGAACGTGGCAGCGAAAGATCTGTTTGAGGGCCTCTTCCGTATTCGACAAGTCGAGCTTCTGGCCGCGATAAAAAGGGCAGTCTGTCCATTCTCCCGGCGTGATCGTATCCATGAGCTCCGGACAATAGACCCGGATGAAGGACGCCGGCTTCTTCTCCATGATCAGCCGCTCCGAGCTCGGTTTCGTTCGTTTCCGGCCATGAGTTTTGGTGCTCTGAGCCTCGCCACGCGAGCCCTATCAGCGCCTTTTCCAGCCCGCTAATAGGGGCTAGTATACGCCAAGATCAGGCCGTCCGTCAACCGGTACCCGGGTTCGAACAAGGCGGTGAACAGGGGATCTGACGACGGCGGGCCGCGGGGACGACGGCGCGTCCCGCTTCGGGAGAACAGGCGGCCTCCTCGAGGCTATTTCCATTCGGCGACGATGGCCAGGATAAGATCCGTCAGCGCCTCGAGGTCGCGCCGGTCGATCTTCTCGATGAGCGAGTGGGCGTAAGAGCCGGGCCATGAGAGAGGGATATCGACGGCGCCGCCGGTGAGGAAGACCGAGCCGTCGTTGCCGCCCCGGGAGTTGCCGACCTGGACAGGGATCTTGCGCTTCTCCGCCAGGGCCAGGACCTTGCGGATCTCGGTCTTGGGCGTGACATTGCTCGAGTCGACAGCCCGGAGGACGGCGCCTTTTCCGACGGGAAGGAAGGCCAGGCGCTTGGATTCGAGGGGGGAATCGGTCGAAACGAACGTGTCGATGGCGAAGACGTAATCCGGCTTCAGGATCTTGGCCAGCTCGGCGGCCCCGAACAGGCCGGTCTCCTCCTGGACGTCCCAAGCGAACGTGACCGTCTTGCCCTTGACCGCGTCCGGCTTCAGGCGGAGGGCGGCGTCGAGCAGGGCCGCGCAGCCGGCCCGGTCGTCGACGGCCCGCGTGGCCATCAGGCCGGGGGCGAAGTCGGTGATGGTCTTTTTCGCCGTGAGGGAGTCGCCTTCGGCGACGCCGAGCGCCCGGGCTTCGGCCTCGGTCCCGACGCCGAGATAGATGTCGAAGCTCTCGGCGGTGAAGGGGGGCTCGGGCTCCTCCGCGTTCGGGCGGCGCTCGTCATAGCCCGGCCGCGGCGCGACGATCCCCGGCACGACTCCCTTGGCCGTGTAAATGAGCACGGGCCTGGCCTCGACCGTCTGGGGCAGGATGCCGCCGCCCGGCTTGACCTTGAGGCGCCCCTCCGGGGTGATCCGGTCGACGGTCCAGCCCAGCTCGTCGACGTGGGCGACGAAGAGGATATGGGGCTTTCCCGAGCCGACCGTGAACCAGACGTTGTGCATGGCGTCCCGCTCGGTCTTCAGACCGGCGGGCAACATCTTCTGGACATAATCGGCCGCCGGACCTTCGTGCCCCGAAACGCCGGGGACGAGGACGATCTCTCTGAGGATCTCCCAGGCCTTGGACTGGGCCCCGGCGGACGAGATGGACACGACGAGGGCCATTACGAAGATCGCGATCCGCTTGTTCATCGCCCCGCTCCTTTCGTCAGGAACGCCGCCAGGAGATCGCGCAAGGCCTGGAGGTCCTCGAGGTCGACGATCTCGGAGGGGGTGTTGAGGAAGCGGACGGGCAGGGCGACCGTCAGGACTTCGGACGGCGCGGCGGCGAAGGGGAGGGCGAGCGGCGAGTCGGCCGCCGTCACGGATTGGACGGGGATCTTCGCCTCGGCCGCGAGCTTGATGAAGGCCTGCAGCAGGGACGACGGCTCGGCCTTGGCCTGGATGAGGACCGGACCTCCGCCCGGGACGGGGGCCCCGTCGCCCTTGCCGGCCGCGACGACGTCGACGATGACGGCCCTCTGCGGCTGCCACTTCGTTTTGGCCCGGGCGGCGCCCAGGGCCGGTCGCGCGCCCCGGCCGCGGGCCGCGAACTTGGTCTGGGCGGCCCAGGCGACCATGGCCTCTCCGCCGGCGGAACCGGAGCGAGGCCCGGCCGCGATGTCCACGAGGACGGCCGCCACGGCCTTCAGGCCGAGCGACGGGCCGGCCCACTGGCCGCCGGCCAGCTCGGTCAGGACCGCCGGATAGGTGACGGCGTCGAGGAGCTCCACGCCCTTGGCCCGGGCCTCCTTGTCCGAACGGACGGCGATGTCGATGAAGGCCGTCTCGAGCGAGAAGCCGTCGACGAGGGACTTTCGCCGCTCCTGGGTCAGGAGATGCAGGGCCGGCTGAGACACGACCCCCCGGACCGGGCCTTTAGCCGTCGTAACGACGACCGGCTGGCCGAGAAGATAGGCGTCGAACCGGGCGTGGGGAGGGGCGACCGGCCGGTCCACCGTCAGGTATCCGTCGGGCGTGATGCCGCTGACCATGTGCCCATAGCCGTCGAGCGCGGCCAGGACGAGGACCGGCCCGGCCGAGCCGCTCAGGCGGACGGCGACCGTGCCCAGGCCGTCCTCTTCGATCGCGAGGGCCTTGGGCAGGAGCCCGCGGATCTTTGCCGCCAGCTCATGCTCGTTCCCCGTCGTCGACGGAACGGCGAAAAGCTCCTTCGTGATTGTCCTGATGTCCGCCGCTCCCGCGGCCGCCGCGGCGACGCACGCCACGGCCGTGATCATCCCGAGTGTTCTTGCGACGCGATGCGCCATCGTTCTCTCCCTTCCGTCCCCGTCTTCCCCCGCGCGCTCCCTATTATCTAATAAAGAATGTCGCCAATGGAAGAAGCCTGAGTAGATAAACCGGAAGTTGCTGGCCTCACGACATGCGGCCGCGGGAGAAACGCTTGAGGAGTATTGTCAGTGAATCCACCCCGAGCGTAGCAGGGTGGATTCTCTGACGACGATACCGGAATCCTTTGCGGCCTACTCTTAAGTTGGCCCATTCCTTTATTGTCCGATTTTCGCTATGATGAGGGGACGGGAGGTCGCGTGGACACGAACCGCTGGCTCAGGATCGCCGTCGGCGTCGTCGTTCTCTTCGTCCTCGGCGTCTTCCTCAAGCTGTCCCGGCCGATCCTCGTGCCCTTCGCCATGGCCCTGCTCTTCGCGTTCGCCGTCTCGCCGGCCCTCGAGGCCCTCGTCCGGCGCAAGGTGCCGAGATCCCTGGCCTTGACCGTCATCCTGCTCCTCGCCTTCGCCTTCCTTTATCTCATCGGCACCGTGTTCTATGCCGGCGGCAAGACCCTCGCCGCCGAGCTCCCGTCCTATACCGAGATCATCCGGTCTTTCCTCGAGAGGATCGACCAGATCGTCCCCGATCCGCGCCTCAAGCTCGGCCTCACGGAATGGATCCAGGGCTTCAACATCAACCGGGCCGGGGCCGTTCTCGTGTCCGCCCTCGGACCTTTCTTCAGCTTCATGTCCGATATCCTGCTGATCTTCGTCGCCATGATCTTCATCTTGGGCGGGCGGGGCCGGGTCCTCCGGAAGCTCGCCGTAGCCTTCCCGCCGGAACAGGCCGAGACGCTCGCCCGGACGGCCGGCCGGATCGACCGCGAGGTCCAGCGGTATATCGCGGTCAAGACCCTGACGAACCTCCTCATCGGGCTCCTCGTCGCGGCCGTCCTGGGGATCTTCGGGGTCCGCTTCGCGGTCCTTTTCGGCGTCCTGGCGTTCCTCCTCAACTATGTCCCGACCCTCGGGGCCGTCGTCTCCGTCGCCCTGCCCGTTCTTCTCGCGATCTTCCTCGAAGGAGCGTTCGACCTCAAGGTCGCGGCCATCCTCCTCCTCCTGGCCGCCATCCACGTCGCCCTGCAGCGCCTCCTCGAACGGCGCCTGATGGGAAGAACGATCCCGCTGTCTCCTCTCCTCGTCCTCTTCTCCCTCTTCTTCGGCGCCTGGCTGTGGGGGATCCCCGGGATGATCCTGGCCGTGCCCGCGCTGACGGCCGGCCGGATCGTCTTCGAGAACGTGGCCGCGCTGCGGCCGGTCGGAAAGCTGATGGACAAGTAGACGGAGGAGAGCGCTCAGGCCTCGAGGCCCGTCGCGGCCAGGAACTGGTCCAAGCGCCTCTCGATCTTGCGGGCCGTTTCCCTGAACGTCTCGTAATCCGCGCCCAGGGGATCCTCGATGTCCCAGCCGTAGAGGACGGCTTCGGGGACGCTCCAGATGTTCCGGAGATGGTGGTAGATCGAGGCGTCCATGGCGATGATGGCGTCGAAGCTCCCGAGGTCGAAGAGGCCGACGGGCCGCGCGACGTGGCCCGAGATGTCGATCCCGTAGACGAGCTTCATGACCAGGACGGCCTCTTCGCAGGCCGGGCCTCCCGTCGCGCCGATGCCCGCGCTGGCGACCTCGACGGACGCGCCGAACCGCTTGCGGGCGATGCCTTCGGCCATCGGGCTGCGGCAGATGTTGCCGTAGCAGACGAAGAGCAGGCGCTTCTTTTTCTTTTTCACGGGAGGGACGGTCAATCCCGGCCGGCCTGGGCGCTCTCGAGCGCGACGTCCTTGGCCTTTTCGAAGAGGAACGCGGCCAGGACGTACTGCTCGGCGGCCTGCGGGACGAGGCCGTCCTTGATCCGCTCCCGGGCGCCGTCCTCTTCGGCCACGGCCCGCTCGAAGAGCCAGGCCTGCTTCTCCGGCGCTTGGGCCAGCTCGGCCTCCCGGCGGATCGACGTCGCCAGGTCCTTGAGCGCGGCCAGGCCCTTCTCCTCGCCGTCGACGGTCAGGCTCAGCGCGTGGACCTTGGCGAGGAGGGTGAACAGGATCCGGGCGCCGGAGAAATCGTTCTTGGCGAAGGCGTCATTCGCGTCCTTCTCCTTCTCCAGGGCGATCCAGCTGAGGAGGTTCGGCCGGTCGCGGCGCGGCGACGCGGCCACCTTTTGTTTCATGTCCTGGAGGTCCTGGGAGGCTTTCTCCGCCCGGTCCCGTTCGCTCACCTGGGCGAGGAGCTTGCGCATCTCGGACTCGCCCCGGTCGTAGCTCCGCCGCGAGGCCTCGACGTCGCCCGCCTCGCGCTCCTTGCCGGCCTGCCGGATGCGGCCCTGGATCTTGTCGAAGTACTGGGAGAACGCGGCCGACTCGTTCGGATATTGTGTCTTGATCGTCGCCAGGACCTTTTCGAGCTCCTGAGCGTCTTTTTCGTTGAGATATTTGGCCGGGTCCGCGATCATGGGAGCCAGGAAACCGAGGATCTTGGAGGTCGCCCCGCCGGACGGCGCGGTCTTCCACGTCCCTCCCTCCGTCGCTGGCGGCACTGGGGCCGGCCCTCCCTTCGCCGGCGGCTCCTGCATCCGGCCGCCCGGCTCGGCCTTCCTGAAAGCGGACACGTGGCCCGCCCGGTCGGACGTCTCATCGTTCCCGCCCTTGTTGATGAGCGAGATGACGCCGACGATGACGAGGGCGCCGACGACGAGCGCCGGAAGGAGGATCTTCTTGAGGCTGAACTTGACCGTGATCTCGCGGGCCGTGAGGGGCTTGGACCTGACCGTGACCTGGCGGGTGACCGGCAGGCCCTTCTCGAGCCCGGCGAGATCCTCGAGGGCCTCGGCCGCCGTCTGATAACGGCGGTCGCGCGGCTTCTCGAGGCACTTCAGGATGAACCGGCTCAGGCCGGCCGAGATCTGGGCGTTGATCGTCTGGGGGTCGGCCGGGGGCTCGCTCCGGTGCTTGAGGACGATGCTCAGAGGCGTCTCGCCCTCGAACGGCACCCGGCCCGTGACCATCTCGAAGAGGATGGCCCCCAGGGCGTAGATGTCGGCCCGGTGGTCGACGTCGCGGCCCTCCGCCTGCTCCGGGGCCATGTATTCGGGCGTGCCGATGATGACCCCCGTCCCGGTGACCCCCTTGGTGTGGAGCGAGCGGGCGATGCCGAAGTCCATGATCTTGGCGTTCCCCTCGCGGTCGATCATGATGTTCTGCGGCTTGAGGTCGCGATGGACGACGCCGAGGCGGTGGGCCTCGACGAGCCCTTCGAGGATCTGCCGCCCGAGGCCCAGGACCTTGGCCTCGTTGAGATGCCCGGAGCGCCGGATGAAGCTTTTGAGGTCCTCGCCGGGGACGTATTCCATGGAGATGTAGATCGAGAGCCATTCCTCGCCGAGGTCGTACATCCGGCAGACATGCCGGTGGGAGACCTGGCGGGCCAGCTTGATCTCGTTCCGGAAGCGCTCGATGATCTCGATGTCCGAGGCGATCTCGGGCTTGAGGAGCTTGAGGGCGACGATCTCCCGGATCTTGCTGTCGTAGGCCTTATAGACGGTGCCCATGCCGCCCTTGCCGATCTCCTCGATGATCTCGAATCGGCGGGCGAAGGTCGTGCCCCGCTCGAGGCCCCGGGAGGGCGTTTGGAAGGTCGCCGTCCCGGAGGCGACCGTATCGCCCGATCCGGCGAGCTCCCGGCCGCAGCGGCCACAAAAGCGCGTCCCCTCGGGATTATCGTTCTGGCACCGCGGGCATTTCATGGCTTTTCGCCGGCTCTTATATCAAAAGGATAGCAATTCGGCTCGAATAGTGCAAACCCGTAAGAATATACGGCCGTCCCCGCGATTTGGTTTCCCGGATTCAACGGGCCGCCCGGGCGGCGCCGGCGGCGTCCTCCCCGGGCCGGAGCGGCCTCAAGGTCAGGGAAAACGCGTAGTCCTTCGCCGGCAGCGTGTACTGGGGATGGACCCTGGCCCCCCAGGAGTCGTCCCCGCCGACGCCCATCTGGGCGGAGTCGAGCGTCAGGCAAACGAAACCGCGCTTCTCGATGTCGGGGGGATGCCGGGATCCCCGGCTCTCCTGGGTCAGGTCCTCCGGCCAGTAGGAGTGGGCGGAGAATTCGAAGACGGGGTCGCCGGCGACGAGGAGGCCCCAGCCATCGGCGTCGCGGACGGCCATCCACCGGATATCGGTCCGGTTGCCGTATTCCTGCGGGCTGACATACGGGAAGGGTTCTCCGGCCGTCGTTTCGTAGAGGCCGACGAAAGCCGCCGTCTTGCGGTCCCAGTAGTTCTCGAACGGCCCGCGGCCGAACCACTGGACCCTGTCGAACGCGGCCGGCACGGCCATCTTCAGGCCGACACGGGGGAGCTCCGGCAGCTTGGCGTCGGAGCGGAACGTGAGCCTTCCGTTGACGGTCAACCGCCCGTCCCCGCCGACAGCATACTCCAAGACCTGGGTCGCGGCGCCGCCGGCGAAACCGTACTCGACGGTGACGACCGTCCGTCCTGTCCCGGCTTCCCGCACAGCGAGAGAACGGAGGTCCCGGCTGCGGCTGGCCTGCCGCCAGACGGACAGGCGCCGGGGCATCTGGTTCCCGAAATCG
>Ga0256868_10001339_pt1 | contig 13544 bp, 7 predicted proteins | sample RVTome_13_FD_187341 | JGI IMG/M metagenome (GOLD analysis project Ga0256868, IMG submission 187341) | Soil microbial communities from uranium-contaminated site in the Upper Colorado River Basin, Wyoming, United States - RVT92D227 HiSeq ... | reverse complement strand
AGAAAGCCCGAGCGGAAAAACAGACTATCACTACCGAAGAGATTGTGGGAGGCGGGTATTTTGAGACCATGAAGTTCGTGGTGCAGCTTGGCGATGGCCGCGAAGGGATTGGCGGTTTCATTCGCGACGTCACCGAGCGTAAGCAAGCCGAGAAGGCGCTGCGGGCGAGCGAGGAGCGCTTTCGGATTGCCGCCCAAAGCGTCAGCGATGTTGTCTGGCAATGGGATATCGAGTCCGCCCGGCTGGACTGGTACGGGGATATCGACGCCTTGCTGGGGTACGGGCCCGGCCAGTTTCCTCGAACCATCGAGGCTTGGGAAAAAATCCTCCATCTGGACGATAGCCCACGCGTTATGGCCGCTCTGGAAGCCCATTTCAAGGATGACCGTCCCTACCGTGAAGAATATCGCATCCTTAGGAAAGACGGCTCTATCGCCCATTGGCGCGATATCGGCACGGCCTTGAGGGATGACCGGGGGAAAGCCTATCAAATGGTTGGCGCTATAGCCGACATCACCAAGCAGAAGCAGGCCGAAGGACAACTCCGCCGGTCTGAGGCAGAGCTCAAGAAAGCCCAGTGGGTATCTCATGTGGGAAACTGGATTTGGAACATCCCGGCCAACCGTCTGGAGTGGTCCGATGAGATGTTCCGCATTTTCGGCATTAAAAAGGAAAAATTTAAGGGCGACTTGAACGAGGTCATCGAGCGCGCCATCCACCCCGATGATCGCGCCGCCGTCGAACGCGCCAACCTTTCAGTCATCAAGGACAAGGTACCCCAGCCTCTGGAGTATCGTGTTATTTGGCCCGACGGGACCGTTCGTGTGGTGTGGGCCGAAGCGGGGGAGTTGATCCTGGATGAGGCGGGCCAGCCGCAGCTGCTGGCGGGGACTGTGCAAGATATCACCGAACGCAAAAAGGCGGAAGAAGCGCTTGGGCAATCGGTGTCGATGCTGCGAGCAACTCTAGAATCCACCGCCGATGGAATTCTCGTCGTCGACAACAACGGCCGGATCTCCGGATTCAACCAGCAGTTTGCCAAGCTGTGGCGCATCCCCCAGACTGTGCTCGATTTGGGAGAAGACGAGAAAGCACTGGCTTTTGTCCTTAATCAGCTGAAAAATCCGGACCTATTTCTGGCCAAGGTCAGGGAACTGTATTCCCAAGCTGAAGCCGTGAGCTACGACCTGCTGGAATTTAAGGATGGCCGCGTGTTTGAACGCTACTCGCAGCCGCAAAAGCTCGAGGGAGTCTCCGTGGGCCGGGTGTGGAGCTTCCGGGATATCACCGAGCGAAGGCGGGCCGAGGCGGCCCTGCAGAAGCAGAAGCATGAACTCGCTCAGCGAGTCAATGAGTTGAATTGTCTGTTTGGCATCTCAAAGCTGATCGAATCGCCGGATATCATACCGGAAGAAATATTACGGAGAACGGCTGAGCTCCTTCGCGCATCCATGCAATATCCCTCCATCGTTTCCGCGCGCTTCATGTTGAACGGGAAAGAATTCATAACAGCCAATTTCCGGGAAGGTCCCTGGCGGCTGAGTCAGGATATCATAGTCCACGGCCAACAGGCCGGCCGAGTGGAGATGTGTTATCTGGAAGAGCCCCCTCCTTGCGTCGAGGGGCCTTTTTTGCGGGAAGAAGTCAGTCTGATTCATGTCGTTGCCGAACGCCTGGGCCGCTGGGTTGAAAACAGACAGGCGGAGCAGGCGCTTCAGGAGAGTGAAGAGAGATACCGCACCTTGATCGAGAACGCCAATGAGGCCATCGTGGTAGCCCAGGACGGCCTCTTGAAGTTTGCCAACCGAAAGACCTCGGACATGACCGGCTATTCACCCCAGGAAATAGTGGGGAAACCCTTTGTGGAATTTATCCATCCAGATGACGGGCAGATGGTGAGCGATAATTATGCGAGAAGGATAAGGGGCGAAGAAGTTCCCGAAGTTTATACCTTCCGAATCGTCGGCAAGTCCGGGATGGAGACCTGGGTCGAGATCCATGCCGTATCAATCCAGTGGCAGGACCGGCCGGCTACCCTCAACTTCCTCAGCGATATCTCCGAGCGAAAACGGGCCGAGGAGGCCCTGCGGAAGAGCGAGCATTTGCTGAAAATGTCCCTGAACAGCCTGCGCGATGCCGTTTTTATCCTGGACTCTCAGACAAACAAGATTGAAGAATGCAACCTTATCGCCTCTGAGATTTTCGGCTACAAACGATCGGAATTTTTGGGGCGGACCACGGAATTCCTCCATGTCGATAAGACCGCTTTGGAGGATTTTAGGAAAAAACTTTTCGCGACCGTGGCGGAGAAGGGTTTTTTGCACAACTTCGAGTTCCACATGAAGCGCAGGGACGGGAAGGTTTTTCCGACGGAGCACAGCGTTTTCCCCTTAAGGGATGAAAAGCATGCTCTCACGGGCTGGGTCAGCGTGGTGAGCGATATCACCGAGCGCAAGCAGGCCGAAGACAGAATCCAGTCATTGATGCGTGAAATCGAATTCATCCTGGGGGCCACCAAGACGACGCTGGACATCATCGACAGCAAGTTCCACCTTCGTTTTGTGGATCCGGCCTCCAGCAAGGCGCGCGGCGACTGGCCCGGCCGGAAGTGCTATGACTATTTCATGGGCCGCCGTAGCCCCTGTCCGAACTGCGGTTTGACCCAGGCCCTTCGGACTAAGGAGATGGTTGTCACCGAAGTCGTGCTCCTCAAGGAGGGCCAAAGGCCGGTCCAGGTCATATCCATTCCCTTCCAGGATGAAAAGGGCGAATGGCTCGTCGCGGAAGTCAGCGTTGATATTACCGAACGCAAGCGGACGGAAGAGGCGCTGTTGGCCTCCCGGGAAGAGCTGCGTTCCCTGTCGGCTCGCCTGCAGTCCCTGAGGGAAGAAGAAAGGACCTACCTGGCCCGCGAGATCCATGACGAGCTGGGGCAGGCCTTGACGGCCCTGAACATGGACTTGTCCTGGTTGTCGAACAAGCTGCCCAAAAGCCAGACGCCGCTTTTAAAAAAGGTCGAATCCATGTCGGCCGTCGTGGCCGCCACCATGCAGACGGTGAAAAGGCTTTCTTCCGAGCTGAGGCCGGGATTGCTGGACGACCTCGGCCTGGTGACGGCCATGCAGTGGCAGGCCGAGGAATTCGGTAAGAGGACATGGCTAAAAATGAAAATGACTTTTGTGCCCGAGGAGATGACCGTGGAGCGGGACCTGTCCACGGCCATTTTCCGCATTTTCCAGGAATTGCTGACGAACATCGCCCGGCACGCCAAAGCCACACGAGTGGAAGTGAGTTTGAAGAGAAAGGCCGGCGCCTTGGAGCTGCGGGTGAAGGACAACGGCCGCGGAATCAAAAAGAGCGAGATCGCCAACCCCCACTCGCTCGGGCTCATCGGCGTGCGGGAGCGGGCCCTGGCCTTCGGCGGCCGAGTCGAAATCGTCGGCATCCCGCGCAAAGGAACGAGGGTTGTCGTTCGTTTGCCGGAAAGGGGAAAGCGCGATGATAAAAATCCTGGTGGCTGACGACCATCCGGTGGTCCGGCGGGGGCTGAAGCAGATCCTCTCCGAGGATCCCGCACTGGTGGTGGCCGGGGAGGCCGCCGACGGCCCGGAAGTCCTGGACAAGACCCGGACGAACGCCTACGACCTGGTGCTGCTGGATATCTCCATGCCCGGACAAGACGGCCTGAGTGTTCTTAAACAATTGAAGAGCGAAAAACCCGAGCTGGCTGTCCTGGTCATGAGCATACATCCGGAAAACCAATACGCGGTCAGGGTCCTCAAGGCCGGGGCCTCCGGGTATATCACCAAGGACTGCGCACCCCAGGAATTGATTTCAGCCATCCGGGCGGCCTTGGCGGGTCGAAAATACGTCAGCTCCAGCCTGGCCCAGGATCTGGCTTCCAAATTGGGGGAAACCGGCGAAAAATTGCCCCATGAAGCCCTGTCCGACCGCGAATTCAGCATTTTGCGCCTGATCGCCTCGGGCAAGCCTAAACAGGCCATCGCCCAAGAACTGTTCCTGAGTCCAAAAACGGTCAGCACCTACCGGTCACGCGTTTTGAAAAAAATGGGCCTGAAAACCGACGCGGACATCATCCGCTATGTCATAGAAAACCGGCTGATGGGCGGATAGGGGGGGACAAGTGCGGCACAGCCTTGTGGGATAAATCCTACAAGCAAACCAGCCGATTCTTGCCAAAGAATTGGGGCCGCACTGATAGACACAGCCCGCTATAAGAACGATATTGTATTTTGTAGGGGGAAAAAATTCAAAGGATTGTGACATGTCTAGCACCAGAAAGCTGAAAGTTTTTGTGGCCGATGACTCGGCCTTCATCCGCGAGCGGCTGCCGGATATGCTCTCGGAGCTTTCGGGAGTTGAAGTCGTCGGCCAGGCCGAAGATGGAACCGGGGCCCTGGCTTCCATCAGGGAACTGAACCCCGATGTGGTGATCATGGACATCCGGATGCCCGAGATGAACGGAATGGATGTGCTCAGGGAATTGCAGAAGGACAAGCTCCGCCCCATCGTCATGGTCATGACCAATTATCCCTACGCCCAGTACCGGGAGAAATGCCAGGCTCTGGGCGCAAATTATTTCTTCGACAAGTCCAAGGATTTCAACAGGCTGTTCGTGGCCCTGCAACGGTTGAACCGGAAATATCATCAGGCCGGCCGTTTTAAGAAAAAATTGATGTGCGACTCATGAATAAGACCGCAAGCAGTCTTTCCAAGAGCGAACCGGCCATCCCTAAGAATTCAAGATGGCCGAGCGCTTTGGAAGAAACGGGCGGGTCAAGCGAAAACCTGGAAAAGAAAATCAGGGAGAGAACCGCCGCCCTCCTGGCTTCCGAGGAAAAATATCGTCTCCTCCTGGAAAATGCCAACGAGGCGATCCTGGTGCTCCAAGAGGGCGCCATTAATTTCGCCAATCCGATGGCGACGCATCTTTGGGGATATGCTTTCAATGAACTGAAGTCCTTGCCGTTCGTAGATCTGTTGTCGGAATCGGACCGGCAAGCCTGGAAAGCGCATTTCAAACGGATTGCCGCGAAACCGACGGATTCAACGGCCTGCTTCAAGAGCATCACCAAGAAGGGCCTGACCCGCTGGATAGAAGTCAGGGCGACTCAAATCGCCTGGGAGGGAAAGCCCGCGACGCTCACCCTCGTCACGGACATCACCGATCGAAAGCAGGCGGAGGAGACACTGCGAGTTTTGTCCGCACGGAACGAGGCGATTCTCGCCTCTGTACCCGATATCATTATGGAAGTCGATGCCCGCAAGGTGTATGTCTGGGCCAATGCCGCCGGGGCAGGGTTCTTTGGAGAAGATGTGTTGGGCAAAGAAGCGGCCGCCTATTTTGAAGGCGACCAAGACACATATAGCCGGGTCCGACCCTTGTTCAACGGCGATGAAAGTATCGTCTATGTCGAGAGCTGGCAGCGGCGCCGGGATGGGCAGAAACGCCTCTTGGCTTGGTGGTGCAAGGTGCTCAAGGATGACAAGGGTGTTGTTACCGGCGCCCTGTCAACCGCCCGCGACATCACCGAGCATAAGCAGGCGGAGGATGCTCTCCGCCAAAACTATGAGAAACTTAAAAGAGCTATGGATGGAGCCGTCAAAGCCTTGGCTTTGTTGGCTGAGAGAAGGGACCCTTACACGGCCGGTCATCAGCAGCGGGTGGCGCGCCTGGCCGTCGGCATAGCCCAAGAACTTGGGCTTCCCCAAGAAGATATTGAGACCTTGGCCGTCGCTGGATTGCTGCATGACATCGGCAAAGTGTCGGTGCCCACCGAAATTCTGAGCAAACCCGGTAAACTGAACGAAAATGAATTCAGCCTGCTCCGCCGCCATTCACAGGTCAGCTATGACATCGTGAAAACGCTGGGATTGCCCTGGGCCATCGACCAAATCGTGCTTCAACATCATGAAAGGTTGGACGGTTCGGGCTATCCCCAAGGCTTGGCCGGGGACAATATCATCCTGGGCGGCAAGATACTGGGCGTGGCCGATGTCGTGGAAGCCATGGTCTCTCACCGGCCCTACCGCGCCGCCTTGGGTTTGGACAAAGCCTTGGAAGAAATCTCGGACAAAAAAGGCGTTCTTTACGATCCGGCTGTGGTGGAAGCCTGCCTGAAGCTTTTCCAGGAGAAGGGATTCAAGCTGGAAGAAAATATGCAGGCAGCCGCCATCGACTAGCCTCTTTCAGTCCTTTTAAGGGGTTTTAAAGGGCGCGGTCCACGCTATTTTGTTATTGCTATTTTAAATCACCCTCATAGCTAAACAGGATAAGGCCCGCTCTGCTCGCTGGCCCATATCTTCGTGAATAATACTCGTCCTTAGCGCTTGAGAAAATGGCACGAATCTTTTATAGTGAGAAAAGATTAATTTGTTGACTCCCCAACGGCCGGGGTGGCGGAATTGGCAGACGCAAGGGACTTAAAATCCGAACAGGACGATTGAGCTATTTTCTTAATATTCTTTGATTTCCCTTGTAAATCAACAAGATCGATTTATTTTTGTGTTCCGTTGTTTGCCGTTAATTGCCGTTGTTTCCCCATAAATATTCACAAATTATTCACACTCCTTGACATAATATACTTATGAGTATAATACTTTAGAGTATAAAATAAGATTTTTTCTGGGAGGTAGTCATGTTCATTAACAGGGGAAAAGAACTAGCATTTCTTGAGCAGAAATGGGGAGAGCCTAAGGCCCAGATGATTGTACTCTGGGGAAAAAGAAGAATTGGAAAAACAGAGCTTGTGAAGCAATTCATTAAGAATAAGTCCCATGTTTATTTTCTTGCCGAAAGCACTCATGAAAGAGAACAGCTTAAGAGATTTTCTGCGGCTCTGGGAGAATTCTTCAAGGAATCCCTTCTGGCCACAAGAGGATTTGCCGATTGGGAGGAAGGTTTTCGATACATCAAAGAGAAGAAACAACGATTTGTTCTCGTGGTCGATGAATTTCCATATCTCATTCAATCAAACAGCGGCATACCCAGCATTTTCCAACGTATATGGGATGAATATTTGTCCCAAAGCCCCATCTTCCTAATTTTGTTGGGATCGAGCGTCGCGATGATGGAGACAGAAGTCCTTGGTTTTAAAGCCCCACTTTACGGAAGACGAACAGGACAGTGGAAAGTGCAAGCCATGCCTTTTTATGAAATCAAGAATTTCAGGAAATCAAAATCCTTTGAGGATCAGATCCTTCACTACTCAGTGGGCGGCGGGACTCCGGCGTATTGGCTCTGGCTATCAGAGGGAAATGAATTTTTTCAAAACCTTGGAAATCAAGTCCTGAAAAAGGGGGAGCCTTTGTATGATGAGGTAGAGTTTATCCTCCGGGAAGAGCTCAGAGAACCAAGGTACTATTTTTCTCTTCTGCAGGCGATCGCTCAGGGAAAGAGAAGGCTTTCTGAAATTGTGAACGCGACTGGTATTTCGCAACCTACAGCGAATAAGTATCTCGGCGTTCTCTCTGACCTTGATATTGTTGAAAGGGAAGTGCCTGTGATTGAAGATAAGCCTCTTAAAAGCAAAAAAGGTTTGTACAGAATCAAGGACGAGTTTTTCCAATTCTGGTTTCGCTTCGTTTTTTCCAGAAGATCAGAACTCGAAATGGACCAAGCAAACAGAGTTATTGAACATATCAAACAGGAAATTCCGGATTATCTTTCGTTTGTCTACGAAAAAGTCGCTCGCGAGATCGTCATGAATAACACCGATGCATTTTTTGATCTGGAACGGCTCGGAAGGTGGTGGGATAAGGATGACGAAATTGATATCGTTGGCCTGAGCCGAGAAAGAAACGCTATTTTATTTGGAGAGGCCAAGTGGAGCCAAAAGCCTGTAGGAACGAATGTTTTTGAAGAACTCAGGGCAAAAGCAAAAAAGGTCATGTGGGGAGATGCCAAAACAACACCTTTCTACGTGCTTTTCTCGCGGAAAGGATTTACGAATGGGATGATCCAGCTCGTAAAAAAAGAAAGGGTCGTATTATTTCGCGGAGATGAGAGAATTGGATTTTAACATAAATATAAGATTTGGGCTATAATTAAAAAGAATGCCGGGGTGGCGGAAGTGGCAGACGCAAGGGACTTAAAATCCTCCAGGGAAGAATTCAGGGATTTCGCGTAAATCCCTCATTTGCCAGCAACTTACTGAAAATTCAATTGGTTATGGAAATTTGAGGTGTGGTGTACTGTTTTAACCGTTTGCATTGTTTGCATGGTTTGATGCAGAAAGCGGGCACAAACGGGACACAGTTGGGATTGGGTGGGAAGATGGAGGTCGTGCCCTTCATTTGCGACTTCATAGATTGTTTCGTTGATGGCGATTAATACAATTGCCAGCCGTGCTATACTAACAATATTGGGTTGTTTTGTTTTCGTTTATTCTTGAATGAAAGGGGTATCAAATGAAAGAAAGCGTTTACAAAGTCATCGAACTGGTTGGGGCCAGCACCGAATCCTGGGAGAAAGCCGCGGCCTCAGTCGTTGAGACGGCCGCCAAGAGCCTGAAAGACTTGCGCATTGCGGAAGTTGTCGAGCAAGACATACAGATCGAGGGAGGCAAGGTCAGTGCCTATCGGGTAAAAATGAAGTTGTCGTTCAAGTATCAAGCAGATTGATTGATAGAGGCCAAGCGCTGAGAAAACCTGAAAAATACACTTTTTAATATTTAATTTTCGCCAGCAGCGCCTGGAACCTCGGCGAGGCGATAAAATCCTCCACGCCGGGAAAATCATAATCGCTGAACTTTCTTGAGAGCATCACGGGCAGAATATAATCCCTGGCCGCGCTCGACTTTTCAAATTGGGTCAGGGCTTCGTCAAGCATGTTCAATCCGCAGTAGATAAAGGCTTTCAAATAGGGCGGGCAGTATTTTTTCTTGAATATGCGGAAGTGCCGCAACCCGGGCTTGAGAAAGAGAAGGAGTCTCAGGGGAAATGGAACGAACGGCTCTTTCTCGATTCTCTCGAGTTTTTTCAGGCACTTCCAGGCCTCTTCTTTTCGGCCGGCAAAGGCGTGAGCCATGCCCAGATATCCGTAGGCGCCACTCACGCCCAGGTCGGCGGCCTTTTCCAGGTGTTCGATGGCTTTCTCCGGAGAAGACGGCTTCCCCAGATAATCCATGCCGAGCCAGACCTGAAACATGGGATTGTCCGGCTCCATGGCTATGGTTTTAAGCTCGTATTCGCGGCCTTTTTCTTTATCCATATACGACAGAATGATCCCGTAAAGCGAATGCGCCATCGGCGAAAGCGGGTCTATCTCCACTCCCCTTTTCGCTTCCTCCAGGGCCTCCTCCGCTCGTCCTCGAACCCCGATAATCTCCGCACACATTAAGTGAGCATACATGTTTTGAGGATTGAGTTCGACACCGCGGCGGGCGAGCCGTTCCGCCGCCGGAAGGTCCCATTCATAAGCATACGTAATCAAAGCCAAGGAGGCATAAAGCTCGCTCAAAGAATCGTCGATCTCCCGAGCTTTCCGAAGGAGTGACCTGGATTTCAGGTAGGCCTCCTGGGGCTTGATGAATCCGAATTCGGCCAGCATGTTGAAAACATCGGCCATGCCGACGTAGGGCAGGGCGTAGCTTGGATCCCGGTCGATGGCGCGCTGGAAGTAATCGACGGCCTTGACCATGTCCTTGGATGAACGCCGGTTCCAGTGATAGCGCCCCTTGAGATAGAGCTCGTAGGACTTCTCGTCCTGCGTGTGACGCTTGATGACTTTCTCTTTCTCACCCGCCAGGAGCTCGACTTTTAGTTTCTCCACGACCGCCATCGAGATTTCGTCCTGCACGGCGAAGACATCCTTGATGTTCCGGTCGAAACGCTCAGACCAGAGATGGTAACCGTCCGCAACGCAGACGAGCTGAGTCGTGACGCGAAGTTGATTCCCCGATTTCTGGACGCTCCCCTCGAGAATGGACTCTACGTTCAACCGCCTCCCGATCTCGCGGATGTCCTCTTCTTTTCCCCTGAAGGAGAAGGCGGAGGTTCGGGCGGCGACTTTCAGGCCCTTGACTTGGGCCAGGGCGTTGATCAACTCCTCGGCCAGGCCTTCGCAGAGATAATCCTGGTCGCGCTGCGGGCTCATGTCCTTGAAGGGCAGCACGGCGATCGAGGCGATGCACTCCCGTTCTCGCGGAGACAATGTCGCTGCGGTTTTTTGCGGCGGGGCGGGCGGCGTTTCGGCCGCGCCGCCTTCGATGCGGACGAGCTCGGCCAGCAATTCCCCGGCGCTCTGGTATCGTTCTTCCCTCTTTTTGGCCAGGCACTTGAGGATCAGCCGGTCGATCGGCTCCGGCACCTCGGAGTTGAGTTCCCGCGGCCGCCTGGGAAGCTGGCTCTTGTGCTTTAAGGCCAGGCTCAAGGCGTCGTCGCCCTCAAAGGGGGGCCGGCCGGTCACCATCTCGAAAAGAATGGCGCCCAGGGCATAGATGTCCGCGCGCTGGTCTGGCATCTCCCCGGATGCCTGTTCCGGAGACATGTAATGGGGCGTTCCGACCATCATCCCGGTCGTGGTCAGGTCCGAGCCGCCCGCCCGGCGGGCGATCCCGAAATCCATGACCCGGACATTCCCCTCGCGGTCGATCATGATGTTCTGCGGCTTGAGATCCCTGTGAACGATGCCCAGGCGGTGTGCCTCGGCCAGCCCTTCGAGCGCCTGCCGGGCCAGCCCGACGGCCGCCGGAACGGCGAGCCGGCCTTCCCGGCCGATCAAGGTTTTCAGATTCTCGCCGCGGACGTATTCCATGGTAATGAAGAAGGTCCCGGAATCTTCATGAAGGTCATACAACCGGCAGACGTTTTTATGGCTGATCCTGCGGGCCAGCTTCAGCTCATTCTTGAAACGCTCGACGGCCGTGCCGGTGGCGGCGATTCCCGGCTTCAGGACCTTGAGGGCCATCTCTTCGTTGACCTTGCGGTCGATGACCCGGTAGACCGTTCCCATCCCACCGGTCCCGATCTCCTCGAGGACCTCGAACCGTTCCGCGAGCAGACGTCCTTTGGGGAGCGATCCCTGGGGTTGCTCGATCGTCAACGTCGGCGAGCCGCTGACAGCCTGGTCAGGAGCCAGCCGGGTCCCGCACCGTCCGCAGTAGGCCAGGCCGGGAGGATTGTCAAAACCGCACTTGGCGCAGTTCATAAGATGGCTCCCGATCGCCTTGAGCCTTGTTATTGAATATAAAGGCTCTATTATGACAAGTCAAATCTCCGTTTTGACTGAGGAATATGGTGACAAGCACCGGGGAAATTGTGACAGAGATGTATTTTCCTGCGTTTCAAACCAGGATTCAGCCATGATGAATATGCTATAATTTGGCCATAATTATTCCTGCCGGGGTGGCGGAAGTGGCAGACGCAAGGGACTTAAGATCCTCCAATCTCTTATCGATTCGTCTGACCGCTTATCGAATAGATGTTTTATTTTCATAGCGAACGAAAAATAATGTACGCAGGAGGATTCCATGTGCAAATTTGTCAGACTGATCCTCGGCACGCTCGCGTTGCAGTTCTTCGTTTGCTGCGGTTCGGTGAACAAGGAACCGGTAGAACTGATAGCGGTGGAGAATTTTATCAAGAGTCCGACCAAGTCCTCTTTTCAGCTTAATCCCGATGGAACACGGTATGGGTATCTGATGCAAGATTCCGGTCATCAGCGAATCTTCTCAGTGGATTTGACATCGAATCAATCGAAGTGCTTGACTTATTTCCTGGATAGCGATGTCGACGATTACCTGTGGGTGGATGGTGAAACCCTCCTCTACCAGCAGACTTCAGCGGAGGATAGCTGTGACAAGATTTATCGCCTACGGTTTGGCCAGAGTGAATCGACTTGCCTCACGAATAAAAACAATGTGAACTTCAGGTTTGTCCATTCAGCGCCGGGCGGGTCGAACAAATTGCTTATTGCCGTCTCTGGCGCCGGAGAGAGAGTCTGGGAACCACACTGGCTGGAATGGCCAACGGGCCGGACGGAACGGATAGCGGAAAATTCCGATGATATTAATGATTGGTTGCTGGATCACGGGGGCCAAGGCATTATAGCTGTTTCTGAGGACGGTACCGATACCCATATCCTGTACAGAGCCACGCCGGAAAGTCCTTTCAGCACGATCTTGACCTACAATAATGTTCAAGATTATTTTCGCCCGGTCTGTTTTACACCGGACAACAAGAATGTCTATGCTTACTCCAACATAGGGCGAGACAAGATCGCGTTGGTCGAGTACGACCTCTCCTCCAAGAGGGAAATCCGTATTCTCTTTGAAGATCCGGATTACGACCTATTCGGCGACGACGAGGTCGACTATGTTGGTTACACCCCAAAAGCGAAGCGGCTCGCCTATGCCTTTTACACTTCATGGAGGCGAACTTATCACTTCTTCGATAACCATTATCGAGATGTGGTCTCCAGGCTCGAAAGAAGGTTTGACAACCACGTTATCTGCCTGGTTTCCGCCAACCAAGCGGAAGATAAGCATATTGTCAGGATCAGCAGCGATCGGCTGTACGGTATTTACTACCTTTATGACGAAGCAAGGGGTGACATCCGGCTGCTGGATAACGTTTTTCCTTGGCTGAATGAAGAGTCTATGGCTGCGAAGCAGCCGATTACGTTTACATCCCGTGACGGGTATCGGGTTCACGGATACCTGACTTTGCCCAAAGGAACGCGTCCCGAGCGCCTGCCTCTAGTGGTTGTTCCTCATGGCGGTCCACGATGGAGAGATTGCTGGGAGATGGGAAGGTTTACCGAAGTCCAATTATTTGCCAACCGTGGGTACGCTGTCCTCAAAGTCAACTTCCGCGGATCCTCCGGCTACGGGAAGAGGTTCCTGAAGGCAGGTTTCAAGCAGAATGGCCTCAGCGTCCAAAACGATATCACCGATGGAATTCAATACCTGATCGACAGGAAGATCGCCGATAAGGATCGAATTGCGATTGTGGGGGGAAGCTACGGTGGATATGCAGTGCTTGCGGGGCTGGCCTTCACTCCGGACCTCTATGCCTGTGGCGTGGACCTATTCGGCATTTCCAATTTCTTCACTTTCTTGGATAACTTGCCGCCGTGGGTCAACAAGGAGCCTTTGTACCAGACAATCGGGCACCCAGAGCATGACAAGGATCTGCTGATCAGAACCTCCCCTCTGTTCCATGTGGATAATATCAAAGCTCCCCTGTTAATCTCTCAGGGCGGAAATGACCCTATCGTGAATAAAGCCGAGTCGGAACAGATGGTCGCTGCCTTACGGGAACGAAAGATGGATGTGCAATACATCTACAAAGAAAATGAAGGCCATGGCTATTTTCGGGACGAGCAGAACTGGCGTGAGCTCTGGGAAGCCATGGATGCCTTCTTGGCCAAACACATCGGCCGATCGGGCCATTGATCCCTTGGTAAAAAAGTAGTCTTCCAAAAAAGAATTCCCTCAAATGACTATGCTATAATCCTGCTATCCAAAGCCCCGCCGGGGTGGCGGAAGTGGCAGACGCAAGGGACTTAAAATCCCTCGGGG
>Ga0256868_10001338_pt1 | contig 13557 bp, 11 predicted proteins | sample RVTome_13_FD_187341 | JGI IMG/M metagenome (GOLD analysis project Ga0256868, IMG submission 187341) | Soil microbial communities from uranium-contaminated site in the Upper Colorado River Basin, Wyoming, United States - RVT92D227 HiSeq ... | reverse complement strand
GAGGTCCGCTATGAGGACCTCTGCCGGGACTTCGAACGCACGGCCGGCCGCCTGCTCGCCTTCATCGGGGCCCAGGATCCGTCCCGGGCCATCGCGCGGGTCCGTTCCCGGGTCCGGACCGACCGGGTCGGCAAGCATCGCGACGAGCCGCGGCGGAAACAGCGGAAGGTCGTGGCCCTCATCAAACCCCTGCTCCTCGAGCTGGGGTATCTCGAGAACGATCCTTAGGCGGGGCGGACCCGAGCGGCCGGACAGCCCGTGTCGAGGCGGACGACCTTTTGTCCGTCGACGATGTAAGTGACATCCGCCGTGCCGCTGAAGGCCGACCGATGGGAGACGACCATGATAGCGGGGCGCCCCTCCGCGTTTTCCAGGCTCCGGATCAGGCTTTCCTCCGTCTTGGGGTCGAGTCCCGACGTCGCCTCGTCGAGGATGAGGAGCCGCGGCTTCCGCAGGAGGGCCCGGGCGATGGCGATCCTCTGCCGCTGACCCCCGGAGAGCTTCGATCCGCCCTCGCCGACGACCGTCATCAGCCCTCCCGGAAGCGACTGGATGAATTCCCAGGCGCCGGCCGCGCGCAGGGCGGACTCAACGGCTTCCCGGGTCATTCCCGGGTCGTCCAGGGTGACGTTCCTCAGGATCGTGCCGTGGAACAGGAATAATTCCTGGGGAACGTAGCCGATCATGGACCTCCAGGCCTTGAGGCTTACCCGGTCCAGGGGCATACCGTCGATCGTGATCCGCCCGCTGTCGGGCTTGATGAGCCCGGCCACGAGATCGACGATGGTCGTTTTTCCTGCCCCGGACGGCCCCTGGAGCAGGGTCGTCCGGCCGGTCCCGATCTCGAGGGAGACGTCTTTGAGGATGACCCTCGTCCCGCGGCGGAACGTGACGTCGCTCAGCCTGATCTCGCCCTGGAACACCGGGCAAAGGCCGCCCTCCATGTCTTCCTTCCAGGACTCCGCTTCATTCATGATGGACCTGACCGAGTCGAAGACGGGCTCCAGCCGGGCGAAATTCTGGTGCTGACTCTGAAGCCTGGTCGTGGTGTCCAGCACACGGATGAAGATCAGGAGGGTCAGGGCCATTTCGGCGAAACCGATCCGGAGGAACCTGTAGGCGATATAGAACCCCAGGCCGGCCATGATCAGCTGGAACGGCTCGCGGAGCACGTCGAGCGAGATCCTGTTCATTTCCGACCGGGCCTTATAGGTCCCCAGGGCGGCGATCTCCCCTTCCAGGTAGGGCTCCGTCCGGCTCTCGAGGCCCATGGCCTTCAGCGGTTTCAATCCCCCCAGGGCGTCGATCAGGCCGTTGATGAGGAGGCGCATCCGTTCGTAGAAACGCGTCGAAGCCCGGCGCATCCGTTCGACGTACCTAATGAGAACGGCGAACCCGAGCCCCGCCACGGCCAGGGCGCAGAGACTCAGGCGCCAGGAGATGGTGAAGGCCAGACCGAGATAGACGGCAACCTGGATCGCGCCCGCCAGCATCCGGCAGGCGCAGAGGTAGAGATCGGCCACCTGTTCCGCTTCGTGGCTGATGGCGCCGCCCAGCCTTCCGGCAGGCTGGCTTTGGAAGAATTCCCAGCGCGCCCCGAGCAGCGACCGGAGAAAGGCGCGCCGGACCTCCATGACGATCCCGGATGCCGTCGTGATCGCCAGGCGCATGGCCGTGTAGATGATGGCCGCCTTGAAGAGGAACGCGGCAAGGATCAGGGTCAGGAGGGGACCGACCGAAGCCTTGAGTCCGAAAAGCATCAACAGGCGCTCGACGGCGCTCCCCACCGCCCCGGTCGAGTCCAGACTCCCCCGGACAACCAGGCTAATGAGAGGCAGGACCGTGCTGATGCCGATCCCCTCGAGCAGGCCCGATACCAGTAAGCAGGCCGTGACCGCAAGGCTCCGGCCGGGATAGGAACGGGCCAGATAACCCAGGGCCCTCGAGGTCCCCAAACTGCTACTTCTGCTGACCATGTCGGGATTCATTATACATGGGCGGACTTGAATCTCTCAAGGAGTTATACTATCGTGAATCGATGGTCTTTTCCGTGATCGTCCCTTTTCTCGACGAGGAGGCCTATCTCGCGCGCTGTCTCGCCGCCCTTCTGGACCAGGATATTCCACGGGAGGATTACGAGATCATCCTGGTCGACAACGGCTCCCGGGACGGCTCGGCGGCCGTCGTCCGCGGTTTCCCGGGCGTCACCCTCATCCAACACCCCGTACCCAATGTCTATGCCGCGCGCAACACGGCCCTGAGGCTGGCCCGGGGCCGGATCATCGCCCTGACCGACGCGGACTGCGAGGTCTCCAGGGGCTGGCTGAGAGCGATCCGGGACGGGTTGGAGGGGTCCGAAGCATCCATTGCGCTGGGCAAGACGCAATTCCCTCCGGACGCATCTCCGGTCGTGCGGCTGTTCGCGAGCTACGAGAACGCCAAGATCGGGAGCCTCTGCGCCTGCGGTCCGAAAGAGTATCTTTTCGCCTCGGCGAACAACATGGCGGTCAAGGCCGAGTCTTTCTCCCGCTTCGGGCCTTTCGACGAACGGGAAGCCGCGAGCGACATAGAGTTCGTCCAGACGTATCTCCGCGCCGACCCCGCGGCCCGGGTTGTTCATCTGCCCGAAATGCGGATCGTTCATCTCGAGGTGCGGACCCTGGGGACCTGGTTTCGCAAGTTGGCGGCCTACGGGCGGCTGATCGCCCGGACCCCGGGCTATCGGCCCCTTCCCGGCCGGATCAAGCTCCGGATGTTCCGCCGCGTCTGTGAGGAGGAAGGGCTGGGGATCCCGGGGCGTCTGCGTTTCCTTTTCTGGCTCATCGTTGGCAACGTCTATTTTGCCTGGGGCGGCAGAAAGGGGAAGCCCTGACTGCTGGGCCGGCTCAGCCCCGGGCCGGACGCCGCCCGAGAACCCTTCTGATCAGACAGGCCGGGGTCCAGACGGCGAAAACAGCCGAGGCATAGAGCAAATAGACCCAGTGCCAGAACACGGCTCCCGCGGCGAACGGCAGGCCCCGCTTTTTCAGGAAGAACCGGTTAAGATGCCTGTTGATGAAGAGCAGGAGGATCGCCGCTCCCGCCGCAAGGAGGATCCCGGAACGCCACAGAGCGCCCGCGGCCAGGCCGATCGGGACGAGCCAGACGAGGAGCGCCCTCAGCCGGTCGGACAGCCGGAAATTGAGGTCGCGGGGAAGTCCGCGCTCGCAGGCCAGCCTGGTCTATGGGATTGCTCGCCCGGCGATATCCGACCGGATCAGCCCGGCGAACGGCCATCGTTTGAGGTGCGTTACCTGAAGGGCCTTGAGCAGGCGAATGGTCTTTCCCGAAGCTTTGAGCCGGTAGCCGAGCTCCACGTCTTCGATGGACGGAAGCGTGTAAGCTTCGGAGAATCCCACGGCGTCGAGGAACGCCTTCTTTCTGACCGCGCCGCAGCCGGCCCAGAACGTTCCGGCCTCCTCCGCGGCGTTCTGATGGACATAGTGATGAAGGAGGTTCTTGAACTGCGACAGGAACTTCCTCTCCGCGGTGCCGTCCGTCGAGGCGTCGTCGACGACGGTGAGCTCGCAGTCCCCGTGGCCGGGACGCTTCCAGACGGGAAGAACCCGCCCGAGCGTCGCCTCGGCGTTGCGGGCGGGCACGATCACGGACAGGCTGAGCTGGCTCTTGGACATGGGCGGCCGGATAGGATGCCTATAGCATACGGGAACCGGCTTGTCAAAACGCGCGGATTGAACTCCGTACCCGATTGAAATACAATGGCCGCCGACCCCATGAGCAAGGATCCGGGAACCCAAGGGCGGCCTCGCGGGGGAGATCTCCCGACGAAGGGGCCGTCCGCGGGAACCCTCATCGTCGGGGCGGGGCCGGCCGGCATGGCCTGCGCCCTGGGCCTCGCCCGCCGGGGCCGCGCGACGATGGTCGTCGAAAAGGACTCCCGGAGCGGCGGGCTGTGCCAGACCATCGATCACGACGGCTTCCTTTTCGATATCGGCGGCCACCGGTTCCTGTCCAAGCTCGAAGAGGTCAACACCCTGTGGCGGGAGACCCTGGGCGATGAGCTGCTCCGGGTCAAAAGGCTGTCCCGCATCTTCTATCGCGGCCGGTTCTTCAAGTATCCCTTGTCCTTCTTGGATACGTTCAAGAACCTTGGTCCGGTCGAAAGCGTCCTGTGCGTCGCGAGCTACCTCAAGGACCGGGTGTCCCGGCCGGCCGACGACGGGACGTTCGAAGGCTGGATCATCAACCGCTTCGGCCGCAGGCTGTACAGGATCTTCTTCGATGTCTACACGCGAAAGGTCTGGGCCATCCCCTGCAAGGACCTCTCGGCCGACTGGGCGAAGCAAAGGATCCAGGGCCTATCGCTGAAGGTGGCTGTCCGCAAGGCGATCCTCGGGACCCGGGCCTCGGACCCGAAGACCCTGACGGAGGAATTCCTCTACCCGCGGCGCGGGCCCGGGGAATTCTTCAACCGGCTCCGCGATGAAGCGGCCGGCAAGGGCGTCCGGTTCGCGTTCGATACGGAGGTCTTGGCGGTGGAGCACGACGGGATGAGGGTGCGGGCCGTAGAGATCCGGCGCGGGACTGCGACCGGACGGGAACGCGTCCCCGTGGAGGCGTTCGTATCGAGCATGCCCCTGCCTCAACTCGTCAAAGCCCTCAGGCCCTTGCCCCCCTGGCCGGTGATGGCGGCGGCGGACAAGCTGATATTCCGGAGCTACCTCGTCGCCAATGTCATCCTCGACGACAAGGACCTTTTCCCCGACCAATGGATCTATGTCCATTCCCCGGAGGTCCGCATGGGCCGGATCCAGAACTACAAGAACTGGAGTCCGGACATGACCGCCGATCCGGCCAAGACATCCCTGGGCCTCGAGTATTTCTGCGACGAGGGCGACGCCCTCTGGAACAAGAGCGATCCCGAGCTCATCGACTTCGCCCTCGAGGAGTTCGCCCGGATCGGGATAGGCTCCCGCAGGAAGCTCATCGACGGCTTCGTCGTCCGCCGGCCCGACGCCTATCCGGTCTATTCCCGGGATTATCGGGAGTCCCTAGGGGCCGTAAGGGAATATCTCGCCCGGTTCGAAAATCTCCTGACCATCGGCCGGGCCGGCCTGTTCCGCTACTGCAATTCCGACCTGGCCCTGAAGATGGGCCTGAACGCGGCCGACCGGGTCCTGGGCCTGCCCAGCGCGGACCCGTGGGACATGGGCCGCGAACAGGATTATCTGGAATAAAGGGCCCGGGCGGCCGAGCGGGGAAGTCCCGGACGTCCGATAGAACTTCACCCCGGTCGAGCCCATGAGATAGAGGAGGGCGTCAAGGCCCGAATGGTGATCGTCCTGGAGATAGTAAGGGTCGTCCGGGATGCCTTCGACGGAGAAGATGTCGTTGAGGACCGGGGCGGGCGTCGCTCTGCGGGTGCGCGCGGCTCCGAGCAGGGGCAGGAAAAGGACGCCCCCGGAACGCCGGAAGAATTCTCTTCTTCTCATGGTGCGAATCCTGTGCATCCATTATACCATCCGCCCGCCGGCCCCCGGACTGAGCTGCGGGCTCCCGCCCATGACGCCGGCCTCGAACGCCGCCGCCATCTCGTCCCAGCTCCATCCTTGCTGAAGGGATAGCGCGGCTTCGTGCTGTCGCCGCCAAACGACGTCATCCGTGAGCAGTTCCACGGCGCGCCGGGCGAAGGCTTCGTCGTCCGAAGCGATGAACCCCGTTATGCCGTCGCGCACACGTTCCGGCATGGCGGCGATCGGCCGGACCACGGCGGGGACGCCCAACGCCTGCGCTTCGGCGACGGCCAGGCAGAAGGCCTCGACCCGATGGCCGCCGTAAAGCATGACCCGGCTGGAATACACGGAATCCCACAGCTCTTCGCGTCGCGCGGGAGGGTGAGGGATGAGAGACCTCAATGCTTCCGCCGAATAGCCGTCGGGAACGAATTGACCCAGCCGCTCGTGCGTCTCTTCCCAGCGATCCGCGTAGCGGTGCTCATAATCGCGGAGGCCGTAGATATGGAGCTCCGCGCCAGGGATCCGCGGCAGGATGCGCCGCTCCCAGATTTCGAGGAGCCACGTTAGATCGCGCATAGGGTTGGACGCGAAAACGGCGCGCGGCGGTGGGGCCGGCGTGCCAGGTCGAGGAGTTCCGGATGCTGAACGGCGAGAAAGAGATCGCAGGGGCCGGCGCGCCCCGCTCCCAATGGGGACCATGTGACCCCTTGATGAACGACGGGCTCATCGCCATGCGTCAGGCAAGTCAGGGCATGCCCGCGTCGCGCCAGGGCCTCGGCCAGGTAGATGACGGACATCTCCGTCCCGCCGAGCGGACGGGTCGCGACGTCTCGTCCGTTATAACGATTGGTCCGGTCCGCGATGACGATACGCGCCATGATTCACCCGTGATCTGACAACGTCACGTCCTTCCATTAATGTCGGAGTGCAGGGAATGCGTGCATTTCGTAAGGATGTATTCGCAGATCGCCTTGGGGGTCTGGTGCAGGAGCACATGCTCCCGCCCCGCTTCGGCCATCCTCCGCAGCTTCTCTTTGTCGGCGAGGGCCGCTTTGACCACAGACGTGAGCTCTCCGGCGGACGATTCATAGAAGAAGCAGTGGATACCCTCCTCGAGCGGCCTGTGCCATATGATCCGGGGACGATTGATGACCGGGACGGACCGGCAGGCGGAGGCTTCATAGTGCCGGAAACAATCCCAGCCGACTCCCTCGGGCGACCAGACCAGCCAGGCGCGGGCGCAGCGTTCGTAGAATTCCTTTCTGGGGAGCCGGGCGGGCGGCACGTCGACCTTGATCCCGAGCCGCGCAAGCTCGACAAGCTCGGGAAAGCCCCGGCGCCGTATTTCGGAGTTCAGCCCTCCGGAGAAGAAGACGTCGGTCGTCTTTTCCATCAGCTTTTCCGGGACGTCGGCCAGCCTTTCATAGGGAATCCCGAGCGATGCCGGGATCAGCTTGTGTCGATTCTCGCGGTAGAGCCGGCTTTGCAGGACGGAGTCGGCCGAATCGAACCATGGGGTCGTGCCCAACAGGAGCTCTTCGGGCGAGACGGGAAGCTCCCGCTTGAAAAACCATGAAGCCCGCTTCAGTAGGTGATGGTTGTGCCGGAGGATCGGCGTTCGGTCGCCGTAGTCCAGGACGGCCAAAGGAGCGGATCCCGTGAGCATGGGATGGTGGAGGAGGACGTGGAAGAGAAGCCTTCTCGCCAGGGCCTCGCGCGTCCGGGCCTCTCTCCAGGGAGGCAGGACCGGAGGATAGCAAAAGACAAGGTCATAGGCTCCGGAAGCCAGGCTATGCCGGAGCTGGCGGACCTTTGCGAAGGGAAGCGGTTCACAGTCCGAGAGCGGGACGTCGCTGATCCGTTTTCCCGACCAGATGAGAGTCGTTTGTTCCGGCAATCCGCGCTTGAACAGGGAGAAAATGCCCAATTCGAGGATCTGCGGCTTTCGGTCGAGGGCCGGGGGTCGGGGTTCAGTCGCCACGGACGGATACTCTGAATACGGTTATTATCACAGCCCATAGGGCCGGTCAATCGCAGGAGGGGGCGCTTTTCAGGCCGGCCGCTCCCGGATATAATGGGTCAATCCCGAGGTCGTCTCAAGGACGGGCTGAAATCCCCGGTAACGGCGGACGTTGCTAAGGCCGTTGCCGCAATTGAAATCAGGCTCATCGATCTCGAGGAGGAGTTCATCCAGGTCCGGAACGCGGGTCCGCGGCAGAATAACACACGGTTCCCGACAAGGCTTTATGGCAAAATCGCCGGACTGGCCGGCCATATTTTTATGTCGGACTTCAAGCCCACAACACAGGCGGCTGAGGTTCGCATAATGTACCAGGAGCGGCTCGCCTCTGGCCGGAGAGAACTGGACAGGCTGATCAATGAGGATCTCGTTGCCCTCAACCGGATGCTCAAGGATATTAATGTCCCGACAATTGTCGTCGTGAAAGATTCCTGATAACATGATGATGGGCGGCGCTTTTTCGGAGAGTTATTTTAGACTCCGCGTGATATTTACATCAAATTGAAAGGCAAGCCATGAAACGGCGGGGCTTTTTTCTCACCATCGTTCTTTGCGCTAGCCTGCTCTTTTCCGGCCAGAAGACCGCTGGAAAGGATCTGGCGGAAAAGCACAAGGACTGGCTGAAACTCGTCAACTACATCATCCTTCCCGTCGAACGGGATGTCTTCCTTAGCCTGACTAGCGAGATGGACAGGGATGTCTTCATCGAGAGATTCTGGAAACAACGCGACCCAACCCCCGGGACGCAGGCAAATGAATACAAGGACGAGATCATGAAGCGCTTCGCTTACGTCAACAAGTTCTTCAGCCGGGGGACGACCCGGGAAGGCTGGATGACGGACATGGGGCGGATCTATATGATTCTGGGCGAGTCCAAGGGCATCGAACGCTTTGAGCCCCTCGGCGTCTATCCGTGCCAGGCCTGGTCCTATTACGGGGACTCCGGGAAGAACCTGCCGACCCACTTCGTCCTCGTTTTCTTCCAGAAGGGAGGGGCGGGGGAATTCAAGTTGTACGACCCGGTCTCCGACGGGCCTTATGCCCTGATCATGGACAAGAAGGACCTCGACCCCACGGATTATTACGCCCTCTACGATAGGATTTTTGAGCTGGCCCCGACTCTGGCCGAAGCCGCGATCTCCATTGTCCCCGGCGAATACAATTCCGACTTCAGCCCGTCAACTCTGAATAACATCGTCATGGCCCAAATCCTGGAGTCGCCGAAGAAGGACATCAATCTTTCCTACGCCACGCACTTCATGGATTACAAGGGCATCGTCTCGACCGAATACATGACCAACTTCGTTGACAGCGATTCCTGCCTGGCCGTCCTCAGGGACCCCGTGACCGGCCTGGATTTTCTGCACTTCAGCATGGCCCCCAGGAGCGTTTCCGTCGATCTTTACGAGCCCAAGAACCAGTACTTCTGCGGCTTCCATCTCGACGTCAGCCTGCGGATCAAGGACGATATCATCTTCCAGTATTCGCGCGAGATGCCCTTCTATTTTCCCGTAGAGGATTACGCTCGCGTCCGCGCCAATGGGGTCTCCGTCGAGGATTCTTTTCCGGTTATCGAGGGGACCTTCGAGCTGATCATCCTCCTTCAGAACTCCGTGGGCAAGGAGTTCTGTATCCTGAAAAAAATAATCACGATTCCTTCCGATCCAGGGACACCGCGGCTCTCCGGACCTCTAGTCGGCTACAAGTTTCAAACCTTTCAGCAGGATGTCCATCTTCCCTTCAAGGTCTTGGACAGGAAAGTCATCATAGATCCAAAGAACATCCTGGCCGCCTCCGACCAGATGTCCATTCTCGTCGCTGTCGACAATATGTCCGAGAGGCTTAGACAAGAAGGGGAGGTCCGCGGCTTTATCAAGGGCTTCCGGCCGACCGATCCCATCCACAAGGAGTTCAGCCTCAAGTTGTCCGATTACCAGTTCAGCCGTGTCCTCAGCCTGGACCGATCCATACCCGTTTCCGAGCTTGCGCCTGATTACTACGAACTTAAACTGAGCCTGATCGACGCCGGAGGCAAAATTCTGGACGAGAAGAGCGCCAATTTCATCGTCTCCTCCGAGCAGATCATCGGCCATCCCATCGCCAACTCCAAGTCCTTTCTCGTCTCCAACCAGTTCGTCTATGCCTACCAGCTCGCCACGGCTTACGAAAAGACCGGCAACGCCGTTCGGGCCCAGTCCATGTTCGAGAAGGCCTACGCCCTCAACCCTCTGTTCAAGGAAGGCGCCGCCCGGTACGGGAATTTCCTTATCAAGATGGGGAATTACGACAAGGTCCTGGAGATCGTAGAGACGCTCAAGACGGATGACAGGCGGCGCTTCGACTACTATTTTCTCAAGGGCAGAGCTTTGATGGGGAAAGGGGATTGCGGTCAGGCCATCCTGAACTTGCAGGAGAGCAACCGGATCTACAACAGCGACACCGGGGTTCTAAACGCCTTAGGGCATTGTTTTCAGAAGTTGGGTCGGAAGAAGGAATCCCTAGAGGCGTTCCGAGCCTCGCTCAAACTCGACCCACGGCAGTCTGACATCAAGAAGCTCATCTCTGAACTCGAGAAATAACGAAAAACAATGGGCACAACTTAAAGGCTGTCCCCGTGATGACCTATCCCTGGAACGCGATTTATCTTGGCCGTAATCGTCTTAGCCTGTTCTTCTCCCAATAATATTTAAATTCTAAAAAGAGCGGGATATATTCCAACCCGGAGGAGGGACAGGGGAGAATAATAAACGCGATGGGAATATGATTGGACTTTCAAAGTTGCGGTTGGAACGATGAGAATCGGATCATATTCACCTGATGGTCACTGATAACCAGGAGGATGTAGGTAGCTACCGGGATGCTGCCGGAAAGGGCAACGTTGGAGTTGAGGAGAGAATGGCTATAGACGGCGGTGATGATAGCGTGATGATCATGGCTGGCGGGCTCGCCGGCTGGGGGAAAAATTCAGGGTCAAGCCGTTTATGGATGGGTTTTACGCGGCCGGCATGATCCCGATTGCGCTGACGCGGTGGGAGATAACAAATTTCGATGACGAGATTAAGAAGTTGTGGTAGCAAAGAGCAGCCAGAGAGCTCAATTGCTCATCCCGGCCGACATTCCGCCGGAGCCGTAACGAATTTCGACTATTCTGTTACATGAGGCTGAATTGGCTCGGCCAAGAGCAGCGCCGCGCTATCGACGCTCTTGACGCCTACATCAAGCTCTCCGGCCGCCCTAGAAGGAAACCCGCGGGCGTTTCCTTACCCACTATATGCCAAAACTATATCGTATAAGACCGGAGCGATTATCATGCACGCTGACCCAAAATGGGGGGACGGGCGGGTAGAACTCGGGTGTGCATCATCGGCTGCGGGCGCAAACTCCTCCCCGTGTCACGCCGGTGTAACAGATCTTGCTAAAACTCGCCTAATTCTGAATAATGGTGCGTAAAGGAAAACAAGGCATTCTCCCCTGAAAATCGGATTTTCCCCATATTTCAAGAGGGGTAGGGGAGGGGACTTCGAATCCAAAGGTCGGGTGTTCGAATCACCCCGGGCGCGCTCTCTTATTGCCCCAGATAGACCTTTAATATCAGTTTCCACGGGACAACGTTCACAAATCCTTGACATCTTTTTAACACGGGGTTGACAACTTCGATCGCCATGGATGCTAAGATTCTTGCCGGAAACACGGACCGAGGAGGACTTGAGATGGAAAACAAGAAGAACGTCGCTTTGGCCTTGCTTGGCTTTGGCCTGATCGCTTCCGGGCTTTTCGGTCAACCGGCGGCCGCACCCCGCCTGCGCCTTCTGACCATCAATACCTGGTCCGGGCTTGATTATGATGGTTTCTTCAAGTTCGGCGAATACGAATCCGAGGCAAGGCGTGAGCTGAGGTTCGCCGTCCTCGTCGGACAGATCAAAAAGCTCGATCCGGACGTCGTCTTCGTCCAGGAAGCGAACTTCGCCGGACGTTACGCGCGGCGCCTGGCGGGTTTTCTCGGCCTCACCGAGATCCACCAGGTCGTGAACGGCGGCATCAAGCTCGGGCCCGTCGGCCTCCCGGGCAACTTCAAGGAAGGGATGGCCATTCTGGCCCGGCCGGCGTTGCATCTCCGGCGGCAGGACGTCTGGAAGCTCTCGGGCCCGTTCGGGCTCTACGGGGATTTCCTGACGCTCCATTTCGGCGAGGCCGTGTTTTCCTTGGTCGGAAAGATCATTCTGAAGGACACGCCCCTCTATCTGGTCAACGTCCACCTTGTCGCCTCTCCCCTGGACGAGAAGATCCTTCTCCACGATCTGCGCGGGATGCCGGAAGGCCGGGAGCTTACCGACGCGCAGTTCGCCCTGGGCATTGCCGAGATCAAAGCCAGGAACGCCCGTCGAAGGACCGAGGTCCGGGAACTGCTTAAGGGCATGGAGAGCCTGCCGGAAGGCGTGCCTGTGATCATCGCCGGCGATTTCAACGCGGAAAAGGAATCCCCGGAGGTGGCAGATTTCATCTCTTCATCGGGCGCTCGGGATACGCAGACGCTCGTGGGAGAAAGGAACGCGACCGCTGCCCGGGACCTCCGATTCACCTGGGACCCGGGCCTGAACGAGAACGTCGAGTATTCGCGCCGGCCTGTCAACGCCTCCGGCCGGAAACGCCAAGGCACGGCTTTGATGAACGCCCTTGGCAGCGGCATCGGACGCCGGATCGATTATATATTTCTCAATAGGAATTTCAGGCCGGAGGATGTCCTGTCGTCATCGATCGCCGTCGATTCGAAGGAGTCCGGGCTTCATGCGTCCGACCATTTCGGTGTTTGCGCCGAGGTCGACCTGGATCATGTCTGCGCCACCTCTCCCCAGGAACCTCCGACCGTCGGTCGCCCGGCCGGGTTCATCAAGGAGTTCCTTCCGATCGTCATGTACGACACGGACATCGGGTTCGGCTACGGCCTGAAAGCTTTTCTCCTCAACCCGCTCCGTCGCTCGGAGTCCTTCGATTTCACCCTCTTCAACAGCACCAAAGGCGAGCGCTGGTACAGGTTCGTCTTTTCCTGGCCAGACTTCGAGACGCGCCAGGGCAAGATCTATCCGGTCGCGGTCGATCTCACCTTCGACCATGACAAGATGATCAAGAACAGCTTCTTCGGCATCGGAAACCGGTCCCGTTTTGAGGACTGCGAATATTACACGCGGGCGCCGATTGATGTGAGCCTGGCTCTGAGCCGGGGGTTCACCATGACGACGGTCGGCCAGATCGGGTTGAAATATGCGACGATCGAAAATTCAAATTTCACCCCGGAAAGCCGTCTCCGCGAACTGCCGCCCGCCCTGAACGCGTCACGGGTTTCCTATCTGTCCCTCTTCGGAACGTTTCGCTATGACAGCCGGGACAGCTTCATCCAGCCCTCCGAAGGGATCGTCCTGCAGGCCGAGGCCGAATATACCCCGCATATAGCAGGGACGAACGTTCACTTCTCCAGGCTCGCCGGCTGGTTCCAGTATTACACCGTTCTATTCTATCCCAAGACCATCTTTGCCTTTCGCCTGGGCGGGCAGAGTCTGTTTGGAAACGATCTTCCTGCGCAGGTCCTGCTCCCGCTCGGAGGCACGCGGACGTTGCGCGGTTCCCATCAGGACCGCTATTTGGACAAGTCCTGCCTCGTCATGAACGCGGAACTCCGCGTCCCGCTCGTCTGGCGCTTCGGGGTGGTTCTCGGGCTGGACGCGGGAAAGGTCTGGCCGTCGCTCGGCCACCTGGATTTCCGCGGCTGGACGGCCAATCCGACGATCGGCCTGCGTTGTTACATGAAGACCTTCGTTGTCCGCGTGGACGTCGGCCTGGGCCGGGAGGCGACCGGCTTCTATTTCAACTTCGGGCACCTCTTCTAATCCCAAGATAACTTCCATAGGTTAGCTTTCTTCAACCTTGGGCTCTCGGACGAGGCCCGCTTAGGAGTTCGAATCACCCCGGGCGCGCCGGCTTCCGCTCATCCGGGAGTCCCGGGACCGGAAAATTCGCCTCCGGACG
>Ga0256868_10001335_pt1 | contig 13592 bp, 13 predicted proteins | sample RVTome_13_FD_187341 | JGI IMG/M metagenome (GOLD analysis project Ga0256868, IMG submission 187341) | Soil microbial communities from uranium-contaminated site in the Upper Colorado River Basin, Wyoming, United States - RVT92D227 HiSeq ... | reverse complement strand
CAGATCGTAAACCTCCTGCTGGAGGTTGCGGAGCTTCTCTTCTTCTTCCATTCCCCTGAGTCTCATCGCTTCAATCGATGCCTCTTTCCCTGTGGTTTGGGCAGAGATTTCTCTCTCTCGGTCTCGGAGGGCTTTCAGGTAGCCTTTGGCCGCCTCCCCCCTCTCTGAGAGCTCGGCATGTTCCTGAAGGGCAAACCGGATTTCGATCTCTTTGACCTCCCTCCGTATCCCCTTATACTCCTCTGCCCGCTTCACCTGCCGTTCCAGGGAGACAATCTGACGCTTCACCTCAGCGACGATGTCCTGAATTCGGAGGAGGTTTTGTTGCGTCGCCTCCATCTTCATCAGGGCCAGCCTTTTCCTTTCTTTATATTTGGCGATGCCTGCGGCTTCCTCAATCAGAAAACGTCGGTCTTGAGGATTCGCGTTGATGAGATACTCTACTCTTCCCTGCTCCACAATCGAGTAACCATTGACTCCAATCCCGGTATCCAAGAAGAGATCGGTGATGTCCCTCAATCGGCAAGGCACTTTATTGAGAAGATATTCACTCTCTCCTGATCGGTAGAGTCTTCGGGTAACGGTGATCTCGCTATACTGCTCATAGCCCTTTGGAGGTGCCCCTCCGTCATTGATGAAGGTCAGGTTCACCTCTGCCATACCCAAAGGTTTCCTGCCCTCTGTCCCACCAAAGATAACATCCTCCATCAACCGTCCACGTAGGTGTTTGGCACTCCGTTCGCCAATGGCCCAGAGCACGGCATCTACGATGTTTGACTTACCACAGCCATTGGGCCCCACGATCGTCGTAATTCCCTCCGGAAAGGCGATGTGAAGACGATCTACAAAGGATTTGAATCCGATCGCCTCAAGAGATTTGAGTTTCATAACCTATCCCTAATGCGGCAACAAACAAACCATATTGCCACAAGTCAAATTCCAATAACCAAATCTCAATATCCAAATAATCACCAATAATCAATTGCCAAACAATAATTAGACTCTGTCCATAAACACCCTTTTCCGTCATGCCGGACTTGAGGAGCCTGCCCCGTACTTAATACGGGGGCATCCAGACGTCGTCCCGACGAAAGTCGGGAACCATCTCAAAGACTGGGTCCCGGTTTTCACCGGGAACCCTGGATTCCGGCTTTCGCCGGAATGACGATACTGATTGAGATGGCAATTTATAAACAGACCTTAGTTAATAATATTGATGGATTCGTAAAAAGCATAAAAAGTTGTTACTCCTGCCCGATTTTCATCGGGATAAAGTCCAGCAGGAGTCCAGAAGCATTTGAATTTCCTGGATTCCATTTTCACGCCTGCGCGCTGAAGCGCTACGGCGCGCAAGCACGGGAATGACGGAAAAATCGGAAGAGGTAATGAAAAAAGGGGAGAACAAGAAGGTTGGTCTATTTGGAGGAACTTTCAATCCTATCCATTTGGGCCACCTGAGAGGAGGGGAGGAGATCCGGGAGGCTTTCGGCCTTCAAGAAGTGATCTTCATCCCGGCAGCCATCCCACCCCACAAAGTGACAGAGAAAGTCATTGAGGCGAGACATCGGCTGGAGATGGTAAAGCTTGCCATTGTCACCAATCCCCACTTTTCAATTTCCAGTGTTGAGCTTGAAAGGCCAGGAAATTCTTACTCTATTGATACGCTCCAGTATTTCCGAGAGAGAGACGAGGATGCCTTTTTCTTCATCTTGGGAAGGGATGCATTTGTGGAGATCGAGACCTGGAAGGATTTTCAGCGACTTTTCTCCCTCTCAAATTTCGTCGTGATGACACGACCTGGATTTGGGAAGGCTCCTCTCCCCGCTCAACTCCCTGAGGCATTGATGTCCGTATTTCAATATGATCAAGAGGTCAAGGCATGGACCCATACTTCAGGCCACACCCTTTACTTTAAGGAGATCACATTGTTGGATATCTCTTCAACAAAAGTCAGGGAGTTGGTCGAAAAAGGGGAATCTGTGAAGTATCTGATTCCTAATGAGGTAGAAGCCTATATTAACCAACATGGACTATATCGGAAGAACTGATGATCTTGTGGATCATTATTTTTTATTTGTCATCGCCATTTTTTCTGGTATAATGCTTAACTTAAATTATCTTTTAGGAGGGTATGGCCACCGATTCGAAGACAAAATCCCTGCTCTGCTTGAAGGCAGCCATTGAAAAGAAGGCCCAGGCCCCGGTCCTTCTTGAGTTGAAAGGAATCAGTTCCTTCACAGACTACTTTCTTCTCTGCAGCGGCAAGTCGGATCGCCAGGTCCAGGCCATTGCCCAGGCGATCGAGGAGACGCTCAAAAAGAGAGGGATTCGGCCTCTTGGTCAAGAAGGAACGCTTGGGGGAAAGTGGATCTTGATGGATTTTGAGGATGTGGTCGTCCATATCTTTCTGGAACCAGTAAGAAAGTTTTATGACCTTGAGGGACTCTGGATGGATGCCCCACGGATCGATTTATTAAAAGGAGCGGACTTTGACGAAAGAACCAACAGATCAGAAAAAAGTATTGGATAAGCGGACCCTTTCGCGATTTAAGCACATTCTTCTCAAGGAGCGGGAACAGATCGTGGGAGAGGTCAAGCAGATCGTTGAATCCTCGAAGGAGATGGGGCAGGATGGGATTCAGGATATTGGGGACGAGGCAGCCAATATCTATAACAAACAGGTCTTGCTCAGCCTGAATGAGAATGAACGGATGAGGCTTCAAGAGGTGGATGAATCGCTCGATCGTATTGGGAACGGGACCTATGGCATCTGCGAGGAGTGTGGGGGGCCGATTAGCTTGAAGCGACTTGAAGTTCGGCCAGTGGCAAAGTATTGTGTTCCTTGTTTAACCAAACTGGAAAAGGGGAAATTATAAAAGATGTTAGTTAAGTTGCTATTTATCATTATTGTGAGCGTGATCTGTCTTTTCATTGTTCTTATCTCCCAGAATCCCGTCAATGTGGAATTTCATTTTTTTGGGAAGGTGATTCCAACAACCCTTTATAACCTCATGATCTCTTCCTTTGGGTTAGGCGTTATATTGGTCTTTATCGGTTATTTGGCTCGAGATACCAAACGGGCTATCCAAGGCTATCGGAAATCGCGTCAAAAGAAGAAGAGCCAATCCCTCAAGGAAGAGTCAAATCGAGGAATGGATGACCTCCTCCGAGGGGATCTGCCAAAGGCGAAGACTCATTTCATTGAGATTTTAAAGAAAGATCCATCACAGATTGATCTCTATTTCAGGCTTTCAGAGATTGCCGTGAAAGAGGGCGATGATGAAGGGGCGATCAATTGGTTAGAAAGGGCCCGGTTAATCGATATACGAAACGTGGAAATCCTTCTCCAGGAAGCAGGACTGTACCATCGGATGAAACGATTCGATGAAGCCATCCGAATCCTGAACCGTGCAATTGGCTTGGATGAGACAAATCAGAAGGCGTTCAAGAGTTTGAGAAAGATCTATTTGGATAGCCAAAGGTGGGAGGAAGCGATCAAGATCCAAAAGTCAATCCTCAAATTCATAAAGGGAAAACAAACGGAGGAAGAGGAAGCCCTTTTTTATTTAGGATTGAAGTATGAGCATGCGAGAGACCTCTTAAACCGAGGTGGCGAAGGCCATCTAGAGAGTGCTCTGAAGGAGACCAAAGAGATCATTCGAGAACGAAAGGACTTCGAGCCCGGATTTGTTTTGTTGGGCGATATCTACTTGCGAATAGGAAGATGGGCATCGGCCGGCAAGGTTTGGGAAAAAAGCTTCACCCGATTCAAGTCGATCATCTTCATCCTTCGCCTGGAGGATCTCTACATCGGCCGGGAAGATCCCAGCACCGTTCTCCGTATCTATCAGAAAGCGCTTCAGCACAATCCGGACCATTGGGTGATTGCCTTTTTTTACGCCAAACTCTGTTTGAGATTGGAGATGTTGGATGAAGCCCTTGAAGTCGTCGACGAAATTAGTTTGAAGCGAAAGGATTTTCCAGCTTTGCATCGGGTTCTGGCGGAGATTTACCTCCATAAAAAAGATTTCGGTCGGGCAGCTCAGGAGTTTGAGAAGACTTTTGAGTTGAGCGGGAGTTCCTACCTTTCCTTCATCTGTACCGTTTGCGAAAGGGAATCGAAAGAATGGGTCGCCTATTGTCCCCAATGTCATCGGTGGAGCACGTACACGATCGGAGGGGGCGAGAAAACGATCTCCTTGCCTTCCTCTTCCTTTTCCGAACAGGTCCACTTTCCCCTTGGCCTAGTGAAGGCAGATCTCTAAATTTGAAATGAATGTTCTTCATTGCTGAAAGACTCTTTCAGTTCTTCATCCCTTCTCAATGCCCTTGTTGCAAGAGAATCTTGAGAGAGGAACAAAGGGGGCTCTGTCCGGATTGTCTTTCGGAGATCCGTTGGATCAAACCTCCTTTTTGTTCCGTCTGTGGAACTCCTTTTATCTCGGAGGAGGTCGAAAGCCATCCATGTGGCGCATGTCTAACGAAGAGAAGGTATTTTACCATGGCGAGGGCCTTAGGATCTTATGAAGGATCTCTCCAGGAGGCGATCCATCGATGGAAATATGAGGGAAAAGAGTATCTCAGCGTTCTCTTTGCGGAATGGATGGCCGAAAGACTCTACCGCTATTGGGACCCCGACCTTTTCGATGTCCTGATCCCTGTCCCTCTGCACAAAGAGCGATTAAGAGAACGGGGGTTCAATCAAGCCCTCCTCCTCGTAAGGGAGTTAAGTCGTCGGACAGGTATCCCTTATCGAAAGAGGGTTCTCCAAAAGAAGAGACCCACGGTCCCTCAAGTCAAGCTCAGCGGTGTAGAGAGGGAGAAGGGGGTGCGGGGCGCCTTCCACCTTCTTGAGAGGGAAGAAGTGGAGGGAATGTCGATTCTTTTGGTGGATGATGTTTATACGACAGGCGCCACGGTTAATGAATGTACGAGGGTATTGCTCGCCGGGGGCGCAAAAAGGGTAGATGTTCTCACACTGGCCCATGCTATCAAAACAACGTAATGGATAGTTAGGAGTTCGGAGTTAGGAGAAAAGGAATAAGGAGAATTAGAACTTATACGCAAATGACTTTTCTCCCGCACTCATTGCTGCGAACTAATCCTCCAGGGCCCGGGGTTCCACCCTCGAACCATGAAAATTGGCCGAGTTTTTGGGTTAAGGTAACGGTTATGAAGCCCGTTTGGTCTATGGTCATAGGGTTACGTCAAGTTCTTAAGACCAACGACCTGACCGAATGACGATACAGGCATCCTTACCTTTACCTTTGGACGAAACCTATTTTCTATATAATAACTCCGAACTTTGGGTGTAAAGAAAGTAATGGTCCGTCGGAAGAAATGGTCTTTCCTCTGGATTCTAATCCCTATCATCGCCGTAGGGCTCTTCTCTTTCTTATCGATCAATTATCTGATAGACCCCAACCTCTATCGGAATATCATTCAAAAATCGCTGACCCTCAATCTTAACCGAGAAGTCACCATTGGTAAGGCAAAGATAAGTTTATGGGGCGGCGCCAGTATCACTTTTGAAGACTTTCGGATACGGGATCGTTCCCAGGCATTCGATCTGCTTCAGTCAAAAAAGGTGATTCTGAAGGCGAAGCTATTTCCTCTCTTAAAGAAAGAGGTTAAATGGAAGGGCATCGTTATGGATGGGCCAGTCTTCCGCCTTTGCAAGGATGGAAATGGGCGCTTCAATTTTTTTGACGGCCCTCTAACCAAAGAAGGGATGAAGGCCTCCCAGCAGAAGATGCTTCAGACCCTCGCCACCCTCTTTGGAGGTTCCTTGAGCCTCAGAGATGGAGGGCTCACTTTTTCAGATGAAAGCCTTGGCAACTCACCTCTGGTTACAGAAATACGGTCTTTCAATCTTTTTCTCTCAGAGGTCGCCTATCGTCAACCCATTCCATTGCGGCTCAGTGGGAAGATCGTCCATTCGAAAAAAGAAGGATTCTTTTCTATCTCGGGGACCCTTCAAAATATTTCTGAGAACATGGATCTCTCAAGGGGAAACATTAAGGCAAAGGTGGAGATCAAAGGAATTGATATTTCTCATTTCTGGCCTTATCTCAAGACCCTGCTACCCATCAACCGAATATCGGGGATTCTCGACCTGAATGGTCGTTATCAGGGGGATTTTTCAGGGGTCTTTAAGGCCTCTGCCAAGATGAATTTAAGAGACGTGATCTTTGACTATCCGCAGGTCTTTGCTGATATTCTCAAACCGAAGTGGGTGAACCTTGACCTCGATGTCGATTATGATTTGAAAGAGATCAAGATCCCTCGAGCCTCAATTGAACTCCCTGAAATATGGGTAAAGGCGAAAGGAAAGATCTATGGGATCGGATCTAAGGGGATGGGTCTTGAGGCCGAGGCTCAGAGCGGTCCTTTCGACCTTTCGGAGTCGAAAAAACTCATTCCTTATCGAATCATCACTCCGGATGTGGCGGGTCCACTTTTCCGTGCCGAGGGGAGTGGTCCTGTCCGGATCATCTCAGTTAAACTTTCAGGAAAGATGCCTGAGATTGAGCATTGCGATCAACTTCAACATGCCCATACCTTATCTGTTGAAATGAGGTTGGACAGGGTCCGATTGAAGCTCCCCTGGGATCTCCCTTTCCTGGAAGACCTCAAAGGAAATCTTCACTTTAAAGAGGGGCATCTCCACCTAAAAGAAGTGGCTGGAAGGATCTTCCGTTCACGAATTGACCGAGCCAATGGAGTCTTCTATCAACTCCTCCTTGTCCCCACCCTTCAGGTCTCTTGCGAAGGCCGATTGGATTTGATGGATCTTCCTTCCCTTTCCAAGATAAAAGGTCTCTCTGACGATCTCTCTGAGGTCTTGTCACCCATCGCCATCCATTCAGGATGGGCTGAATATCGTCTCACTGCAAGAGGGGATCTGAAGCCTCCGCTCCGTTTTCAGCATCAAGGATCTTATGCCCTTTCGAAAGTTAGGTTCGCTTATCGCCATATTCCATTCCCGGTCTCGATCGGGGAGGGGAGGATAGACCTCTCCAACGAGGTTCTTAAATGGCTGGAAGCAAAGGTAGAATTTGAAGATTCCTCGCTACTCACCAATGGCTCATGGAAGTATAGTGAGGAGACTGGCCCTCTCGAGATCATGGCGAGAGGTAGGGTTGGTCTGAGAAACCTCTTTATCCTCTCTCAAAGACAGTTTTTCCCAGAAGAGATTCGGCTGAAAGCAAAGGGGATCGAAAGTCTCTCAGGAACCGGCTCATTGTTTTTTAAAGGGCAGAGACTCGAAAGCCATCAACCTTTCTCTTTTGAAGGGGAATTGATGCCAAAGGAGGCGAACCTTCTTCCAAAGGGGATTTCTTTCCCACTTACTTTTAGTGATGGAACGTTCTCATTTTCCAATCTCGGTGTGAATTTTTCGAAAATGAAAGTCCAATCCGGGAATTCCTTTTTGACTTTGGACGGTTCTGTAAGAGAGGGGAATGTGCGACTCTCTACAAACGGTTCCATTGATTTGAACTATCTACCCTCCTTCGTCCAGTCCCCCTTCTTTTCGGATCAGGTTCGAGGCTCAATCGATGGGATTGAAGAACTTGCCGGAAAAGCTGAAGTTCACATGAGATGGCTCGGAAAGACAGAGGATTGGATCGCCTCCTTGAAAGAAGGTGAGATCAGGCTGCGAGGGGCTTTTCTCCGCTATCGAGGGATCTCTCTTCCCCTTTCCCATATCGAAGGTTCTGTGCTCCTTTCCGCTGAACAACTTCGGTTCGAAGATATAAAGGGGAGATTAGGAGATTCTTTTTTCAATGGTTCAGGTGGAATTCCACGGTCTCAATCTCTCAAGTCGGGGGGAAGGAGGTGGCTCTCTTTTCAGATCTCATCTCCGGACCTCGATCTCGACTTGTTGCTTCCAAAGAGGCCAGAGCATACCACTACCTCTTTTGAAAAGATAAGGGACTGGTTATCTCATTGGAGCGTCGAAGGGAAGGTGGAAGCGGCTCAGGTGAGGTATCGCGGTCTCCTTTGTCAGGATCTGAAGGCGGGAATGAAAACTGTCGATGGGAAACTACTCTTCCTTCCCTTCCAATTCAAAGGGGCTGGAGGAGACCTTTGGGGCGAGGGATGGATAGAACCTGCGGAAAAAGGGATTCGATTTGAAATCAAACCACGTCTTTCCAACATGGAAGCAGAGGCCTTTCTTCGGGCCCTATTACATAAAGGAAAAGAGGAGAAGGTGGTAGTAACTGGAAGGGTCTCTATCGATAAAGCGAAGTTGGAAGGAGAGGGAGAGGATTTCCAAAAGGTGAAAGGATCCCTCAATGGGGGTTTAAGGTTAGAAATAGAGAACGGGGCAATCGAAAGGTTCAACGTCCTTTCAAAAATCTTTTCGATCCTCAATGTCTCTCAGCTGTTCAAGGGAAGGCTCCCGGATCTGACGACTAAAGGACTCCCTTATCAACAGATCATAGGGTCCATTCATGTTAAAGATGGAATCGCTTCGACAGAGGATCTCGTTGTCGATAGCGATGCTATGAAAATTACCCTTTCTGGAAAGCTCGATGTGGGGAAAAACTTGATCGACGCCAAGATCGGAATTCATCCCTTGGTCACTCTTGATACGGTACTGAGTAACGTTCCCATTGCTGGTTATATCATCGCGGGGAAGGAAAAGGCATTCCTCTCCTTTATCTATGAGGTAAAGGGAGACCTGGATAATCCGAAGATCGATGCCATCCCTATTAAGAGCATGGGTGAGGGCTTCTTGGGGATTATCAAGCGCTTACTTGAAACGCCTCTGAGGCCTTTCCAAAAGACCACTGTGACACCCTGAACCTTGCCCTGAAGAGATTCAGAAATAAATTCCGCATGACATTTTGCCCTACTTCATGACTTTTTTAGAACATTCAAATATTTTTTTTCACAAAACCAATTTTCCCTTGACAACAACAACATGTTGTTGTAATGATAAAGCCTAATACTAAATATGGCCATTCTTAAAGCCTATCAATCTTTTTTTGTTGCATAAAATTGATCAAAATATTCAAAAAAAGCTAATTCTATCGACTTAAAAGGTTATCACCTACCCTTACCCCTATAGAGGCGATAGAGGGAATGGCCCATTGGATAATTATTTTCTGCAACGGTTAGGTCAATCTATTTAACGCAAATCAATAAGGTGAGCTAAAATGTCAACAGTGATTGAGATGAAAGGGGAACGTCAAGATTTTAGGGAAGAGGTCGAAACTACGGATATGGCTCTCTTTGTTCGCACCTCTGACGAAACAATGCATGATTGGAATCGTCAGAGAATCGTCGATGCCCTGATTCGAGAGACCTATGTCGATTTGGATACGGCGAATGAGATCGCACGGGAGGTGGAGGATTTCATTGCTACCTCAAAGATCAAAATGATCACCGCCCCTCTGATCCGTGAGCTGGTTGATACCAAACTCATCGAAAGAGGGCTCGAACAAGCCCGCAAGATGCACACCCGCTTAGGAATGCCTCTCTACGATGTGGACCAGCTCATCCTCCATCCGAATAAGGAGAATGCCAATGTTCCTCACGGCCCTGAGGCCACCAATCTCACTTTGGCTGAGAGGATCAAGAAGGAATATGCGCTGCTCTCCGTCTTTTCGCCGGAGATCGCCGATGCCCATATGCGAGGAGATATCCATCTTCACGATCTAGGTTTTGTGGATCGACCTTACTGCAGCGGGCAATCTCTCGAATATATCAAACGCTTTGGTTTGAGCCTTCCCAACTCAATCGCCATGGCCAAGCCTGCAAAACATCCTGAGGTACTGTTGGCTCATATGGTGAAATTCGCGGCAGCCCTTCAAAGCCATTTTGCCGGGGCGATTGGTTGGGACTCCGTGAATCTCTTTTTTGCACCCTACCTGATAGGGATGTCGGATCAAGAAGTGGAGCAATTAGCTCAGATGATGATCTTTGAATTTTCCCAACAGGCGGTGGCCAGAGGGGGTCAGGCGATCTTTACCGACCTCAACCTCTATTGGGAGATCCCTAAACACTTTGAAGATGTCCCTGCGATCGGACCGGGCGGGGAGTTTACGGGAAAGACTTACAGTGACTATGTGAAGGAAGCACAACGCTTTGCCTGGGCCCTCTTCAACGTTTACCTGGAAGGGGATGGATCCGGGAGGCCTTTCTTCTTCCCAAAACCCTTGGTTCATATCACGGAGAAGTTCTTTAAAACCCCGGGTCATATGGATTTTCTCTACCACATCTGTAACGTGGCCTCTGAGAAGGGCAATACCTACTTTGTCTTCGATCGTGGTGAGACGGCCAAGATCTCTGAATGTTGCCGCCTCAGCTTTAAACTCGAGCAGACTGACTTAGAAGATGCCAAACAACCCTGGAAAATGAGATACTGTGCTCTACAGAATGTGACGCTCAACCTTCCACGAATCGCTTACCTTGCCAAAGGAGAGGATACCCAGCTCTTTTCAAAAATTACTGAGTTCGTCGAGATGGCTGTAAAGGCCCATCTTGAAAAGAAACTCTTCATTGAAAAACTTCTCTCCTTAGGGGAAAAAGGGCCACTCTCCCTCCTGGCTATGGACCGTGATGGATCTCCTTACTTGAGAATGCCTCGTGCGAGTTTTTTGATCGGTATGGTAGGGCTTAATGAACTCGTTCAAATTCACACCGGCCAGGAGATGCATCAATCAAAACAGGCCTTCAAATTCGGACTGAAAGTTATCGCCCATATGAAGCTTGTGGTGGATCGGTTCAGCCAACGTTATGGAATGCGCTTCGTTTTAGAACAGACGCCTGCTGAATCGACTGCCTATCGCTTTGCTAAGTTGGACCTCAAATATCACTCTCCGAGATCGGGTCACATTGTCAAAGGAGATATCTCAAGAGGAGAAGTCTACTATACGAACTCCACCTACATGAACAATTCCGCAGTGTTGAATCCCATTGAGCGGGTGAGACAGGAGGGACTCTTCCATCCACTCATCGAGGCAGGTGCATTGACCCATATCTGGCTGGGAGAGGCAAGGCCTGCCAAGACCTCTCTCGCCAATTTTGTGATCAAGACCTTTCAACTGACTCAAAATGACCAGATCGCATTTTCCCCGGAGTTTACCACCTGTAATCTCTGTCACCGGACGAGCCGCGGCCTTCATCCCTCTTGCACTTATTGTGGATCTGAGGATGTGGATGGCATCACCCGGATCACCGGCTATTTTACGAAAATCTCCAGTTGGAACAAGGGGAAGATTGGAGAACTTCGAAACCGGTATAAGAACCAGGCTTTCCTAAAGGAGACTGGAGAGGAGAAGGCGCTGGAGGTATAATTAATAATCAATAATCAATGTTCAATGATCAATTAGCAATTAGCAATGATCAATACCCAATAATTACTAATATATGAGTATTTATGACTTTCACTGATGGTTGGTCTTGATAGTTGACCATTGATAAATGACCATTGACAATTGATCATTGACCGAAGGAGGATTGATGGGATTAATAAAGATATTCACCAAAGCGAAATGCCCGAAATGTCCCGCAGCAAAGGAGATGGGAACGGAGTTGAAGAAGGAGGGGGTACAGGTTTTTAACTACGATTTGGACACAATCGATGGCCTGGCCGAAGCCTCCTTTTACAGCGTTCTCTCCACCCCTTCCGTTATTATTGAGGACGAGGAGGAGAGGGAAGTGATGAGTTGGAGAGGGATGGTCCCGACCCTCCAAGAGGTGAAGCAGTATCTCTTCGGAGGTCTCTCCTGAAGCGGTCCGTCTCTCTCAATTGATGCATATCGATGATGACCGAGATCAAGGGTTTTTTGGAGACTTCCTTTGTGGATTGGCCGGGGAAGATTTGTTCTGTGCTTTTCCTTCCCCATTGCAACTTCCGTTGTCCTTACTGCCATAACCACCCTCTCATTTTTCATCCTGAGCAGTATGCTTCCGTTCCAATCGAAGAGGTGCTGAGTTATCTTCGTTCTTATGGGAATTGGATTGACGGGATTTGTGTCACGGGTGGAGAGCCTACCCTACAGGACGATCTTCCTCTCTTGATCCATGAGATAAAACGTCAAGGATTTTTGGTCAAACTGGATACGAATGGCTCGAATCCTCAAATGTTAGAAAACCTGATCGGTGCGAGACAGATCGACTTTGTCTCCATGGATGTGAAGGCTCCTTTAGATCCCTTTAGCTACCGGCGCTCAACCGGCCTTCCTATCAATCTAAGCCTCATCTTGAGGTCGATTGAAATTCTGAAGAGGGGAGAAGTGGAGTATGAATTTCGAATGACCGTCGTCCCAGGACTCCACCAAGAGGAAGATATTAAAAGCTTAGGAAGTCAGTTGAGGGTTGGGCCAAGGATGGTTCTCCAGAACTTCAATCCAGAGAATCCATTGGATCCTTCATTGAAAAAGACCCTCCCCTTTGATCCTCAGGTATTAATGAAGATGGAAAAAGACGTCCAAGGGATGATGTGATTTTACCCCCTCACCCTTCCCCTCTCACCCGAGGGGAGAAGGATGGGGATGAGAGGTAGGCAGTATGAAATCTCCTTCTCTAAAAGAGATCCGGACAAAGGTGGAAGCGCTGGAGAGGGAGATCAATCTTCAAAGATCAATCCTCGAAGTGATTCAAGACCCCTTCTTCATCCTTGATCAAAAAGAGGAATTTCTGAAGGCCAACCCGAAAGGATTAGACATGCTTGTCTACCCATGGGAGGAACTTCGACAGATAGCTTTTGTCGATGTGGTGCCCCTCGAAGAAATCAGAAGGGTGAGAGAACGGTTTGAAGGAATGAAGCGAGGCAAGGAGGTCCGGTTTAGGACCTATATCGTCAGTAGGCCGGGAGAAAGGATTCCAGTCGAGTTATTTGGAAACTTCATGGGAGGGGCCTTTCTGATTACAATGAAGGACTTGAGAGAGAAGACCGAGATCGAAGAGAAGTCAGAGAGGATGCAGAAGGAATTGACAGAAAAGATTCAAGAACGAGACCAATATGTTCGGGAATTGTCCGTTCTGAGAGATCTCTATGAGGAGAAGTTGAAGGAAATCGTGAAGATGAGGGAGGAGGCCGTGCTTCTCTCTTATACGGACGACCTGACGGGGATTTACAATCACCGCTTTTTTATTCAACAGTTGACCATGGAGGTAGAGCGCCAAAAGCGCTACCCTACTCCACTCTCTCTCCTTATGATCGATGTCGACTATTTTAAGCATTATAACGACACCAATGGACATCTGGCCGGAGATCAAGCTTTGAAGGCTATCTCGGTTTTGATCCAGCATGGGGTTCGTCAGACCGATATCGTGGCTCGGTATGGAGGGGAGGAATTTGCTGCAATCTTGATCAATGCTGGAGAGGAGGGCGCGAGAGAGATTGCGGAGAGGGTTCGGAGAAATGTGGCTGAGGCCCATTTCCCTAACGAGAGTACCCAACCCAATGGAGATCTGACGGTGAGTATCGGGCTGGCGATATTCTCCCCTCCCATTTCAACCCTGACAGATTTGATCCGCGAGGCGGATAATGCCCTCTATCGGGCTAAGAGAGCAGGCCGCAATCTGGTGGAGGGATGAGATGAAAACCTTGATCGTCACGGCGGGAGTGATCT
>Ga0256868_10001333_pt1 | contig 13601 bp, 10 predicted proteins | sample RVTome_13_FD_187341 | JGI IMG/M metagenome (GOLD analysis project Ga0256868, IMG submission 187341) | Soil microbial communities from uranium-contaminated site in the Upper Colorado River Basin, Wyoming, United States - RVT92D227 HiSeq ... | reverse complement strand
TCCCGATGAGGCAGGCGTCCAGGGTCCCGTCGTCAGGCCGGGCCTCGGGCGCGATCAGCTTCCCCGTCGCCCAGTAGCGGATGTTGCTGAAGACGGCCGCGATGAACTTGCCGCGGACGGTTCCGGCTTCCGAGTCCATCGTCAACGACAGCGGCAGAATCCCGGAACGGTAGGACCTGATGATCCCGAGGACGCCGGCGAGCGTTTGTCGTCGACCGAGAGCCGGTTTCCGTCGGGCCAGAGCGTCCACATATCCGTTCACCTGGGCCCCTAGCCCAACATTGGCCTGGCCAAGGTAATAGCGGAGCGTCTCGCTCCCCCGGACGATGTGTCCCAGGTCCACGCGCCGGATCCATCCCCGCTTCAAGGTCCGGCAGGCCTTCTCCAGGGAATCCACGTCGAATTCCCTGCCGATATCATTGGAGGAGCCGGCGCCGATCATCCCGAATCTCGCCACGGCGCCCGCCTTGACGATCTCGTTCACGATCAGGTGGAAGGTGGAATCGCCGCCCGCACCGACAACGGTCGCGTAGGTCATGGCGTGCTCACCGGCAAGGGCTTTCAGCTCTCCCTCGCTCCCGGTCACGAAGAGGTCATATGGGACGCCATGTCTGCGGAGGCACGCCTCGACCCGGTCCTTCATGCCGATGGCTTTGCCCTTCCCCGCTGAGGGATTGAACAAGACGGCGGCCCTGTCCTTTGTCACCGGACTTTCCCGGCCTTCTGCTCGAAATCCTGCTGCCAGAGGACGAGGCCGTTGACGACACCCTTGTCGTCCCGGCGGAACTGGATCCGGATATATGGGTCGATGGAGAAGAACACCGTCTGGCTCTCCACGTAGAATTTCGTCCGGGCTTGGCCGGTCGGCTGGATGACCAGGTAATAGTCCTCGAAGCTCACGTCGAGATGGTAGTCGGACGCGACCTCATAGATGCCCACATAATCCTGGTAGACCGAAGAATCGAGCCTGAACAGGGATTTCTCCTCGGGCTTGAACAGGCCCCAACCGTAGGCGGCGGAGACGGCCCGGAGGATCTCTTCCGTAAGCAAGCCTCCGTTATCGCTGTTCGTCATGACGACGATCCCCTGTCCCCTCCCCGGGAAGACGATCGCGAAGCTCGAATAGCCGCAAGTCTTCCCCTGGACCTTGAAGTTGGCTTCGTCCCCGGTCCCTTCGACCGTGAATCCGAAGCTCTGGTTTCCCGCCTGCGGGGTCAGCATCGTCCGGGCCGCCTCCGCTGAGAGGAGCTTGGACGACTTGCCCATGGCTTCCCCGAGGATCTCGACAAGAAAATCGGCGTAATCGCCGGGCGTCGTCCAGAGGCCCTTGGCCGCCGATTCAGGATAGTTGAACCAGTCTCCTTCCACTTCCCGGCCTTCCCGGAGATGCCCGGAGGCCGCCCTGTCCTTGAGTTCCGCGGCCAAAACGACCTCGAACGTGCTGTTCCTCAAACCGAGGGGATCGAGGACGGTCTCTTTCATGATCCGGGGAAAGGTTTTGCCTTCTAAGTCCGTGAGGAGCAGCTGGAGGATGACATACCCGGACTCTGATTCGCGGGCTTTTCCCGGTTGGATGCCTTCCAAGACGGGCAGGTTCACCGCGGGTCTCTCGCCGTCGAGAACCTGGCGGATGTCGGGCAGAGGGTCTTTCGCCGGATACCCGGGGAAGACCTGCCCCGACAGTCCGGCGCTGTGCGTGAGCAGGTCCCGCAGCGAGATCCTGTTCACGGCCTGCGACCCGGGCACATGAGCAGAGGGGAGTTTCCATGAACGAAGGGAGGACGCGACATCCCCATCCATGTCGATCCCGCCTTTCGCGGCGAGGCCAAGAGCGGCCGCCGCCGTCAGCGGCCGGCTGAGCCCCCCAGCCTGGAAAAGGGATTTGATCGTTAATGGCCGGTAATTCCGAATGTCCCGATAGCCATAAGCCTTCGCCCACTCCACCTGGCACCTATCGATGACGGCGACGCTCACGCCAGGGACCTTGTAAAACTCCATCCGCCCGGTGATGGACATTTTGTCGATCTTCGACCCCTTGATATAGACCGCCCGGAGGAGTCCCTTCTCGACCTGCCGGACCCTCTTTTTTGTGAGGGAGGCCTGTGTCTCGCACCCGGTGAAGACGAAACCCGCAGTCAGGAAGAATATGACCGCCGCGGGCTTGATCCGGATGAAGGGCATGACCTTTTCTCCTCCTCGACCTCTTTTGCTTATACCATACCAAAACCGGGGAGACAAGACGGCCTCCTCAAGTCCCAGCGTATTGAAAGACGGGGACTTCTGTTGTATAAGAGTGCCTTGGAAAGGAAAGACCATGAGGACTTATGAGTCGATCCATCTCGGGATTCCCGAGATCCTGCTCCCCGGACCCGGCCGCAACCTCAGCCGGTGGGCGGTCATCGCCTGCGATCAGTATACGTCGGAACCGGAGTACTGGAACCGCGTCATCGAGATCGTTGGGGACGCCCCTTCCACGCTGAACCTCATCTACCCCGAGGTCTACTTGAATGAAAGGGACCCCGACACCCGGATCGCCCGCATCCGGAAAAACATGAAGGACTACGTTGATGAAGACATTTTCGTGAAGACCGAAGGCTTGGTCTACGTCGAACGCCAAGCCGAAGACCACACCCGTAAGGGGTTGATGACGTGCCTGGATCTCGAAGCCTATGACTTCCGAAAGGGCTCCACGAGCTTCATCCGGGCGACCGAAGGGACCATCCTAGAACGTATCCCGCCCCGGGTCCGCATCCGGGAGGGCGCGCCCCTTGAACTCCCTCACATCATGGTCCTCATCGATGACCCGGAGAACAAGGTCATCGGACCTCTCGCCGAAAACAAGGACCGTCTCAGGAAGCTCTATGATTTTGAGTTGATGATGGACTCGGGACGCCTTGCCGGCTACATGGTCGACGACCAAGCCCTTGAGCGCGGGGTTCTCGGTGCCCTCAGGGCGCTTGCCGATCCGGTCTCGTTCGCCGGGAAATACGATCTGAAGCCGGGCACCCCCGTCCTTCTCTATGCGATGGGCGACGGGAATCACTCTCTAGCCACCGCCAAGACCATCTGGGAGAAGACCAAGGAGGCCGCCGTGAATAAGACGGCTGTCCTAACTTCACCCCTGAGGTACGCTCTCGTAGAACTTGTCAACCTCCACGACGACGCCCTGAACTTCGCGCCCATCCACCGAATCATTTTCGAAAAAGCCCCGGGCCGATATCTCCTGGAGGAGATGAAGGCCTTCTACCGCGGCCGCTGGGCGTTCTCGCCTTGCGCGAACTTCGAAGAGATGAAGACGGCCGTGGATTCGGCCCCGGCCGGGCTCCACAAGATCGGCGTCATCCGCGGCGGCGAATATGGCGTCATCGAGGTCTCGGAACCCGATTCCAATCTTCCCGTCGGCACCCTCCAGACCTTCCTGGATGCCTTCCTGAAGAGCAAGGGGGCCCGCAGCATCGATTACGTCCATGGGGCGGATGCGGTGATCAAGCTGGGGAGTTACCCCGGGAACGAGGGCTTCTATCTTCCGGCGATGGGCAAGGACCAGCTTTTCCGGACGGTCATCCTGGACGGCGCCCTCCCCCGGAAGACCTTCTCCATGGGCGAGGCCTGGGAGAAACGCTTCTATATGGAAGCCCGGAAGCTCGTCTGAACATCCGGAGACATCGTCTCCTGCCCCGCGCCGTCCTGTCCCAAGTGATAGCCGACCTTGCCCTCTTGCTCCAGAAAAGTCAGCCTCTCCAGGGCCGGGAGCGGCCGGATCATGGACATGCCCGCCCGTTCGGACTCCAGCTTCGTCTTGGTCCGGACCAGACTGTGAACATTGAGAGCTATTTCGGTTCCGCGCCGTCCCAGCAATAAGTGCAGAGCTTTTCCTTGGGCAGGCCGATGGCCGACACCAGGTCCTCGAGGCGCTGGTACTTGAGCGTCGTCAGGTTAAGGCGTTTCCGGATACTTTCCTCCATAGCGTTGTACTTGTCCGTTCCGGCTTTCGTGTATTCGGAGAAGTCGGCGACGTTCTCCCCGTCGATCTCCCGGATAGCGCGCCGGGCGGCCAAGTCCATCTCTGAGCGGGAGACTGAGAAATTCAGGAATTTGCAGCCATAAACCAGAGGCGGGCAGGCCGGGCGCATGTGGACCTCGAGAGCGCCGACTTGGTAAAGCCTCTGGACCGTATCCTTGAGCTGGGTTCCCCGGACGATGGAATCCTCGCAGAACAGGAATTTCTTGCCCGCGATGAGTTCTTTTATGGGGATGAGTTTCATCCGGGCGACAAGGTCCCGGACATCTTGGTTCTGGGGCATGAAACTTCGCGCCCAGGTAGGCGTGTACTTGACAAAGGGCCGTTTGAACGGGATCCCGGCTTCGGCGGCATATCCAAGCCCATGGCCGACTCCCGAATCGGGGATCCCGGCCACGAAGTCGATGGAGATCGGATTTCTTTTGGCCAGGAAGGCCCCGCACCTGTTCCTGACCGATTCGACGTTGATGCCCTCGTAACTCGAAGCGGGGTAACCATAATAGACCCAAAGAAAGGAACAGATCTGGAGGATGTCCTCCGGAGCCTTCCTCACCTCGAAACCGTCAGCCGTGATAAAATCGATCTCTCCGGGCCCCAGATATTTCAAGGTCTCGAACCCCAAATTAGGGAAAGCGCAGGTCTCCATGGCTGCAACTGTGGTCCCGTTCTTCTTTCCGATGGCGATGGGGGTCCTCCCCCTTTTGTCCCGGGCCGCGTAGATCCCCTTGTCCGTCAGGATGAGAATGGAACAGGATCCCTGGATCGAATCTTGGGCGATTCGGATGCCCTCTTCGAACGTCCCACCCTGGTTGATCAGCGTGGAGACGACCTCCGTGGGATTGATCGCGCCGCCGCTCATCTCCGAAAAGTGGAGGCGCCGGATCCCGAAAGCCTCTTTGGCCAGGGCCTCGGCGTTCTTGACCGCCCCGACGGTCACGATGGCGTAGTTGCCGAGGTGCGACCGGATGAGGAGCGGCTGGTCGTCGGTGTCGCTGATGACGCCGATCCCAAGCCGCGAGCGAAGCCCGGCGATGTCGTCATCGAACTTCGACCGGAACTGGGAGTTCTCTATGTTGTGGATGACCCTGGCGAATCCTTCGGGCCGGCTGACCGCCAGGCCTCCCCTCTTCGTCCCGAGGTGCGAGTGGTAATCCGTGCCGTAATAGAGCTCGGCGATGCAGTCCTCGCGCGAAGCGATCCCGAAAAAGCCTCCCATGCCGCTCTCCTTCCTTTTCCAGTCAGTGCTTGTCGTTCAGAAATTTTTCAATTTTCGACTGCAGGTCCGCGACCTTCCTGAGGAGCTTGTCGTCCGCGACTCGGTCCTTCAAGTCCTCCAGCTCCTTTCCCAGCTTCTCGACCGTGATGACGACATCCTGAATGTCCGAGGTGACATCCATTCCACTCACAGCAAGCATGCGATTCGACCGCCCGTAGCGAGACCGGGCGGAATCATACGCATCCTCGATCCTCAGGAAATCGCGTTCATCCGGCGATAAGGGCTTATTGAAGAAATGGTTGTAACCGAGGTAGCCTATGACGATGATGACGGCCAGCCAAAGGATCTTTTTCATCCGGGTCCTTTTGTCATAAGGGCCGATTTAATCAGAACCGCCGGTCCGAGTCAATATGAATCAACGTCCGCCGGCCAAAGCAATAAGGGCCCGCAGCAGCCGGAATCCCTCTAAGTAATCGTTGCTGGAGAAGACGGCCGTCCTCGCATCCGCCCGAGTGACGCCGGGAACAAGCCAGGCGACCTCGGCCTGACCGCTGGTGTGGAATCCCAGCTCAAAGCGGCAGGGCGGCTGGACCATGAAAGGTTTCATCGAAGCACGCTTGAGCAGGGCTTCCTTGGCGCCTTCTTTCAGTATTCGGCGCGCGTCATCCCTTGGAACCATTTTGGCCGCGTATCTCCCGACGGCGTCCTTGACCGCGACACCGACCGTTTCCGCCCCCAGGATGGACTTCGCCTGGTCGCAAAGTGTCGTGTCGCCGCTGACCATGACCACAGGAACGTTGAAATAGCCCGCGATGGCCCCGTTAAGGCCCAACTCCGGCATCTCCTGTCCGTTGACCCGGATCGCATAGACGACCGAACCGGAGATCGTGTGGTCCAGGATGGCCGCTTCGGTCCCGGCCTTGGCATGGTAGCCTATGAAGAGGCAGGCCTGGAAGGTGCCGTCGATCCCCTGCATCATAGATAAAGGCTTGGGCGAGCCGGAGATGAGGGAGGCCCTTGGATCGAGGGCGTCGGCGATGATGTTGCGCTGGCTGCCGTGGGAGTCGTTGACAACAACCTCAGTCGCGCCGGCCTCGAAAAGGCCCGCGATGACGGCGTTGACGTCGTCGGTCATCCATTTACACCCCGGGCCGTACTCGGGGGATTCGGCCGAGGTCTGATCTCCATGGACAACGCCCCAGATGCCCTCCATGTCCGCGGAGATGTACACCTTGAGTTTGGGTTTCGGCTGCTGCGCCGCGCAGAGTCCGGTCAAAATCACTAATGACGCCAGTAACAAAACGATCTTCTTCACATTTCCTCCTTCATGGCTCTCGGAATCCTTATATCACCCGGACGGCGTCCAAGGCGTCCATGAGATAAAGAGTGCGCTCGGAATCGCCGATTTTTTCGGCCTTCCGGATCCGGAACCATCGGCCGAAGGCCTCTTCGAAGCGAGCGGGCGTATATCCAGTGAAGATGTCCTCCCTGGTCGCCAAGAGCTTTTGAACCTGGGAATCGTTCTTGGGGACGAATTCGATGATCAGGGACCGGCAGGTCGTCCGGAAGAAAGCAGCGATTTTCTCGAAGGGAAGGTTGTTGGAAATGGCCAGATGGTGGAGCAGGGCCAGGGCCAGAACCGTGTCCGCAGGTCCGCGCCCGGCGAGGGAGGCGCGTTCCTCATGCGCCCAGCCGAGAGCCGGACTCGGGTTGGTCAGGTCGAGAACCAGCGGCAAGAGGCGGGTTTCCTTGTTCGCCAGGCATTCCCGGTAATTCAGCTCGACGGCGACGAAGTCGAGGTCGAACGCCACCGTCGGAATGCCGCGGCGGCTGGCAAGACGGCTGAACACGCCCGTATTGGCGCCCAGGTCCCAGACGTCCCGCGGCCGGACGGCGTCAAGGTAGCTCTCGATGATGGCCTTTTTGTGCTCGAACGCCCGGTCGGAATAGTTCGTTTCCTCGTAATAGCCGCCCCATTCCGTTTTCTTCAGGCGAAACTCCGTTTTGCGGACGAGGGCTTCCAGGCTGTCGATGAGGCCCAAAAAGGCGGCGCGGCTCGTCGGCCGTTTCCGGACTTGGACCGGCTTCTTCGCGAAATGCCTCTGGCTCCAGGCATGGGCATGGATGTGTGTCGCGACCCCGGGGCGGAAGCGCGTCGCCTTGGGAAGGAGACGGCCGGCCAGATCGAGAGGAACGCCGTCGATAAATATCCGTGATAACTGGGCCAGGCGGAAATCTTTGAGGGCGATGAGAAGCAGGGGGGCCAGAAAATGCTGGCAGAACTGCCGGTAGGCGATCCAGGGCTTCCAACCATCAAGCTTTTCGAAGGAGAGCGTATCGATGAGGACGGGTTTCCCGTCGACGAACTGCATATTGAAGGCGCTGGCGTCTTTGAGGACCATCCCGAATTCCGCGGCTTTCTTCTGGATCCTTAGGGTGGCGAGCGCCGCCGCCTTGAGCTGGCCGAAGCACCATTCGTAGGGATAGGAAACGAAGGGAACGCGTTCCGGCTTGATCACCTTGTAAGGAGCCGCAGGGTCGGCCGGCGGCGTGTCGACTTCCGTGTGGCGGACGAGAAGCCCGGCCTCGGTCAAGGCCGCGTAGAGACCGCCGCCCATGAGGTGATCGTAATGCAGGCGATACGGGGCGTTGATCTGGCGGTAAAGGATCCCTTCCCGGACAAACAGGAAACCGCTCGGGTCGCGGAAAGAGCCGGGAAGATTGGCTCCTTCATCCTTCATCGACGCTTCTATTCTTCTTGAAGATCTTGGTGCTCACGAACTTGGATATCCGTTTCCAGAAGATTTTCATCGTAAAAGAGACGGCTACGAACGCGGCGATGAGGAGTTGGAGAAGGTAGCTTCCGGTTCCCGGGTCAATATACGCCGATGCCGCCGACGGCAGCGAACATATCAAACCTGCGAAGAACAACGCTTTCGGCAAACTCGGCTTCATTTCCAGACTCCTAAAGCATTATTTATTATCACGAAGCCGCCGTCTTGTCAAATGATCATGGGGTTGCGCATCGTGTTGACTCCCTTTTCCTTATATGCTATCTTTTCGCACTATGAATATGACCTCGCGCAAGTTGGTCTTTTCATTATTACCTGCGTTCGCGTTGACGTCCCTGATCTTTTTCTTTCTGCCGCTGCGTGTCTATCAAGGCAATCTCACCGAATTCGACATTCCCTTTCTGACCATTTTGCGGGTTCTCGCCGTCCCTGCCCTGGTCCTCTTGATCGTCTTGGGCGGATTGGCCATGGCCCTCCCAAGCAAGGTCCACCAGAGGGTCGTCGCTCTGTTTTTCGCCCTGGCCTCGCTCATCTGGATCCAGGGCTATTTTCTCGTCTGGAAATACGGCCTTCTCGACGGGCAGGGGATCCGATGGGATAAATATCCTTGGCAAGGATGGGTGGACGGCTTCGTTTGGTTGGCCTTTCTTGTTCTGGCCGTCATCTTCTTCAAGCCGGTCTACAAGATCGCGGTAGGAGGGAGCATCGCTCTTATGGCCGTCCTCCTCCTGTCTTCGTTCCTGACGGACGTCCGGCAGATCAAGCCTTCACGGGTCAAGGAGAAAAGCAGGACGGCGAGCATCCCCCGGCCGTCGCTTTTCGATTTCTCCCCCGAGCACAACGTCATCCAGTTTGTCCTGGACGGGTTCCAATCCGATTTCTTCAAGGAGCTCGCGGAGAGCGACAAGAAGCGCTTTGATCAAACCTTCGACGGATTCACCTTTTTCGAGGACGCCATAGGAGTCTATCCAACGACCGAGATGAGCGTTCCCGCGTATCTCGGCGGCGCCATCTACAAGAACAATGTTCCGACCAAAGAATTTCTGGCCGATATTTTCGGGGGAAAGACGATCGGCAACGTCCTGTTTGATGAGGGCTATCAGGTCGACATCATCGGCGGGCCTGGCCCGGGATATTTCAGGAAAACGAGCTTCACGAATTTCTATTTTATCCCCGTCCCTTATCGCGGGACCAAAGCCCAGCGCGAAAGGATCGGCGCCGCGGGCCTGCTCGACCTCGCCCTTTTCCGGGCGGCCCCTCATTCTCTCAAGAAAGTCGTTTATCACAACCAGCGCTGGCTTTTCCAGCGCCTGATGAGCGGGAACGACGAAACGCGGGCGATGCGCTACTTCTCGCACGAGGCGTTCCTGAATGATCTCGTTCATCAGATGCGGACGGCGGCCGACACCCCAGTCTATAAATATATCCACCTCATGACCCCGCATCCCCCGATTTTTGTCAATGAGAATTGCGTGTTCCAGCCGAACCTTCCAGACACGAGGGAATCGCGAAAGAACCAGGCGCGGTGCTCCTTGGAGCCGTTCATGAGATTCCTCGACCGACTCAAAGACCTCGGCATCTATGACTCATCGTTCATCATCCTCCAGGCCGACCACGGGGCGGCCCAATCGGTGGACATGGAAAACACGCAGACTCAAGAGACCCAAATGACGACTGCCGATACGAACAGCCTTTCATCCATGGCCGGCATGGCCCTTTCTCTGCTTGCGGTCAAGCCACCCGGGAGCCGCGGCCCGATGATCACCTCTCCGGCCCAGGTCTCCCTCGCCGACATTCCAGCCACCATGAGCTCCCTCCTTAAGCTGGAAACCACGTTTGACGGGAAGTCCATCTTCGAGATCGACCCAAGAGAAACCAGGAAACGGACCTTTTTTTATTATGTCTGGCAGCACATCAATTGGCAGAAAGACTTCTTCGACCACCTCGACGAATTCGAGGTCGAGGGCAGCGCCCATGACCAGGCGTCTTGGCGGCACCTCCGTACCTATCATTCACCGGAATCCTCCTATCGAGCTGACAGAATCGTCTTTGGCACCGTGGACTCCGCCCTCTACAGGCAATTCGGATGGGGACCTAACCTGACCGATGTGAATAATGAATACACATATAATTGGGCCCTCGGGCATTCCGCCTCGGTCTTCCTTTCGCTCCCGAAGAACGCGGCCATGAGGCTCACCGCCCGGATGAAGTCCCAAGCCTTTGAGGGACCTCAGGTCATCACGGTCAAAGTGGACGGCAAGGAAGCCGGTAAATGGGAGCTATCGCCGCCATGGAATATGGAATCCCGGAACTTGATCCTTGCGCCTGATCCCGGCCGGCCGGAGGTGAGCGTCATTGAATTCTCCTTCTCCAGGTGTTTGAGCGGAAAGGAAGATGCTGCTTCCCTGGCCGTCCAGTTCGAGTCCATGACCCTCCAACCCGCCGCTAAATGATATTAAATTGACTTCAAAGTCCGGCCGGGCAATAATTTGTATCTTCAGGCCATGAATTTCGTGTCGCTCCGCTTCCTCATCTTTGCCGGCTGCCTCCTGCCGCTATTTTTTCTCATCCCCGCCCGCTGGAAATGGCTCTGCCTTCTCGCAGCGAGTTATGTGTTTTACAGCTTCGCCGGGATCAAGGCTATCGTCCTTCTGGCCGTCTCGACCTTCCTGGTCTATGCCGCCGCCCTTGGCCTGGAGCGCGCCCGGACCCCCCGGATGCGTCGCCTGGTCTTCGAGCTCGGCCTCGTTTCCGGCCTATTCGGACTCGTGGTATTCAAGTACACGGACTTTTTCGGGCGCCTCTGTTTCTCCGCGGCCGGTATCTTCAAGCCAGGAATCGTCTACAAGCCTCTCGGATTTGCCTACGTCGTCGGGCTCTCCTTTTATACGTTCAAGTCAATAAGCTACCTCGTCGACGTCTACCGGGGAAAAATGGCCGCTGAAAAACACCTCGGCTATTTCGCCCTCTACGTCTCCTTCTTCCCCCAGCTCCTCATGGGGCCCATCGACAGGGCCGTCCGTTTTATTCCGGAACTGAAGAAACGGGTGGACCTGGACTTCGATCGCCTCGCTTCGGGCATCGAACTCATCGCCTGGGGAATCTTCAAGAAGATCGCCGTGGCCGACCGGCTGGCCCTGTTCGTCAACGACGTCTTCGCCCAACCCAAGGACCAGGGCCTCTATCTCCTCCTCGGCGCTTACATCTACGCGTTCCAAATCTACTGCGATTTCTCCGGCTATACCGATATTGCCATCGGGTTCTCGAGGATCCTGGGATACGACTCGATGGAGAACTTCCGTACCCCTTACGCGAGCCGGAGCTTGCCGGAATTCTGGAGCCGATGGCACATCTCCCTTTCGACCTGGCTCCGGGACTATCTGTTCCTGCCGATCGCGTACCGGGTCCTGCGCGCCATCAAATCGCCGGCTCTGCTGTCTATCAAGGCCGAGGCCTGGGCCTACGGAATTGGGATCATCATCACTTGGACGCTGGGGGGGTTATGGCACGGCGCGGCCTGGACCTTCGTCATCTTTGGGGCGGTCCACGGCATCTATCTCCTTCTCTCGAACATCACCAAAAAAGGCCGGAGGCGCTTCGTCCGGGGGATCAGACTCGACCGGCTGCCGGCGCTCCGCCGCGCGATCCAGGTTTTCATCACCTTCAACCTGGTCTCTCTGGCCTGGGTCTTTTTTCGCGCCGAGTCGTTGACGGCAGCCTTGGCCTTCCTCCAAAAAATTTCCCGGCAGATACCCGCCACGAGGAGGGGCCTGCTGGTCTTCGACATCCTCCTCGTCCTCCTCGTCATAGGGCTGGAAGCGTTATTCAAAAACCATGCCCGCTGGCCCATGTGGCAAAAACTCCCTCGTCCCCTGAGAATCGCGGCCTTCGCCCTGTTCCTCTGCCTGACCACGATTCTCGCCGTGGATGCCAACAATGAGTTCATCTATTTCAATTTTTGATTTCAAGCGGTTCGGCGCGCGCATGCTTTGGCTCGTGCTGTTCCTGTTCCTTTTCGACAGGGGGGTGTACTATCTGACCGTATCAGCCGAGAACCGCTTTTATCGCGATCCCAGCTTCGCCGAACGCTTCCAAGAATTCATCAAAGCCAAGTCCTTCAGCACGCTCATTCTAGGAACATCGAGGGCCTTCGCAGCCTTCCAGCCTTATTCCTTCGGAAAAATCCTGGGCCAAGAGGCCTTCATTGAAGCCCGTTCCGGGAAGGGACCGAAATACAACTGGTTCTTTTACGAATTCTATAGGAGGTGCGTCGGGCCCCCAAAAGTCGTTGTCTACGGGATCGATTATTTCATCTTCCAAACTGAATCCAAAGAACGCTGGCTGGCCAGGTTCGACCGGAGCCACGAGAGCTTCGCTCCCTTCTCCGCCCTCAGCCTGCTTCTCAGGAACAAGGAAGACATCGAGGATTTCTTGGTTGATGTCATCGCCCGGATGGGGCCGGCGGAGGACAAAGCCTTTCGCTCGACACAGGACTTCATTAAGGCCCAGGACTATGTCGGACGGGAAACAACTCCGGGCGGGGTTATCACCCAAAAGCCCCGAGATCTCCACGTCCATCAATATAAGACGTATCCTGGAAAGGAAGGCTCGTACTTGAAGCGGCTCCTGGAGGAATGGGAAAGGGACGGCGTCACTGTTCTCCTGATCATCATTCCCGACTATATCGGAACGTACGAGACGAATTTTGAGCAGCGGAAGTCCTTAAAGGACCTCAAACGCTTGACACGGGGCTACCCGAACGTTCACATCTACAATTTCAACCGTTCCAGCACTTTCCCCCTCGAGAGGGAGGAATACTTCTACAACGGCGGCTGGGGAAAAAGCAATTCCCATCTTTCCAAGAAGGGAGTGGGGTTGTTCAACCGCCTCCTTTTAAAGAGAATCGCAGTTCACTACGCCCCTGCAAATAAACTGAAGAATTCTCGCCGTCCCGTTACGAATTCGAAGAGGAGCAGGCCAGAGCTTTTCAAACCTGAAACTCATCCCATTCCTTTTTGACCCTCGCCATGAGCTTTCGGAACCGCTCCTCGCCCCGAATGACCAAATGTCCGTGCGCTGGTCAATCGGATCTCCGCGAGCCTGTTCAGGCGACATATAGGCCGTCGTCCCCATAACCGTCGAGGTCTCGGTTAAGTCGGCCTTTCCCTCGAGCTTGGCCAGCCCGAAATCCATGATCTTGGCCTGTCCCTTCTCCGTCAGCATGATGTTCCCGGGCTTGATGTCCCTATGGATAACGCCTCTGGAGTGGGCCTTACCGTGCCCAGATCCGAAGCGGTAGTCGCCGTGGCGCTTCTGCGAGTTGTCGACCTGGACCTCGAAGCCCTGGGCCGGCCAGCCCTTCTCCTGGAAGGCGGTGTGGAATTAGAAGCCGAAAGACCGACAGCGGCGGACAGGACCGCCGCAATCACCGCCAGCGTGAGGCTCGTCAGCGGTCGTGCAGATTCACGTACGCGTCGGCGTCGAAGCCGAGGCGCTTGTTGCCGTAGGGGCCAGATGTGTAGAAGTGCCCCTTGACGCGTGCCTTTACCCGGTCCTGGCGCAGCACGTCCTG
>Ga0256868_10001332_pt1 | contig 13607 bp, 12 predicted proteins | sample RVTome_13_FD_187341 | JGI IMG/M metagenome (GOLD analysis project Ga0256868, IMG submission 187341) | Soil microbial communities from uranium-contaminated site in the Upper Colorado River Basin, Wyoming, United States - RVT92D227 HiSeq ... | reverse complement strand
CTTAATTACTTTCGCCTTCGTTGGTTTCTGGCACGGGTCTACGCTGAATTTTTTGCTTTGGGGAATTTACCACGGAATTGGACTTTCATTATACGATATGTATAAACGTCGTTTCCCTTCGCGGGCGGCATTTAAGCAAGGAGAGATTTTTGCCCCGTTGAGGGTCCTCTCACAGTCAGCAGCACTGTTGCTTACCTTCAGCTTTGTTTCTATAGGATGGATTTTGTTTGTGCTTCCAGTGAAGTTCTTCTTATAAGAGAGGATCGCCCATGTTGAATCGCAAGGAGATCAAGATAATATTTGAAATAATAGCGGGGATCTTTTTCGCCTTGGTTGTCTATGTGGCCTCGCAGGTTATAGGAGAGCCTTATTCTATCTTCGACTATGGGAGATTTTGACCTATGGAGTCAGCGAATTCTATTCGTTGGTCTCGTATACTTCTGGTTCTTCTTCTCTTGTTCGCGATTCTCGAGGGAGGAACACGCCTGGGTGTTTTTTTGTGGATAGGTCGCCCATACCGGAGTTTTTCGCCTTATATGTTCCTGCCTGATGGTGGCTACTGGAACAACCCTGACTATACACACCCATACTTTATTCACAATTCAGTTGGTCTTCGAAACACCGAAGAATTCAGTATAGAAAAACCTCCTAACACCATAAGAATACTGGCCATTGGGCATTCTGCCTTGTATTCGGGTGTGTCAGATACACCCTTTGGCTGGCCTACCAGACCCCATACCGACAGGCTTATTACCTCCTGCTTACGAAAAATAATGGAAAAGGATCCCGATTTTACAGGTAAGAGGATAGAGGTAATGAATGCCGGTTTAAACCTTGCGAGCCTGAAAGAAATGACCTCAAACTTTATGAACAACCTTTCCCAGTATCATCCGGATGTCCTAATCATCTTTGGCTCAGCGAACCATTTCCTTCGTGTAGGAGAAAAAAGGTTTCCAAGACCTTTTGTTAGCGAATCCAATAGAATTATGGGTGAGCGTTTTGAACTGGCAGCTAACGATAACTCATTATATGGGCTCGCAGAAAGGTTTTTTCGCACAACTACCCACTATTCTGCATTCTTTGCCGCCTCCCATCGGGTAGTGGACAAAATACTTCAGAAAATCAATGCCAAAATCACTATAACCGCCTCTCAAAAGAATAATAGCAACAGTACAGTCTCACAAGAAAATCTTCCGTTAGCTGAATGTGGGAATAAATACCCTGTTGAAAAACTGGATGAGGTGTATACTAAATATGTTGCTTTTCTGGATGCAATCTTTGCTTTTTGTGAGCACTATGACATCAAGCCTGTTCTCTTCTGGGAATATTACTTGCTTAATTTGTATGGAGTCAAACCCCACAGTGATTACGAAAAAGCGCTGAGCGAATACTACATTGCTCAAAAAGCCTCAGGAGGGTGGAATAATACTACCCAGTACTTTCTTATCCGAGACCGTATAAAAGAACATCTCAGAGAAAAGAACATTCCTGTTATTGACCTCTTTGATGATTTTCAAACCTGTCAGGAAACGGTGTTTAATGATTATCTGCATTATTCAGAAAGCGGAAATAAATGGGTGGCCCAGCGGATATATGTGAGAATTAAGCCCCTTTTATTATCGTGGCAGAACGACTCTGAGTATAATGCTCCCCGAAAATGAGACCAGCGTATAAGGTGTGAGTTGTGTTGTAATTCTGTCGGGAATATGACTGAGAAAGGATTCGGGATTATGGCACAACACAGACACTTCGGGAAGGACTTCAAGGCGAGGGTTGCGATCGAGGCCATCAAGGGCGAGAAGACCATCAATGAGATTGCCTCCGTCTACGAGGTTCATCCCAACCAGGTTTCGCAGTGGAAGAAGGTGGCTCTGGAAAAGCTGCCCGATGTGATGGCGGATGGCCGCAGCAAACAGGTCCGGCAGGGGCAGGCCGTGGACGAAGAAAAGCTTCACCAGAAGATAGGACAGCAGGCCGTCGAGATTGACTTTTTGAAAAAAAAGTTGCGTCAATTGGGACTGCTGGACGATTAGCAATGGTTGACAGACGGAACAGGCGAATCAGTATCCGCAGGCAGTGCGAACTGCTAACAGTGAACCGCAGCCGATTGTACTATTCGGCTTGCGGATCTGAGGATGGCAACCTTGGGATAATGGACTTGATTGATGCGGAGTTTACAGAGCATCCCTTTACGGGCATCGACCGAATGGTCGATTTTCTCAGGCGTCAGCACGGTCTTGTGGTCAATCACAAGCGTGTACGCCGTCTGATGCGTAAGATGGGCCTTATGGCCATATATCCCAAGCCCAGGACGAGTTTGCCTGCTGTGGTATATATCAAGTATCCATGCCTTTTGAGGGCCATTGCAGTAGAAGCTCCTGATGCGGTATGGTGCTCTGATATAACGTATATTCGGCTTGTGGGAGGCTTCATGTACCTTGTTGCGATAATGGACTATTTCAGCCGATATGTGCTGAGTTGGTCGGTGTCGAACAGTTTGGAATCGCTGTTCTGCATAGATGCGTTGGATGAGGCGTTGAGGATATCAAGACCTGGGATTTTTCACTCGGACCAGGGCAAGCAGTATAGCAGTGTGAAGTTTGTTGAGACGTTGAGAGGGCGTGATATTCGGATCAGTATGAGCGGCAGAGGCCGCGTGTTTGACAATATCCTGGTTGAGCGTTTGTGGCGGACGGTGAAGTATGAGGAGGTTTACCTGCGGGAGTATTCGGACGGGCACGAGTTGATACGGTCACTGCATCGGTATTTCGATTATTACAACAATCGCCGTCCGCACAGTTCGCTGGCGTATCGGACGCCTGCGGAGGTGTACTTCGCGGGCCGCGATTCGCTTTGCTCCGCTTCGGCTACGCCTTCGCTTCGCAAAGCGAAAGAACAGTATAAACCGTTACAACTCACACCAAATACAGAAGACAATTTGGTCTTGACGATGGGGAGGGGTTAAGAGTAAAAGGTTTTTTCTTATGAACGGAAAAGAGTACGCTTTTTCTAGCAGGCAACCGTTGAGGATTTCTATTCGGTATCATGAAATTTTTGGACAGTCTTTTGTGCCTAACCTTCGCACCCACGTTCCTCACGAGCGCGGGTACTATGCAGTTGTCACTAATAGTATGGGAATCAGAAGTTCTAGAGAGTATGACTTGCACAGGCCTGCGGGTATGCGCCGTATTCTGGTTTTTGGCGATTCCTTTACTGCTGCTGATGGAGTCAATAATGAAGAGCGTTTTACCGACATCATGGAGAAAACCGAGAAGAGCTTAGAGGTTATCAACTTTGGATTACCTGGTAGCGGGACAGATCAACAATTGTTGATGTGCGAGCACTTTGGGCATCGCTTTGCAGGAGATGTTTTGCTGCTTTGTATCTTAGTTGAAAATATTAACCGAATTGCCTCTGGGTATCGCCCGGTGATAGAAGGCAGTACCGGCCACGTAGTCGCAGTTCCCAAGCCATACTTTACTCTTGAAGATGGAGAATTGCACCTTCATCACGTGCCTGTACCTCGTGAACGCCCTTCGCTTTCTGAGGCAGGTAAAGAGATTCTGGCAAATACAGATTTCTCCGGCAAGTTTCCAAAATTGCGCGATTTTGTTAACAAGCATTTCTTTCCTCTGAAGAGTACTCTCATCAAACTTGTTAGGTTTAATCCTTACCCTCAGTATTCTTCCTCCCAACATCCATCCTGGAAGCTTATGAGGGCATTACTTCAGAGGTATGTAAATAAGGCTAAAACTAGAGAGGTGGTAATAGTCCCTCTTCCTACCTATCACTATATTGAGGGTCTGAGTAAACCTATATACTGGAAGCGTTTTGAGGAATTTGGCAGGGAGCACCCCAATGCGCATATTATTAATGTTCTCCCCTACTTTCAAAAGCTCAAGCCCGCTGAGAGAAGGAATTGCCGATTTAAAAGAGATATTCATTACACACCCCTTGCACACAGGGTGGTAGCAAATGCCTTAATAAACGAATTAGGAATACGAAAGTTAATTTGAACGCAAACGATGTCTAATAACATTCTCGGTATTTCTTGCTTCTATCACGATGCAGCCGCTGCTTTGCTGATAAACGGAGATATAGTAGCCGCTGCGCAGGAAGAACGCTTTACACGCATTAAGCACGACCCCGACTTCCCTGTCAATGCGGTTTTATACTGTCTGGAGGAAGCAGCAATTGCTCCCTCAGATATTGACTATATAGTATTTTACGACAAACCCCTACTAACCTTCGACCGATTGCTGAGTAGCTATATAGCGGTAGCTCCACATGGTCTTCGTTCCTGGTTACATGCTATGCCTCGATGGCTGGCGCAGAAGCTGTTCATTCCCAATATCATTCGGCGTCATATTCACCCTGAGGTTAGAATTCTCTTTTCCAAACACCATCTGGCACATGCAGCTAGTGCTTATTATGCTTCTCCTTTTAATGATGCTGCCATCCTGACTATGGATGGCGTAGGTGAATGGGCTACTTCTACCATAGGAATTGGAGAAGGTAACCGTATCAAGCTGATCAGAGAACTATGGTTTCCGGACTCATTGGGCCTGCTCTATTCTGCCTTCACTTATTTTTGCGGATTCAAGGTTAATTCCGGGGAGTATAAACTTATGGGACTTGCTCCCTATGGTGAACCTCGGTACGTTGATTTAATCTTATCCGAGCTCTTAGACTTAAAGGATGATGGTTCACTTCACCTGAATATGCAATACTTTAGCTATCTTACCGGCCTAAAGATGACCAATCATCGGTTCAGCCATCTGTTTGGAGGACCTCCTCGTGTCCCTGAATCTCCTATCACCCGCCGAGAGATGGACATAGCAGCTTCGATACAGAAAGTAACGGAGCAGGTCATACTTAATATGGTGTGGCATGCTTATAAAATTACAGGTAAAAAATATCTGTGTCTAGCAGGGGGAGTGGCTTTGAATTGTGTAGCCAACGGTCGCGTTTTACGAGAGGGGCCCTTTGATAAACTCTGGATTCAACCTGCCTCAGGTGATGCAGGAGGAGCTTTGGGGGCCGCTTTGCTGGGTTACCATGGGTACTTGAATAATCCCAAACCTGTGCGACAGACAGGAGACCGTCAGCGGGGAAGCTATCTTGGACCCTCTTTTTCCAAACAAGAAATTCGAGCTTTCCTCGACACTTATGGCTGCTGCTACCATGAACTCCCTCCAGAGAAACGATCTAGTACCGTAGCCCAATTTATCGCTGATGGCAAAGTCGTCGGATTTTTTTCGGGAAAAATGGAATTTGGCCCCCGTGCTCTGGGAGCGCGCTCTATTCTTGGTGACCCTCGCCGCCCGGATACCCAGAAGATTATGAATTTGAAGATTAAATACAGAGAATCATTCCGCCCTTTTGCCCCGGCAGTAATGGCAGATCGCGCTTCTGAATATTTTGACTTTGAGGGCGACAGCCCCTATATGCTTATTGTTGCTCCTGTGCTGCCGTCACACCGGCGACCTCATGCTCCGGCCAGTGAAAGTGACAATCTCTTACTGAAAGTTAATCAGGCCAGGAGTGATATTCCAGCTGTTACACATTGGGACTATTCAGCCCGTCTGCAGACCGTCAGTCCAGACGGTCATCCTGATTTTTATCAGGTACTTTCAGCTTTTGAGTCAATCACAGGTTGTCCGGTCCTAGTGAATACTTCCTTTAACGTAAGAGGGGAACCGATTGTATGTACTCCGGAACAAGCTTACAGGTGTTTTATGCGGACTGAGATGGACGCTTTATATCTGGATGGATTCTGGCTACTCAAAGATGAACAAGCTCGCTGGAAGGAATCGCGAGACTGGCGCAAAGAATTTGTGTTGGATTAGGAGAAGTTAATAGATGTCGCAATTCTTACTTCGCGTTTTTCTCGCTATAATTTACCTTCTTGTATTAACTCCTTTTGCTTTTTTTATGAGGGTTTTTGGGAAAAAGACAATATGCGATGGGGAGGGGAAAATTACTTACTGGAGGGAAATTACCACAGACTCAGCAGATAGAGAAAGCTACACCCATCTTTACTGAATCGGTGAGATGCTTTAAGCAATCATAGCAAGGAGCATGGTTAGGGAAATGACTGCATGGAACGCCCTGTCGCAATATAGAAAGTATGTGCGGAGTATAGGACACCCTTGGAAGTGGGTTTTGTTATTTATTCTTCTTCCCTTGCGAGTTTTTGCTCGTCCGCCTACGGGCAAAGAAATTAGTTCAGATATGTACGTCATCTTTTAAAGCAAGTGGATTCGTTATGGACATAAGAGAACTTATAGCTCAATTTTCAAGCTTGTCAGGTTTCTCAGGAGTAACACGTCTTACCGCTAATAACCCTCACTTGCGAGGCCCTCTTCTGCGCGCTGTTAACTACCACGGGACCCCCTCCGTTTTCAAGGAACAATTGGCACGTCATTTTGCATATTATCTCCGTCACTTCAAAGTGCTTTGCGAAGAAGATTTGCCTAAGTTTCTGAAGGGCGAACTTTCCGGCACACAGCCGTACTTACTAATAACCTTTGATGATGGTCTCAAAACCAACTACATCGTTGCTTCCAAGCTTTTGGATGAATTTGGCATTAAAGGAATTTTCTTTCTGCCCGTTTCGTTAATTGATCAGGCTGACAAATCTCAGGACGAACAGAAAGAGTTTTACCTGAAAAATCTGGGCGGAGTGGCAGAAGAAGTTCTATCATCTGAGCAATACCAGCCGATGTCTTGGGAAGAAGTAAAAGATTTGGTGTGGCGAGGTCATGCTGTCGGTTCACATACTCTTACCCACTGCTCCTTGAGGAACGGGCTCGATAAGAAGACTCTGGAGCGTGAAGTTGTTTGTTCCCGGAAGATTCTGGAGGAGCGCCTCCAGAAAAAGGTCGTGTCTTTCTGCTGGACCTTCGGAGGTGTTTCAGATTATTCTAAAACTGCTTATGAGTTGGTACATAAGCACTACGATTTTGCCTTTACGACCTTTTCCAAGCCGCTTCAGCCCGGTGGAAATCCTTACACCATCGACCGTTCAAACGTGGAATCAGGTATGAGCATTGCAAGAGTAAAATGTGCGACTCAGGGCATTACGGAATTGTATTTCTTGAGTCGCAGGAAGCGTTTTGAAGCAATTGTGCAATGATTCTCTTATTGATCTGGCAGAGGGTATAAGAAGTGAAAGTGCTGCTCATTGATCCGCCATTCAAGAGATTTACCGGATTCGTGAATTTTTACTTTCCTATCGGGCTTACTTATCTGGGAGCTGTGCTGAGGGATGCTGGATATAAGGTATCCATTTTTGACGTTGATGCGGTTCAAAAAGGAACTGATATTGATTTCAGCGATGAATATAGAAGACTGGAATTATATCGAGAGGGATTGAACAACGACAATCATACAGTCTGGCAGGAAATAAGGCAGGTCGTAGAGGACTTTAAGCCGGATTTGGTAGGACTAACTGCTATAACCACAAAGTTTGGCTCCGTGTTGAAGACAGCCGAGATTGTTAAAAAATATGATCCCACATTGCCTGTGGTGGTAGGTGGACCCCATGCCACTTTTCTTCCTGAGCTGACCTTGAAAAGCGACAATATTGACGTGGCAGTAATAGGAGAGGGCGAAAGAACGCTTGTGAATTTTATTAAAGCTGTAGAAAATCGCGGGGATATTCACGGGGTAAAGGGCATATCATTCAGGCAAAACGGATTCGTACATCACAATCGTCCTCAGGAGTTTATTGAAGATTTGGACCGAATTCCCTTTCCTGCCCGGGAGCTTTTGGCGAACCAGACAAGTTATACCTCGGAAGACATGGGTGTAATTATGACTTCCAGGGGTTGCCCGTTTAACTGTAGTTACTGTTGCCATATGTGGCAGAGAAAGGTAAGAAATCGTTCTATTGACAACGTTATTGAAGAGATAAGGCAGGTTAGGGGAAAATGGGGGACAAGACAGTTTGAATTTAAGGATGACACTTTTACTTTGAATAGAAAAAGGGTAGAGATGTTATGTGACAGACTGGTTTCAGAGAGGCTGAAAATTAATTGGAGTTGCTCTACCCGGGTCGATCTTCTGGATGAAGAATTGATTAAAAAGATGAAAAAGGCCGGCTGCAACGTAGTCAAGTTAGGTATTGAGACGGGAAGCGAACGCATCTTGAAAGAGACCAAAAAGGGAGTGACGTTTGACCAGATGAGAGAGGCAGCAAGGTTGCTGAACAAGTACAATCTATTCTGGAGCGGCTATTTTATGGTGGGTCTGCCCACAGAAACCGAGGAGGATATAAGAAAAACCTATGAGTTTATGAAGGACTTGAATCCTCACTATGCGGGATTAGGGGTTTACAATCCTTTCCCAAAAACAGAACTTTTTGAACAGGGGGTACAAATGGGCTTGCTGCATTCCGAGGTGGAGGTGGACCATTTTTTTAACACAAACCCTAAAGATTACTTTTTTATTAATCCTTCTCAGAGGGTAGCTAATATTGAAAAGCAGAAATTTTATGAATTACTTGTTTTTTTGATGGATGAGTTTCATAAACACAACACCAAACTTAGGAATATAATTAGACGGGGCTGGACAAGGAGATTGGTTTATCTGCGGGAACCGATATTAATGTTTAAAGATGTCAAAAAAGCTTTCAAATGGTGGAGAGCCAGATGAACTTTTTAAGAACGTTATTATATTTAAAGAAATATGTTTGGGTGAAAAAACAAATATTCAAAGCAATAATATCGTGGGACTTCCCTATTTATCTTCATTTAGAGCCTACAAACTTGTGTAATTTGCGTTGTTCGTTTTGCCCAAACGCTCAAAACAAAGAAATCAAAAAACAATATATGAACTTAAAGCTTTACAGGAAAATCATAGATGAATATGCCAAATACAAGAGGTTACTTTTGCTTTTGTTACATAAAGATGGTGAACCGCTTTTGCATCCTGACTTGCCTGAAATGATAAGATATGCCAAAGATAGGCAGGCCGCGAAAATTGTCCATTTTGCTACCAATGGAATCTTATTGAACGAAAATAAGAGTAGAGAAGTAATTGACTCAGGCCTTGATGATATAGTGATCAGCATAGATGCTGTAAAAAAATCCACTTTTCTAAAATTAAAAGGAGTGGATAAATTAGAAGAAGTAGAAAGTAATGTTACTAATTTCATAAAAACAAGAAATAAGCTAAAAAGCAAAAAGCCCTTTGTTCGGGTTAAAATGATAGATATGGAAGAGACTCATTCAGAGGTTTCTCTCTTCCAGAAAAAATGGGAAAGAGTAGCGGACAAGGTGGAAATAACAAGGCTTTGTAATTGGCCACAACTTGAAACTGTGGGAAAGAATACAACCAGTTCAACAAGCCGATATCCGTGTACAATATTGTGGTATTCTCCGGCGATAAACTCTGATGGAAGGGTGTCTGCATGTTGTTTTGACGGTGATAAAAAGAGAATTATAGGCGATATCAGTGAGGATTCTATGTTTGTCATCTGGCATGGTAAAAGATTGCAGGCGATCAGAGATGCGCATTGCAACGGAAACTACGGTATTTGTAGAAATTGTTCAGGGTGGTCTTTAGAGCCCAATTTAAGTTCTTGGTTAAAAAATAAGGAAAAATCTAAAAAACTTAACATATAGAAAGGTGGTCTACGAAACACTAGAACCTATAAAGTTTTCTTAAGGGGAATGTGATTCTTGAAGACGTTACTGATCGATCCACCGTATAATTGCCTAATGGGAACAAAAGCGCCCTCTATATATCCGCTGGGGTTGGCGTATCTTTCCGCTATGTTAAATAAAGCTGGTCATGAATCGGTTTATGTAAATTTAGATTATGATGACACCTTAATATATGTTAATCCATTTTCACGAGTAAAAAATGTGTCTTTTTACAAAAAATATTTAGACGAATGTGACAAAGATTTAGACTGTCACACCTGGAAAAAACTGAAAGATTTACTTGTATGGATATCCCCGGAAATTGTTGGCATTTCCTGCGTAACCGTAAAAATGAAAAGTGTTCTGAAAGTTGCGAGAATAATTAAAAACTATTCTTTGGATATAAAGGTTGTATTGGGAGGCCATCACAGTCAAATTTACGCTAAAGACATCCTGAATAATTGTCTTGATGTTGATTTCATAATTAAAGGTGAGGGGGAAGAATCACTTGTCGAACTTGCAGACCTGTTAGAAAAACAAAAGTTGAAAAATGGCAGCAATCTTGAAGAAAGTTTAAAAAATATTGATGGGCTTGTTTTCAGAGATGACTTAGGTAAGGCCTGTGAAAACAGGCCAAGAAGCTTTATCTCTAATTTAGATAGTTTGCCATATGCTGAATCAGCGAAATATTACAAAAATGAAAGATTAATAAATCTACCATTATCATCAATAATGACCAGCCGTGGTTGTCCGTATCAGTGCAGTTATTGTGCAACAAATCAAATATGGCAGCGAAATATAAGAAGGCGGTCTGTTGAGAATGTAATTAACGAGATTGAGTACAGGATCTCGGAGCAAAACATTCGTGAGTTTAATTTTCTCGATGATTGTTTTACTATGAATAAGAATTGGATACTTGAATTTTGCAATTTAATCCTTAGAAAAAATATTTCAATAAATTGGAGTTGCATTTCAAGTATTAGTTTTATCGATGAAACCTTATTTGGATTAATTGTTAGGGCAGGATGTAACAAGATTAATCTGGGAATCGAATCAGGCAGTGAGAGGATACTTGAACTTTGTAATAAACATTTAAATTTAAATCATGCCAGAAAGATATTTGACTATGCTCGCAAATACAGAATATCAACAACTGCTTATTTTATGATGGGCTTTCCAACCGAAACCAAAGATGACATTAAAAAGACACAAGAGCTGATTTGTGAGTTAAAGCCAAATTGGGTCTACATGAATATTTGGATACCCCTTCCCGGCACTACATTTTTTGACTGGGCTGTCAAAAAGGGACTGATAGATGTAAAGTCAGCGTGGTCTGGGGATATATATGAAAGTTTACAATTTAATTATACTAATATGATAAGTGATGAAGCATTAAATCAGTTGGTTGATGAAGCTTATGAATTATGCTACAAGATAAATAAAAAGATGGTTAATATCCTAAAAAGAATTCCTTTCAAAGCATATATTAAGAAACCACATAAAGCAATTTTAGATATGAAAAAATTTGCTGATTGGGTCAGGAAATAAAACATTACTTAAAGTTTGATTATAGATGAAGCAGCTCGTCCAGAATCTCAAAACCGGTGATTTGAGCTTAAAGGATGTTCCTTATCCTCTATGCAAACCAAAATGGCTTGTCGTAAAAACCATTCGCTCGATTATCAGCATCGGATCTGAAAAATCTATTATCGAACTGTCCCGCAAAAACTTATTGGGCAAAGCCAAGGCATGCCCAGATTTATTTAAAAGAGCGGTTGAGAAGGGCCGAAAAGAAGGTTTCTGGAAGGTCTTCAACGAATCGCTCAACAGGTTGGACGAGCCATTTCCTCTGGGCTATAGCGCCAGCGGAGTTGTGGTCGAAGTTGGTGAAGGTGTTACGGACTTCAAGGTAGGCGATAGGGTTGCAATAGGTGGCTCAGGTTACGCTAATCACGCGGAGTACAACTCTGTGCCGCACAACTTATGTCTGCACATTCCCCAAAGAGATAATGGGCAAGTCGTTGAATACGAGGAAGCAGCATTTTGTATGCTGGGTGCCATAGCTATGCACGGTATTCGGGAGGCAGAGGTGACCTTTGGTGGGAAAGTAGCAGTGATTGGACTGGGACTTCTGGGATTACTTACTGTTCAGATACTACAGGCTGTCGGCTGCGAGGTTGCTTGTGTTGATATTGACAACGACAAGTGTCAGTTCGCAAGAGAACTGGGCTGTAGGTCCGTTTATGAGGATAGACAGTCCCTTGTTAACAACTGTCAAGATGCTTTTGATGCTGTGCTTATTACTGCTGGAACTGATGACAGGGAACCCGTAGATACTGCTCAGGAGCTCACAAGACAAAGAGGGAAAATCGTACTTGTGGGCGTGTGCGATATACAGTTAGAAAGGAAATATTTCTGGGACAAGGAGCTTGAATTCAGGGTTTCCAAAGCAGCCGGGCCAGGCATTTCAGACGACAATTACGAAGTCAAAGGGATTGAATACCCGATTGGGCACATAAGATGGCCCGAGAAAAGGAATATGGAATACTTCCTGCAGTTAGTTGCACAGGAAAAAGTGAACGTCAAAAGGCTGATTACTCATCGTTTTTCGGTAACTGAGGCTGTCCCGGCTTACGAGAGGCTGCTCGACGGCAAAGAGCCATATATCGGTGTTGTGTTAGAGTATCAAGAAAATGACTTGCCTACAACAGATCACTTGAAAGAGCTTAGAGTTGTCAGAAAGCAAGAGAGAAGTCAGGATTTGGGTGGAAATAACCGCAAGAATGTAGGATTAATAGGTGGTGGTCTATTTGCCAAGAATATCTTTATGCCCGCGCTTGTGAGGGTAGGGCATGTCAACCTGGTAGGAGTCTCGACTACACGTGGAATAACCTGTGACCATATAGCTTCAAAGTTTGGGTTTGATTATGCCACAACTGATTATAAAGAATTGCTCAAAGACGCAAGTATTGGAAGTATTTTTATTACCACCAGGCACAACCTGCATTATGAGATGGTAATCGAGGCGTTAAAGGCCGGCAAGAATGTTTTCGTGGAGAAGCCCCTGTGTTTAAACTGGGATGAGCTTGTTAAGATCATGGCAGCTTACCAGATCTCTCAGACAAGCCTTATGGTGGGGTTCAACAGGAGATACAGCCGTCATGCTCTTGATATGAGGGAGTTTTTTGGATGCGAGAATATACCATACGTGATTAACTGCCGAATAAATGCAGGATATGTCCAGCAGAGCCATTGGTCACAGGACAGCGAAACGGGAGGGGGCAGAATCCTCGGCGAGGTATGTCACTTTGTTGATTTCATGCAGTTTGTGGTTTGTTCAAAGCCTGTAAAGGTTTATGCAGAAAGCATAAAGCCAAACGACAAATACGGAGCCGATGACAACGTTATCGCCACTTTGTGCTTCGAGAATGGTTCCATTGGAACGATAACATATACGTCGCAGGGCGACAAATCATACCCTCGAGAGATAATAGAAGTATTTCAAGATGGGGCTGTGTATTATGTAGAAGATTTCAAACGCGCCGTGAGAGTCAAGAACGGCAGGAGGCAGAAGATAAATTTGTCTTCTCAGGATCTGGGCTATGAAAATGAGTTGAGACATTTTCTCTCTGGAGATGTTTCCAACGAGCACACTAAAGAGTGCTTTGTCAACACCATAGCGGTTCTTACACTGCAGGAGTCTTTGCATAACGGTAAAGTGCTTTCCGTTAACGAAGCGATATGAGGATTCTGTTTGTTTCAGCCTACTTTCCTCCGGATACCGGGTCCGCAGCTACATTATTCTATGAAATGGGAGGGTACTTAGCCAAGAAAGGACATTCAGTTTCTGTGCTCACCTCTTTTCCTTCCTACCACGTTACGGGGAAGGTTAACCACTACGAGGGAAAAGGTTTTACCAGAGAGGACATAGATGGGATGGCGGTTTTTAGGGTGCGG
>Ga0256868_10001331_pt1 | contig 13609 bp, 12 predicted proteins | sample RVTome_13_FD_187341 | JGI IMG/M metagenome (GOLD analysis project Ga0256868, IMG submission 187341) | Soil microbial communities from uranium-contaminated site in the Upper Colorado River Basin, Wyoming, United States - RVT92D227 HiSeq ... | reverse complement strand
AAAGGCACAGTGGACTTCACGTGCGAGCGAATGTTCTCCAGCTGCACGATTTCGATTTTCACTTCAGCAGCTCCTCCAGCGTCTGCTTTACCTTCTCTTCCTCTTTCTTAGCTAATGGCTCGATTAGGCTGATGGCGGAACGCGCAATCTTATCGGCTTCTTCACGGCTGTATCTTTCAGTGAAAATCTGCATGAAATACTCAAAAGCCTTCGTCTTCAAATCCTTAAACTCGCTTTCGAAAATGGAACGCACAATTTCTTCTGAAACCGCGCTTTCCCTGAGCAGCACAACGGGATGCACAAGCAACGCTTTTTTAGCAGCGCTTCTAACCTGTGCTATATCTACTTCTGCACGGCTGGCTTCCGCAGGTAGCACACCTCGCAGCACAGGAATAATTACTGCGCCCTCTTCATCTGCAGCCTTAACCATTTGAACGGCGCGTTCAGTGATTTTGGCAGCGTTTACGCCTGTGAATTCCTCTTGCTCAAGCACTACGAACTTCCGCGGAGACTTAAGCTCTACAGCTTCTGGTGAAACCTTGCCTTTCTCATTTACCGTAACATAAAAGAAACCTTTCTTATTTGCAGCTTCATCGTAACCAACGGTTTCCGTGCAGCCGCTGTACGCCAGCAGTCCCTTTTTGAATTTGCCCAGATAACGTTCATGCACGTGTCCCGCAGCGTAGTAGTCAAAGCCTTCGGGGATAAGTTCTGGCGAAGCTTCTGCTTCAATGTAAGGTGGCTTAACGCTTGGCAAGTCTAGGGCCATGTGAAACACAAATATGTTAGTGACTGCAGTGTCTGGTTTAGGCGTGTTCTGCGCCATAAACGCTGGAAGCGCTTCTTCGGTTTTGTTTCTGGTTCTGAAGTTGGGTACGCCGTAAACGTAGCAGCAGCCTGTTTTCTGCCAGCATGCGCCTTCGTGTCTTGGCAGGTAATAGATTAAGCCTGCGCTGTCCAGCGGGTTCAAAATCGTGCCCGTAATCGTGTTAGGTGCAGAGTCGTGTGAGCCGTCAACGGTTAAAACTGGGATTCCAGCGTCTTTTAATCGTTTGAAGCTTCTTATGGTGTTTTCCAGTGTGGTGTTTGAGGGTCGCGCGTGGTGGAAAAGGTCGCCTGCGATTATCATGAAGTCTGGTTTTAACTCGATGGTTTTGTCCACTAATTCAGCGAACGCATTGTCGAAGTCTTGCCTTCTGGCTTCTAAGCCGTATTGTGCGTAGCCTAAGTGCAGGTCTGAAGCGTGGACAAAACTGAAAGCTTTCACGCTGCTGTTTTCTCTCCCAGTGTCATTTAAGTGCCAGTGTCTGATTTAGATTTTGGGTCTAACGGTTTTAAGCGTTTAGTTCATTTTTTGCAGGAGCAAGCAACCAAAACCAACACTTGAGATATACTGTCATATCTTGAGAAAATTTGCGATTTTGTATGTATCTTATTTCTCAGACCGCCCTTTTTCACTCATAATTTCTCATTCTATTACAAAACGCGTGCACATGGAAAGTTTTATCTTTCAGACGGCAATACTTCAACGCATGCCCCATTCAAGGGAAAAAGTAGCAGGAGTGATCTTTTTTATCGCAGTTACCCAATTCATCTTAGGTTTAACTATTTCAGAGGCATTGCATCCTGGCTACAGTGTGCATGACAATTACATAAGCGATCTGGGAATCGGACCATCAGCCATAATTTTCAACGCATCTGCCTTTCTTCTAGGACTATTATCGCTCGTTGCAACATACTTTCTAAGATACGTCTCTAACTTTAAGACCGTAAACAGGCTGCTCTTTTTAATGGCTATAGGCGCAATGGGTGTCGGCGTCTTCACGAAGAACTTTACCCTTGCACATGGGGCGGTGTCTTCGATGGCTTTCTTCTTCGGCGGATTGTCAGCCATAGCATCATTTAAAGTGTTGAAAAAGCCCTTGTCTTTGATAAGCATAGTACTTGGAGCGATGACGCTTGGGGCATTAGCTCTTTTCTCAATCGGTCTTGTTGCAAGCGGTTCATTCACAAGCAACGAAGCATATGACAGCGTTTTCTATTTGGGTTTAGGTCCAGGCGGAATGGAACGTATGATTGTTTATCCGCTACTCATATGGCTTGCTGGATTTGCCGGACACCTAGTTACGGAGAGGAGTCCATGAAGATTCTTAGAAGCGCAGAATTCTGGACTGCATTTTCGATAATTATTGTAACCATATTTCTTATGGTTGCGGATAGCTTACAGTGGATTCATTTCGGTTTCTTTGTGGGTCCCTTCCGCGCTAATCACTGGTTTGTATGGATAGGCACGTTATACATAGCAGTTACAGTTCCCATAATTGCGATTTCAAAACGGCGATTCCCAAGCAAATTTGCAATGCTTTTCAGAGTTCATGTTTTCGGAAACTTGTTAGCTTTTCTTTTAATCTCGTTGCATTTCGCGGGTCAAATTAGTCGACCAGCAGCATCCTATCCAGAATTGGGAACGGGATTGACTTTGTATATTATCATGATATTGCTTGTCGCCACTGGTTTTACCCACAGATTTCAACTCATTCCACGCATTAAGGCTCAAACTAGAAAATTCGTGCATGTCCCGCTATCGTTTTCATTTTACATAATAATAGGCATCCACATACTGCACGGCTTAGGTTTCCTGTAGGAAAGCAAGCGAGGAAACACTGTGTTCTCGGAGAGAAACGTATAAACGGTTACGTTTTCTTTATGCATGAAAGGTGCGCGTTGAGAATGCGGTGCCAGAAGTGCGGGGAAGAAACGTTTCTGCCTTTTCAATGCATTTACTGTGGCGGTCAATTCTGCGCTGCGCACCGTTTACCCGAGAACCATGACTGCCAAAAGCTGGCGGTTGCTCGCGCGCCAAAACAGGAAGCTACGATGCCTAAAGCTCCTAGCTCTTATGAGTACACGGTTACTTTTGGGCATCCGCAGCGCGCTAAAGGACGCGTTTACTTCAGCCCTAAAGAAATTAAGCATTTAGCAGTTGCAGCGTCGCTTATTGTCTTGTTGGGCGTGTTTTCCTGGTTGTACGCTACGATTTTCGCGGAGACATTGTTCGTGCCAGTGGTTGACCTTATTGTTATTTTTTCATTGTCGTTTTTCATTCATGAGTTTGCGCATAAAATTACGGCTCAAAGGGAAGGGTTGTGGGCGGAGTTTCGGTTAACTCTTTGGGGTACAGTGATAACTTTGATTACGGCGATTTCGCCTTTGTTCAAAATTTTTGCTCCAGGCGCCGTTATGATTTCAGGGCCACTTGCACCTAAAAGTGTGTTGAAGGTATCTGTTGCTGGACCATGCACTAACATTGTTTTATCCGCGGTTTTTCTCGGCTTGGCATTTGTGCCCCCTAATCCTTTTGCTGTTTCGTGTCTTTTCGGCAGTTTCTGGAACGCGTTTATGGCGGTTTTTAATCTGATTCCGGTGGGGCTTTTTGACGGGTTCAAAATTTTCAGCGTTAGCAAGAAGGTTTGGGCGTTGGTTTTTGCGTCAAGCGTACTCTTGCTGGTAACGGCTTATGTTCTTGTGGGCTGGTAGAGCGCTTCTGGAATGTTTTAAGTAAGTGGTAATTGCCTGTTTATTCGCCTCTTTCGAAGAGCAGGTAATGGTTAACTATGTACACGACTGTTCCAACTGTGCCAGCTGTTGCGTACGTGTGCAGTCGCCAGCCTTGTTTTTCCCATTCTTGGATTGTTTTGCCCACGTCATCGTGGTGCCCAACCAGTACGCATCGCCACTCTTTCAATTCGTTCACCTCGTTGGACTTGGTTGTGGACGCTCAGGGTATTTAACGTTTGAATGTGCACAAAAAACGTTTAGGGAAACCACTGTTTCTAAAATAGCAAAAAATGGTGCTTTTGGGTTTGGGCTTAGATGAGTTCTATTGTGACGTGGACTTCTTCTGGCACACGAATACGCATTATTCGCCGCATGACACGCTCTTCAGAATCAATATCTATCAGGCGCTTGTGGATGCGCATTTCCCACCTGTCCCACGTAGCGGTTCCTTCGCCGCAAGGCGATTTCAAAACTGGCACGCGAAGCCGTTTTGTGGGTAATGGGACTGGACCGTTGATTTTTACGCCTGTTTTCAGGGCGATGTTCTTCAGTTCTTGGCATACCTCTTCGAGTTTGTTGTAGTCTGTGCTTGTTAAGCGGATTCGTGCTTTTTTTACCATTTCGCCCGTTCAATCCCTTAATGCGTTTTCATCCAGTGAATACCTTAGACATTTAAACCGAACATAAAAACCTATCGACCGAAACAACGAAGCTTGCACAAGGCTTTTTCATATATAGCGCTGGTACTGTTGTGCTCTGCGGAGATAGAGCCCCTTACATAAACTACAAATAGTGTTTAGGTAGTGACTCAGTGTTGGTGGAAGTTGCTGGTGCATGAGATGTTAGGGAGACGCAGTCTTAGCGCAATTTTCATTATCCTCAGTTTGATAGCGTTGGGCTTTCTCGTGTACACGCTCATTAATCTCAATGCATTGGAAATATCGGTTACACATCCGAGAGTGATGCTGGAATTATCCTTATTTCTAGCGTTCCTAGCGATTGGGGTTCTTTTAAGATACCATAAATAGGTTTTACGCGCGAATTTGCAAAATTATGTCCTTGTAAGGGGAGACGCAGCGAGCAAGATTCGAATCTGCTAAGTTTTGGTCTTAGATTCGTTTTGGTTTTTTTCGTATGCTTTTTTTAGTTTTGGTGAGGGGTGTGCATAAATGGTTTTTAATGGTTTTTATTGTCTTTTTAGGATTTGGGGGCATTTTTGGGCTTCGCACCGCTTTCTGATTTGTTTGCAGTATCCGCCTTTTTCGAACCTGCAAACGTGCCTTAGCTTGCTGAAGTTTAGCGTAACCGTTTCGGTGAAGGCGCTGAGCTGTTGCCTGTTGACTTTGGGAGACAAAGAGTAGGTGAAGCTGGGTCTTCCCCGCTTTTTAGAAGGCGTTTTCTCCTTGACGACGATGCCTCGCGCTACGAGCCTGTGGAGATGCAGCCTGACAGTGTTATGCGAGACGCCTGCCTCAGCCACAAGCCAGTCAAAACTCGCAGAACCTGCCTTTCTCAGTGCACTCAAGATGCGCTCATCAAACGAGTCCATAACAGGCTCAAATATGCAAAAGCAGACTTAAAACCATTTTTAACCATTTGCGCACACCCCTCGTTTTGGTAAGAAAGTCTCCGAGAATTCTAGTGCCGCTTTACAGACTTCGGGGGAAACATTTGCGACGCAATAGACAGTCTTGTTTCTCAGGATTCTGTATCTGTCAAAAGAGGATATCTCGTATTCAGGAAATTGGTAGAACTCTTTTAGAAATGAAATTAGGGCTTCATGGGAATATGGTTTGTAGCCCTTAAGAGACATCAGAGACTGAGCAGCTTCTCTTAGAGTTTCGTAAATGTCCTCAAAAATAAAAGAGGAAGTATCTTCGTTTATCTCTTGCTTCTTAATGTAACTCAAACGTAGAACTGCCTTGGTCATCAAAGATTTGGCCTCTTCTCTGTCCACTTTCACCTTTCTAGCCAAGTGCTCATCCAGATAATAGTGAAACTTTTCAATCATTGCAGCACCCTCAAAAAGCCGTAAACAACGGTTCCGTTTGACAGGTTGTTCAAAAATTCCTTTTCGCTAGTACCTATTTGAATTTCGTATAAACTGATTTTTCTTTTTAAATACTCTTCGAACTTTTTAAGATCCAATTGGGCTTCTTTTTTTGTCACGATTGCAATATCTATATCGCTTTCTGAGATGTCTTCGCCCCTTGAATAGCTGCCGAAGACTACGATTGCTTCGGGTTCTTCGTATTTGTCCTTTAGGAACGCTATTAGTCCTGACTCAAAAAGAGAAAGGGCATTGTACGCTTTCTTGAGGATGAAGAACTTTTCGTTTCTCGAAGCCTTGACATTTACCACAATATTTTCCCTTTCAGACACTAACAGGGTTTCTGCTTTAAGTTTCTTCAGTATCTTGAGAACTCCTGGCGCAGACAGGCTGGTTTGCCGTGCAATTTCCCGTATGTGGGATTTCTTTTCTGGATTGTCGAAAAACAGTTTCATGACTTTATAGTTGTTATCTTTAGTTAACATATGTAAATAATAGTTAACAACTGTTATTTAAAGTTAACAGTAGTCCCGCTCAAACAGAGTTGGACAGTGGTGCAGCGGGCTATCTTGAAGTCGTCGTTTAGACCGTCGTTACACTTTTGGCATGTCTATGTCAATAATGGTTGGGTCATGCTATGTGCCTATCTAGGATCATTTTTTGACTTGGCTGTATGAATCTTATAGAAATGGATTATGATAGTTTCTTTTGCCAAAGCATGCTAAAAGGTGAACGAATAGATTTAAGTAGTTTGCCAAACAATAATAAAAGGTGAATAGAGATGCCAGGCTATTTGGCAAAGTTTAACGAGAAATTGAAGCCCTTTAAAGGAAGTTTGGTTAGAGTTAACTCTGTAAGAGGCATTGAGCCAAACGCCAAGGAATACTTGAACAAATTAGCCAAAGAAGGCTCAATTGAACGGGTCAAATGGGGATGGTACTGGATTCCTACCGCAGTTAAAACCATCTGGAGCTTCTTAGAAAAAGACAAGAACTTTAAAGTTGTCTCTGCTCAGACTGCAGCTTCTTTCTGGAACAATGATTTCATTCACAGAGACATATACGTCTTGAAAGTCAAGGACAAATCCTACGGGAAAGCGTTGAAAGAATTCACTAAGAAGAGAGGCTGGAATGTTGAAGTCGAATACTCGAAAGACGTCTTCAAGATCAAATATCGGAAAGTCGGAAACTTGTTTGTTGAGGATATCGAAGAAAACGTAATCGAGTGCTTGCAGAACTGGGCCTTCGCAGATGCATTCGCCACTTTGTATGAGAACCGCGGCAAAATCAATTTGGACAGATTGTACAGACAGTCTTACTGGAAACGAATTTCCAAGACAAACGTTAGGGCTAGACAGGCTTTAGAGTATGGCTTTCATCAGTTTGGCGAGTTAGGCGGAGTTGAATTTCCGCATAGAGCGACAAAATTGGAAGATGTGTTTGTGAAAAGAGAAATTGATGAAGCTGTCGAGAAGGTGGTTGAGCTTGGTTAAGCACTCCGAAATCATGAATTTGCGAGAGGAAGAAATTGGAAGAATAATCGAGCATCTATCCAAGCAGACCAAAGGCTTTGACAATCCAAAAATGGTTCTGATTGGCGGCTATGCCCTAAGATCATTCACGTCATTTTCACGGTATACGCGGGATTGCGACTTTGTTCTTAGGAAATCCGATGGCTGGAATCTGGAAAAGATACAAAATCTGCTCCCTAAGGACTTGTCCACTGAGACCTTTGAAAAAAGGGATAGCTATGGCTTTCTAAGGTGCATCAAGATGCTCAAGTCTGGTGCCAAGATTTCAATCGATTTCATGGAAGGCGAAGTGCGGGGAAGAACCGACGAGCAAGTATTCTTTGTCACCAACGAATTCATGCAGAGAACAAAGAAAGTGAAGATTGCGATTGCCGATAAAGCCATAGAAATGTACGTTCCTGATTACACCGATTATCTGATTTTGAAGTTCATGTCTGCAAGACCCAGCGACGTGAGAGACATAGCCACGTTGATCTGGAAAAACGGCATCCCAGACGGCATAGACACGAGAGCAAAAGAGACGCTAGCCTATCCAGAGACACTAAAGAAGAACCTAAAACTCATACTTGCAGATATTTCCGATAAACGATTTTTGGACTCATGGAAGGGAACATTTGTCACTACCGAATTCACAGAAAAGACAAAAGAACAAGTTCTCAAAAAACTTCAACTTTTGTTATAAGCTTTAAAGCTTTGATAATCCCCCAACAATATTTTATGCAAAGCCGATGTGAAAAAGACCTAATTTTATCCTATTTGCCTAAAATAGGCTTGAAATAAGCTTAAAAGTGCAGCGGGCAGGATTCGAACCTGCGAACCCCTGCGGGAAAGGATTTCCCCTTGCGGAGCCCATTACAGGCCAAACGCGATCTTGAGTCCTTAGTGGAACGCACTGCAACGCGCGTTCTTTCACCTTTGACCTGGCTTGGTTACCGCTGCCCTACACCGTAGGCTAAAACCTATCACTTTCTTTCTATTAACATTTTCCAATAGTGAAAAACGGTTTTCCAGTGATTCGCTTATGTTTGCCTTTTTCATGCCAAAAAATAAAAGCGTCTCTCGCTGAGGATAGTTAAAGGAATAGCGTCATGCTGTCAACCGAGCACAAAGTCATACTTGGCAACAGCCAACGAATGCCCGAGTTAGCAGACTCCAGCGTTCACTTGATGGTGACTTCTCCGCCTTACCCAATGATAAAAATGTGGGACACCCTTTTCGCAAAAATAGACCCAGAAACCGCTGGGTTATGGCAAGAACTGGAAGCACACAATCGAGAAGAAACCGTGACGCGAATCTACGAAAACATGCACAAGAACCTTGCCAAAGTGTGGCGCGAAGCCTACCGCACATTAATAGACGGCGGCATAGCATGCATAAACATCGGCGACGCCACCCGCACAATAAACGGCAGCTTCCACCTATTCGCCAACCACTCAAAAATCATCGAACACTGCGAACAAGTAGGCTTCACAACATTGCCGTACGTACTGTGGAAGAAACCAACCACAAAACCCAAATACAAAGGCAAAGGCGCGTTCCTTGGGTCAGGTTTTCTGCCGCCTAACGCCTATGTCACGTTAGACTGCGAGTTCATACTAATTTTCAGAAAAGGAAAACTCCGCAGCTTTCCGCCTCATGACAAGCGCCGCTACGACAGCGCCTTCACAAAGAAAGAACGCGACGAATGGTTCTCGCAAATCTGGACTCTAGCTGCGGCTCGCCAAACAGAAAGCCAGATAGAAAGACGCATCGCTGCCTTCCCCGAAGAACTCGCAAACCGCCTAATCAGAATGTTCTCAGTTAAAGGCGACACGGTGCTGGACCCTTTCTTAGGCTCAGGCACAACCACCGCCGTAGCCATGCGAAACGAAAGAAACAGCGTCGTCTACGAAGCAGACGAAAGCTTGTTGCCGCTTATAGAGAAAAAAGTCAGCTTTAAGCCAACCTCATGCAAATTAAGCATCATAAAACGCGCAACCTAACTCTGAAAACGGAACGCGCGTTCTTTTTCCCAGTTTTACGGCGCAACGCAACTCGAAGAAAAGTTGTTTTGCAGCAACTCTAAGAATCTTTAACAAACCGTTGTTTATGGACGAAAACAGCAAGCATGACATAAAAAACTTTATTAATGAGCTATGTAGCATGTGTTTGTGCTCTTAAAAAATAGGAGACCATTTTTCGAGTTGGATCCCTAATCCAACATCGGAGGAAACCGAAAGTTTGAGAAAACCCGCCTTACCCAAACACGAAATTTACGTTTCGAAATATAAATTTGCGGGAGAATGGTAAAATTGACTGAAAATTCTATTTCAAAAGAAGATACCCACCTTTTGCTGAAAACTTTCTTCAGCGACAAAGGCTTAGTCCGCCAACACTTGGATTCTTACAACGAGTTCATAGACCACGGCTTGCAAGAAGTAGTGGACGAAGTCGGCGAAATCCCAATTGAAGTCCCTGAAAGCCCCTACAAGGTAAAACTTGGGCAAATCTGGGTGATAGACCCCCAATCAAGAATCACTGGACCCTACATCACAGAAGTGGACGGCACCAAACACGAAATCTACCCTATGGAAGCTAGGCTTAGAAACTTGGCATATGCGGCGCCCATAGCTCTTGAAATGACGCCCATCCTAGACGGAAGAGAACAAGACACCGAACTGGTTTACATCGGAAACATACCCGTCATGCTCAAATCAAAACTATGCTTTTTGTCTCAATTATCAAAAGAAGAACTTATCGCTGCAGGAGAAGACCCAGACGATGCAGGCGGCTACTTCGTAGTGAACGGCTCCGAACGCGTCATAGTCGCCATGGAAGACCTAGCGCCTAACCGCGTATTAGTCGACATCGACGACAAAGGCACATCACCAATTTTCCAAGCCAAAATATTCTCAACCACCGTAGGCTTCAGAGCCAGAATAGAGTTGAAATTGAAGCCAGACGACGCCATCTACGTCACCATGCCAGGAGTGCCAACAGAAATTCCCTTCGTAGTAATAATGCGTGCGTTAAACATGGAAAAAGACAAAGACATAGCTGAATCAGTCTCTCTTGACAAGACTCTTCAAAGCGAACTGGGCGCCTCATTCGAAAAAGCCATCGGCGTAGACACGCCCAAAGACGCCGTACTTTTCATCGGCAACCGAGTAGCCCACGGACAAGTTGAAGAATACCGTGTGCAAAAGGCTGAAACTGCACTTGACAAGAACTTCCTGCCGCACTTGGGCAGAAGCGACAAAAACAGGAAAGATAAAGCCATATTTCTAGGCGAAATGGCATACCGCGTTATCCAACTGAAACTTGGAAGAAGACAGCAAGATGACAAAGACCATTTCAAGAACAAACGTTTGCGGCTTGGAGGACCCCTGCTTGCAGACCTGTTCCGCGTGGCATTCAGAAACTTAACTCGCGACATAAAGTACCAGCTTGAACGCATAGGCGTGAAAGGCCCAATAATAAACGTGTCCGCCGCAGTTCGCCCGGGAATAATAAGTGAAAGGTTCCAGCACGCCCTTGCGACTGGCAACTGGGGAAGAGGCAGAGTCGGCATAACTCAGCTTTTGGACAGAACAAACTACATATCCACGCTTAGCCACTTAAGGCGGCTTCAGTCACCGTTAAGCAGGAGCCAACCGAACTTTGAAGCCCGAGACTTGCACCCGACGCATTGGGGTCGTTTATGCCCCAACGAGACGCCTGAAGGCTCAAACTGTGGTCTGGTTAAAAACTTGGCTTTGTCTGCGTCAATCTCCGTAGGCATCAACCCTGATAAGATAAGGCAGTTGCTTTTTGAGATGGGCACAGTTCCAGCTTACGAGGCAAATGAAAGTTTGAAGACTAGTGGCGCAAAAGTTTTCGTTGATGGAAACATCATCGGCTACTGCGACGCGGCGCCAGAAATTGTCAACACTTTCAGAGAAAAAAGGAGAGCAGGCGAAATCTCAACTGAAGTCAACATGACCTATTTCTCGAAGTCACAAACTGAGACTGGAGAAGTGCATGCTAACTGTGATGAAGGAAGAGTCAGGCGACCTCTCATAATCATTGAAAACGGCATTTCAAAGCTTCAGCCTAAACATCTTGAAAAGATAGGTCTAGGCGAATGGACTTGGGAAGACCTCATCAAAAACGGTTTGATTGAATATTTGGACGCGGAAGAAGAAGAAAACGCGTATGTAGCTGTAGTTCCTGAAGAAGTCACGCCTCAACACACGCATATGGAAATCGCAACGTACACGATTTTGGGAATATGTGCCTCAACAATACCGTATCCAGAACACAATCAGTCGCCGCGCAACTCCTATCAAGCCGCGATGGCTAAGCAGGCGCTCGGAGTTTACGGAACAAACTTTCACCACCGCGTAGACTCACGCTCACATATACTGCATTATCCGCAGATGCCGTTGGTGGAAACTGAATTAATGGAAGTCATGGGCTACAAACAGCGCCCCACAGGACAAAACTGCGTGGTCGCGGTGCTTAGCTTTGAAGGCTACAACATGGAAGACGCCTTAATCTTCAACAAGGCCTCAATTGAGCGAGGCTTAGCGCGTTCTACTTTCTACAGGATATACGAAGCCGAATGCCGCCAGTACTTGGGCGGGTTAAAAGATAAGTTCACTGTTCCCGAACCAGGCACTCGCGGATACCGCGGAGAACAATATTACAGGCTTCTTGAACCTGACGGCATAATCGGTTTAGAATCAGCGGTTGTAGGCGGAGACGTTCTCATCGGAAGAATCAGCCCGCCCAGATTCCTTGAAGAATACAAGGAGTTTGAAGTTAAAGGACCATCAATGCGGGACACATCCGTGGATATGCGTCCTTCCGAAACAGGAGTCGTTGACGGCATATTCATAACCGAGTCTGGCGAAGGCAGCAAACTCGTGAAGGTCAGAGTTCGTGACCAACGTATTCCAGAATTAGGCGACAAATTCGCCTCTCGCCACGGACAAAAAGGCGTCATAGGACTGATTATTCCACAGGAAGACATGCCCTTCTCAGACGAAGGCATAGTTCCAGACATAGTGATTAACCCTCACGCTATACCTTCAAGAATGACCATCGGCCAGTTCATCGAATCCCTCGCGGGAAAAACTGCAGCGGCAAGGGGAAAACCAGCGAACGGCACACCATTCGCTAATGAAGGACCTGATGAAATTAGGAAAAGCCTCGTGAAACTGGGATTCAGCCACACGGGAAGCGAAGTTTTCTACAATGGCACGACAGGCGAGAAATTCGTTGCGGACATCTTCGTCGGCATCGTCTACTACCAGAAACTGCATCACATGGTCGCTGACAAAATCCACGCCAGAGCCCGCGGGCAAGTGCAGATGTTGACGCGGCAGCCAACTGAAGGCAGAGCTAGAGGCGGAGGCTTGAGATTCGGCGAGATGGAGCGAGACTGCTTAATCGGCCACGGCGCAGCCATGCTGCTTAGGGACAGGCTGCTGGAGGAATCAGACAAGTACACGCTGTTCATCTGCGAAAACTGCGGCCAAATAGCCTACTACGACATGAAACAGCGACGGTACATGTGCAAGATTTGCGATGAAAAAGCCAAGGTTTCTCCTGTAATAGTCTCTTATGCGTTTAAGCTCCTGCTACAAGAGCTCCAGAGTCTGTGCATAACACCAAAGTTAAAACTCAAGGAGAGGGCATAAAACATGGCTCCAGAAGAAATAATTCATAAAGTTGTCGACGAAATCTCTTTCGGTTTAATTTCACCTAAAGACTTGCGCAAGCAATCAGTTGTGGAAGTTCAAACACCAGACACATACGATGAAGATGGTGCTCCGATAACCACGGGACTGATGGACGGCAGGCTTGGAACCCTTGAACCGAGGCAAAGATGCAAAACCTGCGGAAACACGGCGATCCGCTGCCCAGGCCACTTTGGACACATAGAATTAGCCGTGCCAATAGTGCACATTGAATTTACGAAAATAATCTTTGACCTCTTGAAGGCTACTTGCCGCAACTGCGGACGCATACTTCTGTCAGACGACGCTGCGAAAAAAGTCCGCGGCAGAATTGAAAAGTGCAATAAGCTTTTGGGTGTGATACCTGATGAAGTGTACAAGGTCATTATGCAGGAGATTAAGACCAAACAGTGTCCCCACTGCGCAACTGCTCAGTACAAGATTACTTTTGAGAAACCTACAAAGTTCATAGAGCAAACCGAAGCTGGCTCTGAACCGTTAACGCCCAGTATGATACGCGAAAGATTGGAACGCATTTCAGACGATGACTTGGAGATTTTAGGGTTAAACCCCCACGTTGCCAGACCCGAATGGATGGTTCTACAGGTTCTGCCTGTTCCTCCAGTTTACGTTCGCCCCTCTATAACGTTGGAGTCAGGAATCCGCTCGGAAGACGACTTAACCCACAAGCTAGTTGACATTATTCGCATTAATCAAAGGCTCAAAGAAAACATGGAAGCAGGAGCACCAACCCTCATCATTCAAGAC
>Ga0256868_10001329_pt1 | contig 13625 bp, 11 predicted proteins | sample RVTome_13_FD_187341 | JGI IMG/M metagenome (GOLD analysis project Ga0256868, IMG submission 187341) | Soil microbial communities from uranium-contaminated site in the Upper Colorado River Basin, Wyoming, United States - RVT92D227 HiSeq ... | reverse complement strand
TTTAATCTCAACTGTGGCGTGAAGAGTGCCACAGTTGAGATTAAAGGAGATTATGCCTTCGGTTATTTAAAGTCAGAGCACGGGGTTCATCGTTTGGTTCGCTTATCTCCATTCGACGCCGACCACGCTCGGCATACTTCGTTCGTTCTAGTTGAAGTCCTTCCTGAAGCCGAAGAGGAAATAGATATTAAAGTAAAACCGGAAGATTTGAAAATAGATACCTTCAGGTCGAGTGGACCCGGGGGACAGCACATGCAAAAAACAAGCAGTGCTGTTAGAATAACGCATCTACCTACCGGGATGGTAGTGAGCTGTCAAAGTCAACGTTCTCAGCGACAGAACAAGGAAAGTGCGCTTAAAGTGCTTTACGCCCGGCTCCTTGAAATGAACCTTGAGGAAAAAGAGATGGAAAAAGCTAAACTTAAAGGCGAGCGAATTGAAGCCGGTTGGGGTAATCAGATTCGAAGCTACGTCCTGCACCCCTACCAAATGGTCAAAGACCATCGCACTAAGTATGAAACTAGCAATGCTTCTGCTGTCCTGGACGGAGAGCTCGATGATTTTATCGCAGCTTATCTGCGTCATAAACTAGGAGTCGGAAAATGAATAAATGGCTCATACCGCTAGTCCTTGCTGTTATCCTGGTGATTACACCTACCATGACCCGTGCCCAGGACGGAATTTCGCTGCTCGACAGCTCAGCGCAGATATTTTTCCCCTCGGGTCTAACCTTCAATATCGAAGCTGAAAGCCAGAATGACATCGTCAAATTACGCCTCCATTACGAGGTCGATAGGATGACCTACGCCCCAGTAACAAACGAGGCCTGGCCTGTGTTCACCCCGTCTCCAAAGGTAAAAGCACAATGGGTCTGGGACATGAGAAAAGTCCGTATGCCTCTACCGTCCGGAGCCAACGTTACGTACTGGTGGACAATTGAAGATGCTGTCGGGGATACATTGACAACTCCATCCCAGATAATTCGATTCGACGACCTTCGCTATGACTGGCAGAAAGTAACCTCAGATCAAATTAGCCTCTTCTGGTATAGAGGTAATCAAGCATTCGCCGACGAATTGATGGCCGCGTGTCAACAGGCATTGAATATACTGGCTGAGGACACCGGTGTGTATCTCCAACAACCAGTTAGCATTTATATATATGCCACCCCCGAAGACCTTCGCGGCGCTATGGTTTACCCACAAGAATGGACAGGTGGTGTCGCTGCTTATGAATTTGGCATTATTTCTATTGGTATTCCTACGAATGACTTGGACTGGGGTAAAGGGGCTCTAGCCCACGAACTGGGTCACATGGTAATTCATCAAATTACATTCAGCCCCTATGGAGCAGTTTTACCCTTCTGGTTAGATGAGGGATTAGCTACATATACTATGTATGCCCAAGGCGGACCAGACCCCTATCTGCAGTCGGTATTGCAAAAAGCAATCGCTCAACACAACCTTATTTCTGTACGCAGCTTAGCCAGCCCGTTTTCAGCTATACCTGAAGAGGCTTACCTCTCTTATGCTGAAAGCCAAAGCCTTATTCAGTTCCTCATCGAAAATTACGGTAGAGACAAGATGCTTCAACTTCTCAATTTATTTCAAGTTGGTAATACCTACGATGATGCACTGATCCAGGTCTATGGCTTCGACCAGGACGGGCTCGATTCGATGTGGCAAGAATATATATACGGTCAGACACAAAGCCGGTCCGAATTACAATATGACTCATTTTGTGGAAATAGCATAGATGGATTTCCCTGGGATAACATGGTAAGCACGCTGCTAAAGACTGATACACTCTTGGGGGCCGATTGAAGGACTCTTTTACCGTGCACGATTTGCCTCTTTCAGAGCGGCCGAGGGAGAGGCTCGCCAAGCTTGGCAGCGAAGCTCTCTCCAGCCAGGAGATTATAGCCTTGATCCTCGGCCGGGGAATCAAAGGTGAATCGGTGATTATCACCGCTCAGAAACTGCTCAGCAAGTTCGGCAACCTAAAAAATCTAGCCTCTGCCTCCATTGAAGAGCTGGCACAAGTAAAAGGCATAGGCCCCGCAAAAGCCGCTCAGATAAAAGCCACCTTTGAATTAAGCAAACGGCTGGAAAATTCTTCAAACGAAAACGCTAAAATAACCGTCAAATCCCCGGAAGACGTCATAAAAACAGCTAGAAATCAATTGAAAGGCAAGAAGAAGGAACACTTCCTTGTATTTTGCCTGGATACCAGAAATCACTTAATAAAGATAAGTACAGTCTCTATAGGCAGCCTTGATTGCAGTATCGTGCATCCGCGTGAAGTTTTTAAGGAGGCAATTTCTTCCAGCGCTGCCTCGGTTATTTTTATACATAACCACCCTTCCGGCGACCCTACACCCTCGGAGGACGACATCAAGATGACTAAACGACTCATTGAAGCCGGTGAAATTATAGGCATTGAAGTTCTCGACCATATAATTGTCTGCGACAGTGAACATTTAAGCATGAAGGCAAAAAATCTCGTTTGAGGCTTAAAAGAAATATGAAAAAGATCTGGCACTTTACTTTACTGGGTGCAATTCTGTGTGCATTAGTCGTCTTGCCCTTCCTCATCAAGTGCCAGCCAGCCACAACAGTAATATCCATCAAGGAAAAGGGAGCTCTCAACCTCTGGGATACCGGCCCGATAACGCTTGACCCGGCAATATCGAGCGAGTCAGCTTCAACAGCATATGTCATGCAAATCTTCAGTGGTTTAGCCCGGCTCGGGGCGGAGGCAAAGCCTGTGCCTGACATCGCCGAAAGGTGGCAAATAAGCGATGATAGCCAGACTTACACGTTTTATTTGCGCCAGGGGGTAAAGTTCCAGGACGGTAAGGAAATTACCGCAGAGGACTTTAAATATTCGTGGGAAAGGGCTTGCCTTCCGGAAACTAACTCACAGACGGCGGCTACTTACTTGGGCGATATTGTCGGAGTAAAGGATATGTTAGCAGGCAAAGCTACGGCAATCAGCGGCGTCAAGGTTGTCAATGACTACACATTGAACGTCACAATAGATGCACCCAAGGTCTATTTTATAGCCAAGCTGACTTACCCTACCACGTTTGTTGTCGATAAGGCCAATGTAGAATCAGGCAAAGATTGGTGGATAAAGCCAAACGGGACCGGTCCATTCAAGCTTACAGAGTGGAGACAGGGTGACACATTGGTTTTGGAGCCGAATGAATTTTATTATTACCAACCAGCTACTGCTAGGGTAATATTTCATCTGCTGGCAGGTATTCCTATGGCACTGTATGAACTGGGAGAAATCGATGTTACTCAAGTCAGCGAATATAATATGGACAGGGCGACGGATAAACTCGGTCCATTTTACAATGAATTGGCCACATTCCCCGAGTTGAGCTTCGGCTATATAGGTTTCAATACACAAAAGCCGCCCTTTGATGACGTCAACATCCGGCGTGCTTTCTGCCACGCAGTGAATAAGGAGCGAATCATCAAGATAATTCTCAAGGATGTGGTGACCAAGGCCGACGGCATACTACCACCGGGTATGCCCGGATATAACGATAAACTCCAGGGGCTTGACTACGACGTCGCCAAAGCAAAAAGCCTCATCGCCAGTTCAAAATACGGTAGCGTGGCGAATCTGCCGCCCATAACGTTAACCGACTCGGGATTAGGCGGCGATATAGATGAATATCTGGGTGCCATCATCCAGGATTGGAAGACTAACCTTGGTATCCAGGTAAGCGTGAGACAACTTGAACCGGAGATATATAACTATCATCTGAAAGATGAGGTCGACCAGATATATGTCTTTGGCTGGATTGCTGATTATCCTGACCCACAGAATTTCCTAGATGTACTATTCCACACCGGCGCAGAATATAACACAGGCAAATACAGTAACGCTCAGATAGATGCTCTGCTCGACGAGGCTGGCATTGAGCAGAATGAGACTACCAGATTTTCCCTGTACCAGCAGGCCGAGCAAAAATTGGTAGACGAAGCCGCCTGCCTGCCTCTGTGGTCCGGAACGACTAATCTTCTGGTGAAACCTTATGTCAAGAACTATAAACTGGACATTAGGGGTATTCCAACACTGAAAGAGGTGGTTGTAAATGACTAATCAATCTGAACTGGCAGCACCCTGCGGGCTTCACTGCGGCATGTGCCCGCTGTATAAAGCTTTATCAGACGAGAAATTGAGAGACACCCTGGCACAACGGATGAATGTACCTCCGGAAAGAGCTACATGCCATGGATGCAGAGCGGTCGATGGACATTGCCCCGTAATTGGCGAACAGTGTGCCACTTATGTCTGTGCCCAAGAGAAAGGCATGAATTTCTGCTGTGACTGTTTAGAATTCCCCTGCTCCAAACTTTTACCTTGCACTGATAGGGCTCAGAGCTTGCCTCACAACCTCAAAGTCTATAGCCTGACTCTACGAAAGCTTAAGGGTGAAGAAACCTGGAATCAGATGATAGGGAAAATTTATTCGCTTTATTACGGAGGACAAATAGTTATAGGCAGAGGACCTGCTCCACGCACTTAACCAAATCACCCTATGCCCACAGATCCTCCATGTCTTTTTCTGTCTTCTTTTTTAGCTCGGCGGCTTCAAGAAAGCCAAGCTCTTTGTAAGACACGGCAGTGCCATACTCTCGAGTTTTAATAACCACCGGCATAGGTACGGCGTGGCCGAAGATAAGTGCCTGCTGCTTGGTCTCCAGCTTGGACAATACTGATTTCAGTTCGCTTCTAGCAGCTGTACCTGTGAGCACGCTGTCGATATCCCTCTCGTCGTCTAGAAGGCAGGTTATCTTAGTTCCCAATTGCGACATAACCTCACCATCTATACCGCTGGGCCGCTGGTCAATTATTAGCAAAGTAACATTGTATTTCCTCATCTCTCGAGCGATTCTGCCGAAGATGGTTCGAGATGAAATCTCGGTATTTAGAAAACGATGGGCTTCTTCAATAGTAATAACAAGAGGGCGAGGCGGTGCCACCTCCCCTCCCATTTCCCGTTCTGCATTCTCCCGATATTTTGCATGTATTCTTCGACTCAGTAGATTAGCCACCAAAATATAAGCAGTAAAATCATCAAATCTGCCGAATTCAAGTATCACATTTATGCCTCTGTCCAAGTACTCCAGTATACGTTGGACTGAGTTTTCACGAGTCCGGGGTACCAAAAAAGAAAACCGCCGCAAATTTTCCAGTCCACGCCGCAAATTACGATAAGTGCTGTCATGAATATTGAGTCTGGCTATTAATTGCTTGCCGTCATCTTCGTTCAGATTCAGTACAGTCTCCAGCCATTTTCTATCGCCGAATTCCCGTGCCAGTTGATAAACTGTTTGAGTCGAAGCTTCAGTAAGGTTCAAAGTCTGCCGGAGCAACTCAACATCTTCAGGCTCAATTTCGTCATAGCCTATTCTGAGCACAACATCGGTGCTAACTTTTCTCCGTTTGGAACTTTCTTCATCCAGAGTGAATATAGCCACTTTTGACGGAAAGAGCTGCTTTAAACCCTTTACTTTGTAACCTTTCTCGGTTTTACCTTCCCAACCGTACTCGCTGTGCATGTCGAATACCAAACTGACTGCTGCATTTTTTTGCAGCATGCCAACGAGTAGTAAACGGGTAAGAAAGGTCTTGCCGGTACCGCTCTTGCCGAAAACCCCATTGGAACGCTTAACAAATTCCGGGATATCAAGGCAAATTTTGGTCTCCATATCCAGTGGTGTTCCTACATAGAACCGCTTTTCATCTTCAGCACCGAAAACAATCTCAACATCACGCTGGGAAGCTAGATTCACCTCCGAAAAATGCGCTGGTACTGTCTTCGCTGGTTGAGGCCCCTCAAGTATGCTGGCAGCATCACCACCTATGGTCAACATAGGCAGAACCCGAAGCTTGCCATAGGTGGTCGTGCCTGTAATTACTTGCGCGATGTAGGGGTCGGAGATATCGGGCGGCGTTATGGCTACATTAGGATCGATAGTTTCCAGGCTGACGTCAGTAATTATACCGAAGAAGCGGTGCTTCGCCCCTCCGATTGCCACGTACCGACCCACCACCATATCCTCTACTGAAACCGATGCGTCAAGCCGCACTTCCACGCCTCGAGCAAGAGAACCGGAAACCACAAGGCCTAAACGGGTCTGCTCTTCTGAACTTTGATTATGCATTACTTAAGCCTCTTAAGAAGCGAATTCAATCTTTGGATGTCGCTACTCAGCATACGTGCCATTTCTTTACCTGCTTTGACTAAAAAAGCCTGAGGGTCATGATGAGCCTGGCTGGCATAACGAAGGCAAGCACCGGTTACCTCATCAACCGAAACAGGTATTTTGGCGTTCACCAATAAGCTGAGAAAGTCCAATGATTGAGTAAACGCCCTGACCTCTTCAAGCTGACAGGTATAGACAAAGCTGTGAATAGAAGCAGATTTCGGAGGCAGGTGGTGATGCCAGCTTTTCCCGTCGACGTGTCCCACGATTAGGACTGCAAAATCCGTTATTAGAAGCCTGGATAGCTGAGGATTGGCCTTAAAAATCTCTTCTTCCGCCTCTAAATTCTCGCCGCGAGCCACCACACGCCTCCCTGGTTCAATACTGTGAGTCACAACATTGTAGACAACACCATAGATCTCACTAACCTTGTCCCGCGTTTTAACCAGACTGCCCAGTGGTGGCGCCTGGTCGAGCTTATAACATTGAGCCGTAAACTCAGCGCTGCTGGCCTCAATTACCTCGGCTATCTTGCTCCCAAATTTATCTTTTATTTTTGGTTTTTGAGTTTTAATTTGCTCTATATCCATCTCGCTCTCTTGCTTTCACTCTTAGCCGAACTCTCCAGAAAAATTCCATCCTCAATTAAAAGCTGCTCCACCAGCCCCCAGAATTGCTCCCGGTCAGCAACGTTCACCACTGCTTGCTCATGCGCTTCGCTCAAAGCAACCGGATAACCAAACCCTCGTCGGCACTGGTCTAAAATCGTGGAATGAACCAGCCTAACCAGTTTCTCATTTTCAGCTACCCAAAGTGGAACTTCTACTCGTGCTACTTCTCCATCAAGCCTGATATAGAAAAAATTGACCTCGTTAGCCCCATAGTACTTATCGACAACTGAAGACTTGCTGCTGAATAAGGCAGACCGTTGCCCGGGGTCTAACAGCCGGGCGAAAAGGTCGCGGTCGAGCAAGCCGCCGACAGCATCACATTCTCTCCCTTCAAACTTGTCCGAGCAATACCGATCGCAATCTACCGGCAAATGCGGACAGACAGCCAGGCGAAGTAGATTAACTACCTCGGTGCTTCGAGGGAAGCTGATATAGCTGGCTACAGCCAGCTGTCTGCGCCGGCTAAGCTGCTTTAATTGGCTAAGATACTTCAAAAAGCCGTCCAGTAATAGCTCACGAAAAACAAAATCTGGGTAGACCTTCTCAGCCAGGCGCCACAGGATAAGAGAGCCGTCAAGCAGCAGAACGATAGGCAAATCCATGTCCAATTCATTTGCCCGCTCAGCCAGCCACCGGCACTCCTCAATGCTGCGCTTTATACCCAGAAGCTGTCCCTCTATTGGTATCTGACGGCCATCGTCAGAAGTAATAGCCACCTCCCCATCTTTGAAATACAGGGACGGAAAGCTCAATAGCTGAGCATCGGGATTCCGACCGTACTGTAACTGTGCCATGCCGATGTTGATAAGAAAGCATCGAGCTGACTGGTGGCGGTCGACATCTATATGTGAACCATCGCTTGCTAGAACCATGAAATCATCAGGGCAGTTTGGCGCCATCTGTCTAAGGTCAATACTTTCTTTTAAACCAGCTACCAGCCAGGTAGTTTTGCTCCCCTCAACCTTTTGTTTAAATTTATTCATGTCAGCGCTACACGTCTTAAGAGTCTTCAAGCCGAATTCAAGCTTAGCTTTTCTTTCGCCCTCCTTCGACTTCAAGCCGGCTGCCAAATCCACGATCTGGCCGACTAATTTAGACAAGTCTAGCGACATATTTCTCCTTGATTGCCCAGTATATCACGAGGTCGAACCCCAAACAATGACTTCGCCGAAGCAAGAAAAATCGTCCTAATCCCGGCGCAGTAGACATGAACGCGTCGCCGACGTATTAAACGGCAGTAATTGGGGCGGCATAATTTATAAGAGACGGGGAAGAGGCTTACCTTAAGGAATGCTTTTACTACGGAATGCGTATACTTCCGGAATTGGACGTTCGGTTGAAAGCGACCTGTTAAACCACCCTTGATAGCTAATTACTATCCTTCCAGGATAGTCACACTCAAAAGATTGGGACCCGTATGCGTTCCAACAACAGGGCTAACATTCGACATATGGATTGAGGCTTTAGGGAAAACAGAGGCTATACGTTTTGCCAAAGCCTTGGCTTCAGCTACGTTGGTGCCATACTCTACGGCTAATGCCTTTACCTTGCTGAATTTCGATGCAAATTCAAAGAGCCATTCGGTAGCCTTGGCTCTGGAACGAACCCTGGCTGAAGGAAAAGCAACGCCATCTTTAATGCCCAGTATAGGATTCATCTTAAGCATAGAGCCCAGTAAAGCCTGTACCTTGCCGATGCGACCTCCCCTGGCTAAATACTCCAGCGTATCGAGAGTCACCCTAACATGTATTCGAGGAATAGTTTGTGACATCAGATTTATGATTTCGTCGAGGCCAGCCCCAGCTAAGGCTTTCTTAGCCGCCTCCATAACCAGTAGTCCTTCACCCATTATGCCGAGCGTGGAATCAAAAATCTCCACCTGGCATTTTCTTTTCATTAACTTTATACCTTGTAACGCCGCATCATAGGTGGCACTCAACTTACGAGATACGAACACACCTAGAATCTGACTGTATTTGACAGCCAGGTCATCAAAGACCTCGGCAAACGTGCCGGGGCTGGGGGCAGCAGTAGAGGGTAACACGGAACTGTGCTCCAGCCTATGGTAAAATTCCTCAGGACTCAAGTCAACCCTATCTTTATAGGTCTCGCTGCCAAATTGGATATGCAACGGGACAACCGTAATTTCAAGATCTTTGATAACCTCTGGGGGTAAATCAGACGCGCTATCAGTAACCAGTTTAACCATAAATTCCTCCTCTGTTCTAGAGTGTTTGCTTAATATCCATGAAAATGCATAGTTATACGAGGCTATTGTATGATATTTCCACCGCTCTACACAATAGCTGCCGTCATAATTATATAAAAGCTTCCCCTGTATATTGCCCATTATGTCCAGCTTTGCTATCATAGACGTGCTCATTTTTATATATTGACTGTCGGCAAATTTCAATGGGCAAAATCGCAATGAGAGTCGGCCTGATTTATGACCCTGTCTATCTTGAACACGATACTGGGACACATGTCGAGAATAGCCAAAGGCTGACAACTACCATGTCCCTTCTAGAGGAGACCCACCTCAAAGACAAACTTGTTTTGTTATCTCCACGTGCTGCCACCCTGGCTGAATTGTCAGCGGTGCACGCACCCGAATATATCTCCCGAATTCAAAGTCAATCGGAGAGTGGTGGTGGTTGGCTTGACCCAGACACAGTTATATCACCTGGCTCATACAATGCTGCTGTGTACGCTGCCGGTGGAACTTTGACGGCACTTGATGCGGTGATGGACAGACAAGTCAATAGCGCTTTCGCCCTGGTCAGGCCGCCCGGACATCATGCTACCTGCTGGCAAGCTATGGGCTTCTGTCTATTCAACAATATTGCTGTAGCCGCTAAGTACGCTCTGGCTAACTTCGATATCAAGCGAATACTTATTGTTGATTTCGATGTCCATCATGGCAATGGCACACAAGATACATTCTATGCTGACCAGCATGTTCTTTATTTCTCCACTCATGAATACCCATTTTACCCTGGAACTGGCAGCGTCGACGAAACAGGAGTCAGAGATGGTGAAGGGTTTACCGTCAACGTGCCCCTTCTGGCTGGCTGGGGTGACGACGAATACCAGACAGTTTTCGAAGATATCCTGGCACCAGTGGCTAAACGCTTCGAGCCGCAGCTTATAATGGCCTCAGCCGGTTACGATGCCCACTGGGCTGACAACCTGGCATCAATGCAGCTAAGTGTCTCAGGGTTTGCCCGGCTGGTAGAAATCATCAAAACCTTAGCCGATATGTTATGTCAAGGACGCATGGTTTTTACACTGGAAGGTGGGTACCACCTTGAAGCATTATCTCTGTCCGTAGCTGCCACTCTGGATATTCTTCATGGAAACCGTCAAATTTCCGATCCTTTGGGCAAACAGGGGACAAGGTCAAGGCCCGTAAGCTTTGATAATTTCATAAAGATGGTGAAGGAGATTCACCAGGCAGAGGCTTGATTGATGTTTAAGCCGGTTCGACTGTGTTTAAAGTCCACAGCGTTTGCGCTTAGACGGTACTCGTAGCTATCTTTTTCCCAGAAGATAGTCCCTTTTCCCAGACTACCAAAAGCTGCCCGGCAATGCACAAGGAAGAATAGATACCAGTGGCAATGCCGATCATAAGCGCCAACACCAATGTATGAGTAGTCACTCCGCCGAGAAGATAGAGCGCCACTATAACGAAAAGAGTTGCCAGACCCGTATTTAAAGAACGACCCAACGACTCGATGATACCGTAATTTGCTATCACCTCGAAGTCACGACTAACTCCACGCTTCAAGTTCTCTCTAATGCGGTCAAAGACTACTACTATGTTATTCACACTGACGCCGACAACTGCCAACACACCAGTGACAAATAGGGCGTCAACTTCTACACCAGCAGCCCAGCCCAGTATAGAGAACACGGCGATAACCACTATCAGGTCGTGCAGAAGAGCGATAATGGCACAGGTGCCCCACCGCATCGGCTTAGGCATCTTGCGAAATGCCCAGGAAATATATAACAGAATACCTACGCCAGCCACCACGATAGCTATAACGGTGTTACGCACCGTCCCGGCAGCGACAATTGGTGAAACAGTGTAAAGACTGCTGATCGTAAGTGTGGCATCTAACCCGGTCTGCAAACCATCCTTTAGTGCTGTGGTTTGCTCACTTGACATCTCGGGGAGTCGGACAAAGAAGTCACCCTCACCAGAGGGTTGAACAATAGCCTGGTCATAACCCAGGTCAGTTAATTCCTGGCGTAATTGACTTAGCTCCACTTCCTTATCGAAACTCAAGGTCATGGCTGTACCACTGCTGAAATCTACTCCCGGCCGAAGCCCGAACACAGCCAGTGAGATTATACCGGGAATGATTACAATAGCTGATATAAGAAAGAACCAGTTTCTTTTACCGACCAGATCAATCATTGCTTCGCCACTCCATACGCGCCTGGGCTTTTAGCTATGCCTAGCCCAACAAATGTGCGCAGAAAAGTCCTGGTAACCACAACCTGTGTAAACATGCTTAAGAGGGTGCCGATCAACAAAGTTATGGCAAAACCTATGACCAAAAAATTGCCGAATGTATTTCCTAGCCAAAGCAGGACAACGCAGGCGATAACAACTGTTACATTAGCGTCAAGAATGGCTGACCAAGACTGACGGAACCCTTCCTCGACCGCCGCACCCAGAGTACGCCCACGTCTTAACTCCTCTTTTAAACGCTCTGCCACAAGCACATTGCCATCCACTCCCATGCCTATGGATACAATGAAACCGGCAATACCAGGGAGAGTTAAAACCACTGGAATTAACTTAAAAATAGCCAGGTTTAACACCACAAAAACTACCAGCGCCAGGCAAGCCACAAAGCCGGAGAAACGGTAGTAAGCAATCATAAATAGAACTACCATAGCTGACCCGATGATTCCTGCCATCAGGCTTTTCTTCAATGAGTCCTCCCCCAAGGTAGCCCCGATATCCCTGCGCTCAACTATGGTCAGGGGCACATCTAGAGATCCCGAGTTAAGCTGTATGGCTAATGTTCTGGCAGCTTCTAGATTCAGGCCGGTAATAACTCCTTTTTCCTTTATCACTGTTTGGACCGTCGGCCATGAGATGGGTTCACCGTCCAGGTATATACCCAGGGGCTTCTGTAAGTTACGCTGGGTAATCTGCTCAAAGAGAATGGCTCCTTCAGAATTCCACTCGAAAGCCACCTCGGGCTCGTTGGTCTGTTGCGCTAAAACCACCTGCGCATTCGGCTTCAGATACTTGCCGGTGAGCTCCTTTTCTTGTCCATCGCTACCATTGGCTTTGGCAATTGCAGTATATTTAGGTTTACCAGTCTCATCAAATACAAGATTACCGGACGCGTCAAGTTCCATTTCCCTGAAATCAAGCTCAGCTGTTTGACCAACAAGTTTAATTGCCTCATCAACATCTTTTACTCCGGGTAGTTGAACCAGAACGAAGCTACCTCGTTCGTTATTAATCGTCTGTACTATAGGCTCGGTTACACCATAGGCATTTACTCGCCGTTCAATTTTGTTTTTTACAGCCTCGATAACATCAGAATCTGACTGCGTCGGGTCTTTCTTGCTTAAATCGATTTGGTAAACTAAGTGGCTGCCTCCCTTAAGGTCGAGCCCTAAAGTGAACTCATTCCTTCCAAATATCCCATTGCCCGGCCATATTACCCATAAGCAGAAGACGAATAGAACCAGTATGAAAATCAGCAGAGGCGCGCTTCCTCTTTTCAACTAACTACCCATTCCTATCAATTTGATTTGATACAACAATCTCAACAGGCCGTGCCGCAATGCCGTTTCTCCAATTCCTTACGCACCAACTCCAGAGCTTCTTCTTTTGTAGTCAGTTCTTCAGCCGCTTGAGCTTCTCTTACCTCGGCCAAAAGCTCACCGAGCAGGCACCCCGGCTTCAAGCCGAAAATATCCATCAAATCATGACCGTCTATCAACTTGACCGGTAAAACCTTGGTTTCTTGCTTGGAATGCTCGGCCAGTATAAAACTAATCAAGAGATTATGCTGCTTCCATTCTTCAATGTCAAGTTTTGGACCATGCGTAGCCAGATAATCAGCCAGGGCTAGAAACAGGATATCGATTCCGGCACCTTCGGTATCACGGAAATAACGATAAATTGCTCGGCTGGTAGGCATACCTACATTAGCCATCTGAGCCGGGCGGAGATGGTGATAAACCAGATTCTCCGCTAATCTTATCTCCCGGCTGCTGAACCGTAACCTTTCTAAAACTGCGGCCGTTACACCCGCCCCTTCTTTGGCATGTCCCAAAAAACGCGTTCTGCCCTTTTCATCGACTGTCCTGGTCGCAGGTTTGGCGATATCATGCATTATCGCACCAATCTTAAGCAACGTGGTGCGATTGCTACCGCTGGACACTTCCTCATCAAAGTGTCTACTTATCTCTTGCGACCACGGCGTTGCGGTTAACAAATCCTCCGTACCATATTTCCAATGGCTCTCCCTGAGCAGGAATTCTGCAGTGGCCACCGTCTCTATTGAATGGTTAAAGACATCCCAATAGTGTTCCTTTGGCTGCTTGGCTCCCTTTAGTTCTTGCAGTTCGGGAATTATCGTGGTGAGCAAACCCAACTTATCCAGATAACGAATCGACGCAACTGAACCAGGCAAGGCAAATATTCTCACCAGCTCCTCCCGTAGCCGCTCCCCGGGAACCAGTTTAG
>Ga0256868_10001328_pt1 | contig 13626 bp, 9 predicted proteins | sample RVTome_13_FD_187341 | JGI IMG/M metagenome (GOLD analysis project Ga0256868, IMG submission 187341) | Soil microbial communities from uranium-contaminated site in the Upper Colorado River Basin, Wyoming, United States - RVT92D227 HiSeq ... | reverse complement strand
ATGGTACAGGCGATCCTATTTTTTCAAATCCTTGGTGATATCTTCATGAATTTTCCCTTTACCGGAAGTAGTATCGTTCAATTCTTTTTTGATCAGCATGTCAGTAAAGATTACCCACACATGCTGATCATCCTGTTTAAATATGGTGATGCGCCGGTTACCTGTTACCTTAATATAAGCCGTTCCCCATTTGGAATGCTTGACCTTCATGAAACCGCCTCCGTAAGTTTTTTTATACCAGTTTAATACGTCGGTCAGGAGATGATCGGAGGACAATTTTTTATTCCACGGTGCCCAGCCGTTATACATAAACTGTACCGGCATTTCACAGATCTTACCCTGGTAGAACAATGGATAAAAATACATGGTACCCGGATACTTCAATTCGTTTTTCAGTATGTATTCCACTTTCGTGTTATCCGGACCCTGTTTGATCAGTCCTTTCCGGTTAAGTTTCCAGCAATGTGTATAAAAATCCATTTGCGGCATGCCGAGGTATATTCCCATAAACAACGAATCATTTCTCACCCCGCCTGCCAGTTCATTGTCCAGTCTGCGCTCATATCTTGCCTTGGGTGAACATCCGGAAGCAATCCATCCGAAAATTAATACCGGCATTAACCATACTATACTTTTCCTCATAATGCTTGTCAGTATTTATAAAACTCCAATATATCACTATTTCTTGCTGTGACAATGATCCGAGCTCCATTAATTGTCAGTATTTCCAGATCACGCATTTCTCCTTTGGTAAAGAACCCGGATTTAACAGCGGAAACAGGTTGCCAGGTTCCTCCGGCATTCCCCTTCAGAAAAAGGCCATAAGATGCGTCATAAATTCCTGTCTCGGGTTTGGCTTTGCATTGGTTTCCGCCTAAAAGAATGTCACATATTCCGTCATGATCAAAATCCTCGGCAATAATGGCATAAACCGGTGAGAACTGGGCCTCCAAAGGAAGGGTGATCAGCTTAAAGGATCCCCGGCCAGTGTTAAGCATCACGCAGCTCTCCATGATCCGTGCATTTAAAATAACCGACCGTTGCAAGACCTCTGGCGGGAATATGTCCCCCATGGTCTGGTTTTTGTAATCATCGAATTTCCTGTATTTTTTTTCCAGCGAGGGAATTTGTTTTACCAGATCGTCCTTCATCACCAACGGAAATAATGTATCACTGTTGTAAGTGCATATGATCTGTTCAATACTGCCGTTCAGGTCAAAATCATTCACGTACATGGTTAACGGTTGTTTTGGGGCAGCCTTAAATCTCGAATTAAGACCATGGTTACCCAATACAAAGTCCACATGGCCGTCTCCATTCAGATCTTTAGCAACAATCGTGCGCCACCAGCCTTCTGTACCCGACAAACCGAACCGTTCAGATTCATCTGTAAAGTTACCGCGATCATTTATAAATACCTTCACCGGCATCCAGTCACCCACGATCACCATATCCGGATCTCCGTCACTGTCAATATCGGCCCAGGCCATATCGGTAATCATGCCGAGATTTATCAATCCCGGGGCTATTTTCCCGGTTACATTTACTAATTTACCCTGTCCGTCATTTTTCAGCAGGTAACCGTTTACCGGTAAACCATAAGCAAACGGACGCAAACGGATCCCCACAAAGAGATCCATATCACCATCACGGTCAAAATCTTCAGGACTTACACAGGAACTGCTTTCATATCTGGCCACAGGAAGCTTTTGGGGTGATCTGGAGAATTTTCCCCGGCCGTCATTAATATACAGTCTGTCGAACAAGGCGGAAGAGCTTTGCGGAAATTCATTACCGCCACTGGCAACATATAGATCGGGATCATCATCACCGTCTGCATCAAAAAAGGCACAATCGGTATCTTCCGATATCTTGTCCTTTTCAAACAAGGCATCATTTGTTTTTTTGAAATGGCCCAGTCCGTCCTGTACAAACAAGGCTCCCGGGTAACTCTTAGCACCACAAACATACAGATCATCACCCCCGTCGCCGTTTACATCTCCAACAGCCATACGTGGTCCCTCATTGGATAACATCTGGAATAATAACCTGTCGCGGTCAAAGTCCACAAAGTCGTTCTCGCCATGTTTAAATTCCAGGCCCTTAACCTGTTCCAACTTGCGGAAAACAGGCGAGGGTTGTTTTTCCCGGATATCTTTATTTTTATTAATTGCATCTTTCTGATCCAGTGTAAGAAACTGATTCACGGCTACATTTTGTAAAACAGTCACCTTGCCATCGGGCCAGTTCACCACCATTGAATCTATGGATTGGGTTGTTCCAAGACCGAAATGAAGCCGGTTATCGACGCTTGATTTGAAACCACGCATGGGCATGAGTTCCTGATAATTTATTTTACCTCCATAATAGAGTGTAACCCCGGCACCAATGGCAGCGGTATTTTTACCGGTACCCTTCAGGATTAACATGAGAAAACTGGTTCCCGGCTTCCCCTGGGATTCATTCCGATAAACAAAAGGGGGCATATTCACATTGTTCACCACCAGATCCAGATCCCCGTCATTATCAAGGTCGCCATAGGCAGCCCCATTTGAAAATGAAGGGGTATTGAGTCCCCATGATGCTGATAAATTGGTAAAGGTGAGATCGCTGTTATTATGAAAAGCATAATTGGGGACCCTTACTGAAGGAATTACATCGATGATGCCCAGAATGGCTTTTTCCTGGCTTTTTATCATCGACCGCATCACGGAAGGATCTGAATAGAAATCAAGGTAATCGCGGTCAAGCAGATCCTTATAGATGCCATTGGCCACAAAAATATCCTTCCATCCGTCGTTGTCAAGGTCCATGATCAGGGCTCCCCAGCTCCAATCGGTTGTACTTACACCGCTCAACCGTCCTATTTCGCTGAAGGAACCATTCTGGTTATTCAGCTGAAGGACATTCCGGGCAAACTGATGATGGTAGCCAGCGGCTTGTTTCATTTGATATCTTTCCCAGCTTTCAAACAAAACTTTCGTCTTCAGACGTGAATTACCCTCCGGGGTCATTTCTGTTACGAAGATCTCCGGGAAAGCATCGTTGTTGATATCCGCAATATCCGCGCCCATGGCACCCAGACTGATCTCACGCATCTGGTCCTCGAGTGATTCCGAAAATGTTCCGTCCCTGTTATTGATATAGAGGTAGTCACGTTCGAAAAAATCGTTGGATATATAAATATCCGGCCATCCGTCACGGTTCACATCACCTGCACTTACACCGAGGCCGAAGCCGATCTTACTGCCGTATATACCGGCTTCTTCACTCATATCAATAAAATGGTTTCCTTCGTTCCGGTAAAGTTTGTTTGCCCCCAGGCTGTCCCTTATTTGCCGTTGCCCGGGTTTGATGTCAAATTCAGTGACGGATTGAAAGGAGTTGTTCAGGAGGTAGCAATCCAGGTCCCCATCCCGGTCATAATCAAAAAACGAGGCGTGTGTTGAAAGTCCAAGATCTGCAATCCCGTACTCGGCAGCTTTCTCTGAAAATGTGAGATCTCCATTATTGATGAACAGTTCATTACGGCGATTTATGCCGTGCGGATCACCTGATTTGCAAACGTAAATATCGGTCCATCCGTCGCCGTTAACATCTGCGATACTTACACCTGTTGACCATACACCGGGAAAAGCCACTCCGGCCCTTTCCGTAACATCTTCAAAAATAAAATTTCCTTTATTGATATACAGTTTATTATCCACCAGGTTTCCGCAAAAATATATATCGGTCAGGCCATCCTTGTTAAAGTCGCCGAGTCCGACACCTGCACCATTATAAAAATTCCTGAAGGTATAGGTATTGTATTCTTCGGTATAATCCACCTGATTTAAAAAGCTGATGCCGGTTTGCTTTTCATCCAGGGAAGAGAATAAAGGAATATGGGATAAATCAGGCCGCCCTTGCCGGCATGACCAACCCACGACGGACAGCAGCAGCACCAATCCTACCGGCCGACCTATAATCCTCATAGCACTGTGTTAAAAAGTAAGTAAAAAAAAGAGAGCAGGCAAATATAATCATTGCCTGCTCTCTTTCAACAGAGAATTCAATCAAAGCCTATTCATTATTTACCAGGATAACCGGGGTTCTGATCCAGATTCGCATTGGCAGCCAGTTTATCCTTGTGAACGGGGAACAGGTTGGTATGTTCGCCATCAATAAGCACGTCACCGGGATTATAGAAAGGAAGTGCCCAATTGGCTACATCGGTAAATAAGCCCCAGCGGATCAGATCCTGTCGCCTGTTATGTTCAGCGAACATCTCACGTCCCATTTCATTCAGCAATTCTCCGCCTGGAATATCTCCGCCACCCAGGTCATAACTCACCGGACCATCCAGCGTGGTAAGTTCGGTGGTAAGACCAGCACGGCTTCTGATTTCATTAACCAGCGCCAGTGCTTCAGCATCTTCGCCTGTTCTCCAGAGTGCTTCAGCTTTCATCAACAGCACGTCGGCGTAACGGAACACGGCGTAGTCATTGCTCATGTTGTTCGGCATGCTGCCAACGGCTATTTCCCATTTGCCGATTCTGACACCTGCCTGGCGGTATGCCTGCGGGCCGAGCTCGTTAAGCTGGGGTTGTCCCGAACCTATATTGCCAAAATTAAGGAGTTCTTCATCAGGGTCTCCCAAAAGGGGTACAGGCAGACGTGCGGGTTGCGGTAACTCATATCCAGCATCGATCACCGGGCTGCCATCGAGCTTATACTGATAACCGGCAATAAAATTGCCTCTTCTGATGGCAGGGCCTGTCAGCGTGCCGGCATCGCCCTTGCGCAGATCCTCATCCTCGTATGAGTTATAGAATTCCTCGAGCGAGCAGAAGCCGTTCCAGGGCTGTGCAGTCAGGTCATAGGTCTGCTGGCTGCCGTAGTGCAGCGACATAACAGCCAGAGCAAATCCCTGGTAGAACACCTGGTCATAAGGTATGGCGAAGATAAACTCTTTGGAACCGGCGTTGTTAACATTGAAATTGGCAAAATAGTTGCTTTCCAGTGAATATTCACCGGAGTTGATCACTTCATCACAGGCTGCAATCACCTTGTCCCATTGCTCAGTGCCGGTATAAATGCCTGCATTCAGGTACAATTTGGCCAGCAGGGTTTGTCCGGCATAATAATTCATACGGCCGTATGTGGTGGCATCAACTACTTCGGGCAGCTTGGCAACAGCTTCTTCCAGGTTGTCAACAATGTAATTGTAAACATCAAGCCTTGGTACTGTTGGAGGTGCAGGATCGGTATTGGCATAATCGGTAACCAGGGGCACATTGCCGTAAAGGTCAATCAGCTGCCAGTAAAAGAAGCCGCGCACCGTTTCGAGTTCTGCGATATAGGCATCAGCAGCCTCCTGTTCCACCTGTCCGGTTTCAACCATCGACTGAATCTGAAAAATCAACCGGTTGGCAGTATTTACCCCGCTGAAACCAAAGTCCCATCCGCCATTTGCATAGCCATCCTCATAAGTCCAGGAATGTAAATGAAGCCTTCTCCACATTCCGCCGTCATCCCAGTCCTGTCCCCTGGTGGGCACCACCATTTCATCGGTACACACCTCATTCAGGTTAAAGGCATCACCGGTGGCATAACCACCGAATTGGGTATAAGCAGCACCAAGTGCTGCGATAAACTCTTCATCAGTCTTGAAGAAACTCTCGGGAACAACCTCACTGAAAAGCTCTTCATCCAGATTGGTACACGACTGAATAAAAGCAGTAGTGATCAGTGCAAGCAGTATTGCTCTTATCAGAAGCAGATATCTTTTCATGGTATTTCGTTCTTTTGTTTTCATATCTTAAGCATTTTCACGATTAAAAAACAATGTTGGCGCCAAGGGATACCGACCGGGTCCTGAACCATGTATTCCGTCTGTCGACGCCCGGTATGAGCGGATTATTGTCACTTTCAATATCACCGTACCTGGGACTTGGATCAGCGCCCTTATATTTGGTAATATAGAATAAATTGTTACCGGCCAGATACAGCCTGATCCTGCTGAATTTTGAACCTTCGGGCAATTTGAAATCATAGCCCAGACTCATGTTATCCAGTGCAAGAAACGAGGCATTTTCAACATGATAGCTAGACAGAACACCCGAGGAATTGTTCAGCAGGGTACCTGTAGTGGGGTTTCTCATGTCTTTGGCGGTTGTGGGAAGGTTATATGACTTGATCATATAAGGCACTTCATAAAAGGCCCGGTAGGAATTGATCAGGTCATGCCCGAATACGCCCCGGAAGAAAATATTCAGATCCCAGTTCTTATAGGTAAATACGTTGCCGAATCCAAGCTGGAATTTTGGCAGGCCGTTCCCGACAACCTGGCGGTCCTGGGGATCGATGGTCCCGTCATTGTTGATATCTTCAAAGATCAGGTTGCCGTCTTCGTCAACTTCCTTGTAGACCAATGCCCACAACTGACCGATCGGTTCACCTTCCTCTGCTCTTACCAGGGGTACGTCACTTTGTCCGGGGGAACCCATGCCACCCAGGTCCTGTGTTCCATATTCCAGTTCAGCTCCATTGAATTCACCGGAAAGGGAAACAAGCGTATTCTCTAAACTGTAGGCCGGTGTGAAGGTAACGGAATAACTTAAGTTATTTTTCTGCAAGACATTCCAGTTCACGGTCATTTCAAGGCCGCTGCTTTTTATTTTGCCCAGATTCAGCCATGCCTGATTATCCAGGTTTGGAGGCATGGGCACTTCATATTGAAATATCAGGTCGGTTGTTGTCCTTGTATAAAAGTCGATTGAACCGTACAACTTGGATTTATAGAATGAAAAATCGACTCCCACATCGAATTCACCTTTCTTTTCCCATTTGAGGGATGTATTGGCATTGGATGCAGGCTGGTATGCAGGAGAAAAGGCACCGTTGTACCAGAAATTGCCCTCACGGCCGTACTTAAGCAGTGCAAGGTAACTTTCGTCGGGCTGGTTTCCTGTGATACCATAATTAACCCTGAGCTTAAGGTTGTCAATCATACTGACATTCAGGAATTTTGCCAGCTCAACACCACCGCCGACAGCCGGAAACAAACCCCACCGGTTATCTGCACCAAACCGGGATGAACCTTCATACCGGGCGCTGAGGGTAAGGAAATACATGCTATTATAATTCAGGTTGACACGTCCAAAAAAGGCAATCAGCTTATTGGAGTTTTTATAACTGTTTATATCACCGATCCCGTTATTGAAATCCTGTGCAGCGTTCATGTTGTGGTATTTAAAGGCGTCAGTAATGAAATCACCGCCTTCCATGCTATTGCCTTCATAAACAAAATTCTGATAAGAATAACCGCCCATGGCACTGAGATTAAGAGTAGATAATAAAGTGCCGTTCCACCGTAAGGTTGATTCAAAAAGCTGACTGAAAGCAATATCCTGATTTGTGCTGGCTAAACCATTCCGGTCCCTTCCAACCCAGTAACTGTTCTTATCATAATAACGACCCCTGAAACGGTTCTCGCTCTGCATGGAATAAAAGGCGTCAATCGTGAGGCTGTTCATAATTTCATAGGCTCCCTTCAATGAAGCATTCAATAATCTGTCTTTCCCGTCACTAACATTTTGCTCCAGGATCTGCACAGGATTATAATAATCAAATAAAATCTGCTGGAAATAGCCGTCATAAATGTCAAAGTCCGGATCATCACTTCTCACCGGAGCTGTGGGATTGAACACAGAGGCATACCGGAAAGCATCAGGAAAACCATATTTTGATTCCCTGTTTGTAGCTCCCAGGTTCAGGTCGAGGGTTAACTTGTCACTCATTGCCTTCTGGGTGATATTGATCCTTCCGTTTATCTGTTCGTATCCGGTTCGGATTGCAACACCCTCGGCATTATGGTAATTGAATGATGCCCGGTAGTTTGTCTTTTCGGTTCCTCCTGACAGCGCAATATTATGAACCTGTGATACGGCTGTACGTGTCATTTCTTTAAACCAGTCTGTGCTGGATCCGAAATCCGATCCCAATCCGGTCTCATCTGATAAGGCCCTGTATTCAGATGCATTCATCACAGGGGTAGTTTTGGCAATTAATTCGGAAGTGACATAACCATTGTACTCCACTACAGCGGTTCCGGCTCTTCCCCTCTTGGTGGTCACAATAATAACACCGCTTGATCCACGTGTTCCGTAAATGGCTGCGGCAGAACCATCCTTCAGCACGTTTATGGATTCGATATCATTCGGATCCACATTTTCGAGCGATCCGCCGACCACGCCATCAATAACCACGAGAGGCTGTGTACTCATACCCACGGTGCTCAAACCCCTGAGGCGGATATTATATCCTTCATTGGGGTTGCCACCGGGTTTTGTGATGGATAGTCCTGCAACCTTACCCTGGATCAGCTGCTCGGGCCTGTTGACATTGCCCCTGTTGAAGTCGTCGGATTTAACACTTGCCACGGAGCTTGTAACCTCGTTCTTCCGTTGCGTGCCATACCCGATAACTACAATTTCACCCAGTGCAGTTGTTTCAAGTGCCAGCACCACGTCGATTACCGACTGATTTCCGACAGTGACCGACTGGCTGGCGTAGCCAATAAATGAGTATACCAGCACGGCGCCCGGGTCAGGGACAACAATGGTATAGTTACCTTCACCGTCCGTCACAGTGCCTCGTAAAGTCCCCTGGATCAAAATGTTGACTCCCGGAAGTGCTCCTTCCGTTTCAGAAGTCACTTTACCTTTGATCGTTCTTTCCTGAGCACTGGCTGTGCTGAAAGCAAAGCCCAAAAAGAGAAGAGTGAGTATACTTCCCCTCCATAAAACTACAAAATGTCGCAAAGTTCCCATAGTTCCTTCTTTTGGTTAGTTAATAAATATAGTTAGGGTTATTATCAAGAAGCATAAAATTGATAATAGAATTAATTCAGGATATGCGGGTCAACATTATTTATGAATGTAAATATAGCATTTATTTAATGATTGTTAAATATTGTTAAAAAAAACACGCTGCTGACCAAACAAAATTTAGTAAAAGAAAAATTACTCCCCTGAAGTTTTGGATGTTGCATGATAACATCATGAACAGTAAAAATAATTGAGATTAATAAATCAATGTCGTTTAGTTAAGACCTGTGTTACAAATATGACACTTCGACTTCGCTCAGTGTGACAATAAATTACAATTGTCAGGCTGAGCGGAGTCGAAGCCGGTTTTATTAACTAAACGACATTGATTCATAAAAATTAAAATGATGATGGAATCAATCCTTAACAGTGAATCCAAGCCGGTGCAGTCCGGCCGTGACTTCCTGGGATGACATGAAAAGGTTCCACAGCAGGGCACTCCTGTAATTCTCGATCATCACCACGATGGGCCCCTGGTCGATTGCCAGGTATCTTTTGGGGTACCAGTTTTTCTGGATGCTGAAACCATCGTAAAAACCGTATTTGCCAAAAATGCTGTCGCCCTGTTCATAATAGAAGTATTTCAGGGCATTCATTGATTCTGCAGGCGTATAGGGAAAGGACGACAAAGCTGCCGAAGGGGTGATGACACCAAGGTCATTTTTTTCACCGGGTGCGTGAGCGGCATATCCAATGGGTGAATATCCGGCTGTAAGTCCCCAGCATTTATCACTGTAACCGGCATATTTCAATGGATTTTCCTTGCACCATTGCCAGTTGATGAGTGTCAGGTTGCGGTTCAGCTCCCAGTAAACGGCATACCTGTCGCTGATCTTCCGTGGATCCAGTCCGAGGTAAGAATAATGCGCCCAGAATAAGGGCCCTCCGTATTCCTCCGCAAAGTTGTATTTAAGTATCAGGGGATGTCCATACATCTGATTGGACGAAACAAAGTTTCCTTTCCTGGCCCATCCTTCATGATAAACTGCAGGATCAACCGGATGGGTGGGGGATGAAGCAGCCAGAACATAGGTGATCTGGATCAACAGCAGGATGTTATAAACTGATTTATTCATGTCTGACAGGCTCAAAATTAAATGATACAGAAAAAGGTCAGTGCCGGAAAAACAAGTAACAGATTAAACCAGTGAAATGTCGAGTGTAATGTTAAGATTAAGGGCTTTTGAAACCGGACATGTGGATTTCGTACCCTGCGCATATTTTTCAAGTTCGGATTTGGTTATCCCGTTAACCTTAGCCTTTACCACAAGGTGGGATGAGGTAATTGTCCCGTTTTCAACAGTAACAGTTGAAGAAATCTCAATGCTCTCGGGGACAATACCGTCTTTACCAAGGTCGGCACTGAGGGCCATACTATAGCAGCCTGCATGTGCAGCAGCGATGAGTTCTTCGGGATTCGTTCCTCCGGATCCGTCAACGAACCGGGATACAAAAGTATAAGGTAAACGGCTGAAAAAGCCGCTTTTGGCAGTGAGCTGCCCTGTACCTTCTTTCAGATTGCCATTCCAGATGGCGGTTGCTGTGCTTTTCATCTTGTATTGAAGCAGTTATGGTTTATATAGGACTCAAACTAAAGGTAGAACATGCTATTCAGGTTTTTGTTCAGGATCAGCCTTATCTTGTTCAGGGCTTAACCAGCTAACCCGTTGTTCAGACCGGTGAGGCTGACCAATAATGTCTTTGTATAATTCCGGCCGTCTGGCCAGCCGGTACCGGTATCCACCTGACTGAGTCAGTTTATCAGGTGAAAGTACAGCCGAAATAATATCATCGCCCAGGGTACGGCATTCCGAAAGTATATCACCAAAGGGATCGATGACCATGGAACATCCGTTCTTCAGCTGGTCATCATCCATGCCGATGGAATTGGAAAAAACAATATAAATACCATTGTCATAGGCCCGTGAAGGAAGCCATTTCATGAGCCATTCCCTTCCTTTCAGACCGTCAAATTCCAATCGTAATGAAGTAGGATCTGTTTCCCTGTTTTCCCAGAGCATTGGATCAACAAAGCCTGCACCTGGTCTGGTGGAAGGCGTGCACATGGTTACATGGGGCATAAAAATGATATCGGCACCCAGCAGAGCGGTGGCCCTGACATTTTCAATAATGTTATTGTCGTAGCAGATTAAAATCCCGCATTTCCAGCCGCAAAAGTCAAATACACAGTATTGGTTCCCGGGGGTCAGGTGAGGATTGATAAAAGGATGAAGCTTCCGGAATTTTGCCAGCATACCGCTGCTATCAACACAAACATAAGTTTTATACAGGTTGTCGTTGTGATCTTTTTCAAACAAACCGGCCAGAATGGCAATCCCAAATCGTGCCGCAATGGTGGTTAACTTTTTAATGCTTGCTCCATCCGGCACTGGCTCTGCAAGCTCAATCATCTGTTCTTTCGTAAGATGACGGGCAAAAGTATATCCGGTTATGGAGCATTCATGAAAGGCAATGGCTTTTGAACCCTGCACGGCAGCTTTTTGGGCCAACGTTTCAATAACCGAAAGGTTATAGTCTTTGTCGCCGCTTTTGTTTTCAAATTGTGCGGCAGAAATCCTGATTTTATCCATACTGATAATACTTGAAGTTCTTAGTACCGGTTAAAACCCAATAATTATCTGATCACCTCCACATAATCCAGATCCTTCCCATATGTCTCCTCCGTGAGAAGTACCGACAGAAAAGCTATCCCAATGAAGACTATACCAACAATCACACCGGATGCCCACAAACCCGTGACAGGTGTCAGGATTCCCAGCAGGAATGTGATTAATATGGTGGCACCCCTGACGAAATTAGGTGCTGTTGTGGTAACGGTAGCCCGGATATTGGTGCCGAATTGTTCGGAAGCTGCTGCAATAAATATCGCCCACAGCCCGCCCATGGGAATGCCAAGGATGAACAATACCAGGTACAGCATAAACGGAGAACTATTAAACAGCGAAAAATAAACAGCTGTGAGAACAGTAATACTTGAGGTGGCCAGCATGATGGCTTTTTTTCGGGACCTGAATATCATGGAAAGGTAACCGAATAAAAAACTCCCGATGGCAGCACCGGTATAATGAAGCATTACGGAAGTGGAGCCTTTAACTGTTCCGACTATTCGCAGTGCATCCTGGGCAAATGAAGGGGCATTAATGGTGAGCACGCTCACGGTATACCAGGTTGGCAGTGCCAGAAGGGTGCAGAAGAGAAATTTTCTGAATCTTGTTTTGCTTGTAAACAGGGCTATGAAGTTGCCTTTGCTGATGTGCTGTGTTTTGGTTTTTTCATACATGCCTGATTCAAATACGGCTATCCTGAGCAATAACAAAACGAGGCCCAGACCCCCGCCGGCCCAGTATGCCGTGCGCCAGTCAAACCTTTCGGCAACCACAAAAGCAAGCACTGCACCTGAAATACCAATTCCTGATACAACACTGGCACCCAGACCCCTTTTTTCTTTCGACATGACCTCCGATACGAGCGTCACTCCCAGACCTAATTCACCTGAAAGACCAAATCCTGCAATAAATCTTAGCCATGCATATTGCTGGATATTGGTCACGAATCCATTGGCTATATTTGCCAGCGAATACAATAATATGGTTGAGAAAAGGATGGATAAACGTCCCTTTTTATCACCCAGCACTCCCCACACGATACCACCGATCAGCATGCCTGCCATTTGCATGCTGAGAATAAAATTACCGGTATTGAACAAATCGTTGCTGTTGGTAAGTCCCAGGTCGATCAGGCTGGGATTCTTCACTATTCCGAAAATGATAAGGTCGTAAATATCGACGAAGTAGCCCAGGGCGGCTACTATTACTGCAATATTAAACAGTCGGTGTGACGGAGCATGGTTCATTCTGCAGGGTTGTTAATGGGGACAACAGGAAGCTAATATAATTAAACTTTTAACGAGGAGGATTGTTTATCAGCTATTCAACAAAACAATTCTGCCATGCCACAAAAAGCGCCAAAACCAGTGCCTGAAGGAATGACTACGGTAACAACACAGCTGTTGTTCAATGGTAACTGCCGTCAGGCAATTGATTTTTATAAAAAAGCATTTAATGCTTCTCCGGTCGGGGATATTTATAACGGCCCCGATGGGAAATCGGTTATGCATGCCATGATGAAATTCGGGGATACCAATATCATGATGGCAGATGCCATGCCGGGAGGCTGGCAGAAAGGGCCTAAGGATCATGTTACCGCCAGTCTTTTCATGTATGTGAACGACTGTGATGCCGTTTTCAAGCATGCTGTTGCGGCAGGATGTACGGAAGTTTATCCGATGTCGGATACCTTCTGGGGCGACCGGTGGGGTAATATCAGGGATCCGTTCGGACACGACTGGGGCATTGCCACCCATAAATGGGTGATGACTCCAGAAGAAATGGCCAAGGGACAGGAAGAGTGGATGAAGAGCTTCGGATAATTGAAAAAAACAATACTTATTTAGGATTAATTTTCGATTTGAATGAGCCTATTCGGAGATTCGAACAGGAATTTCGCCTTTTCATAATTCGGGGGAATAAATTTACTGAATCCGCTTTTATAAAAGCCGTATGCTTCAACAGGCATGCCCAGGCCATTCATGTTTAATTCGTCATCATTATTTTTATCGTGAAAGAACTTTATGGCGTATTGACCATAGGGGACATTCCTGATTATCCAGGTTGCCTTCCGGCATTTTATCGGAAGGATGGCACCCATGTATTTTTCTTCCTTATCATTCCAGCTG
>Ga0256868_10001326_pt1 | contig 13636 bp, 12 predicted proteins | sample RVTome_13_FD_187341 | JGI IMG/M metagenome (GOLD analysis project Ga0256868, IMG submission 187341) | Soil microbial communities from uranium-contaminated site in the Upper Colorado River Basin, Wyoming, United States - RVT92D227 HiSeq ... | reverse complement strand
CGATGAGGTCCTCGACTCCCTGGTAACTGAATTCATTGGCCACCTTGGCCAATTCGCCTGACTTCATCAGTTTAGCCTGTTGGAGGTCATATTTTCGAAGCTCTTTCTCGAGGATTTCTTTTCCGAGGGTGATCGATTTTTCCCTCTCTTCTGCTGTAAACCATTGGCGAATTTTTGCTTTCGCCCGTGAGGTCTTAACCAGCTTAAGCCAATCCTTGCTCGGTTTCTGATTGGGGGAGGTGAGGATTTCGATGGTATCCCCGCTTCGCAGTTGATATCTCAGAGGGACGATCTTGCTGTTCACCTTCGCCCCTACGCAATGATTCCCGATGTCGGAGTGGATGCTGTAAGCAAAATCGATAGGAGTTGAACCAACGGGGAACTGCTTGACCTCGCCTTTTGGGGTGAAGATGTAGACTTCATTCGGGAAGAGATCCACCTTGACACTTTCAATAAATTCTCGATTATCCTTCAGATCTCGCTGCCATTCCAGTAGTTGTCTCAGCCAGGTGAAACGTTTGTCATCCGCCTCTTCAACTACTTTTCCCCCTTTGTATTTCCAATGGGCGGCAATGCCTTCCTCGGAAATCTTATGCATTTCATGTGTTCGGATCTGGATCTCGATTCGCTCTCCATAAGGTCCGATCACTGTGGTATGAAGGGATTGGTACATATTCTCTTTGGGGAGGCCGACGTAATCCTTGAATTTCCCGGGGATAGGTTTCCAGATGGAGTGGATGATGCCCAGCACGTCATAGCATTCTTTGATGGAATGGACGATGACCCGGAAAGCGGTAATGTCATAGACCTGATCAAAATCGATGTTCTGTTCTTCCATTTTCAAGTAGATGCTGTAAATCTGTTTTAATCGGCCGGTCACCTCACCTTCAATGTGGTTTTCATAAAGTTTCTTCATTAAGGTACGCTTCACCTCTTCAATATAACGGGTTCTCTCCTTCTCCTTTTTTGCGATCTTCCGTCGAATCTCGTCGTAGTTTTCAGGATAAAGGTATTGAAAAGCCAGATCTTCTAACTCCGACTTGACCCAGTCGATCCCAAGGCGATCGGCCAGAGGAGCATAGATGTCAAGGGTTTCTTGAGAGATATCCGACTGTTTTTCAGAAGATTGATATTGAAGGGTTCGCATGTTATGGAGGCGGTCAGCCAGTTTAATCAGGATGACCCGAATGTCCTTCACCATTGCCAGTATCATCTTGCGGAAATTTTCTGCTTGGCGTTCTTCAGAGGATCGTAGAGAGATTAGGCTGATTTTGGTCAGGCCGTCCACCAACTGAGCAGTCTCTTCCCCGAAGTTTTCCTGGATTTCCTTGAGGGTGGTTAAGGTATCCTCCACCGTATCGTGAAGCAGCCCGGTCGCCACACTCGCCACATCGAGTTTCAGTTGAGTCAAAATTCCAGCGACCTCTAAGGGATGATTCAGGTAAGGTTCTCCGGAGAGGCGGACCTGCCCTAAATGAACTTTGGCAGAGAAGACATAGGCTTTCTTTAGGAGCTCTATATCCGCATTGGGATAATAGGAGGTTAGCCTTTCAAGGATGTCATTAAATCTTAACATGTTATAAGCCCATCTTACTCGCAACTATAAGAAAATTCAAGGGGGTTCTATTGCCCTGAAAAAGTTTGTTAGCTAAAATTTAAAAGTGCACCCCTTTGAGGTCAGTATTTTTAATACGTTGCACATCGATGAGTTTACTCTCGCACCAGAATCTGATTTCGGAGATTTCATTTGTTGAGGGGTAGATGCGTAGGTTGACGGTTTTGCCAGGGGTGGCATGGTTCACTTTAAGTAGAAGGTTGTTGATGGAGATTCTTCTGTAAGGATCAATGGTTCTGTCCATTCGGAGGCAGAAGATATCCTTTACGGACTGATAAGGGGGTTTGATTGTAAATTCTCTGAATAGGGATTGTCTCTGTTTTAGGGCACTTTGGAATCGCAGATAGGGAATTTCCTGGGTGGTGGAGTGGACCTGCTGGTGGTTATATCGGTAGAGTTCATGATTAAGAACCCTCTGGGCCTGTTTGATTTCTTTGACCTCTTCTCGGACACAAGTGCGGATGAGTCGGTCCTGGAGCCAACCATAGGGTCGTTCCATTTTGCCTTTGGCTTGAGGAGAAAGGGCATAGGTGACCTTTACATTGCAATCCTGAAGGACCTGTTTCCACTGAGGGGTGGCTTCATCGGTGAGGAGGTGGTGTTTATACCAGAGGGAGTCTCTTCCGCGGACAAATCGGAAGATGGAGTGAGAATCGACATAATAGGTGTAAGGAAGTCCATACCGAAGGATGACCGTCTGCAAAGCCAAAATATGGGCCCAGCTGGTCTCTGTCTTGATTAAAACGGCATAGAGCATGAATCGGCTATAATCATCCAGAGAGGTGATCAAATACCATTTCTCCTGAGAGGCGGGTGCCCAGAGATGATGAGAGGCGTCATGTTGGATCAGTTCACCGACATAATGGGTTAATACTTCCCGATCATGAGCCGTCTTTTTGGGTTTCTTCAGATAAAATCCATGCTTTTTAGCACGATCAATAACCGTAGGCAGGGAGACCTTCTGATGGTAAGTTACCCTTAAGCGATCTTTAATATAACTGTAGTTATAGGATTTCAGAGGAATCTCTTTATTCTGAATGCTTTGCTTGTCAATCGATAATTCTTTGAGAATATTTTGTTCGGTCATAGGAGAGATGGTTCGAGGAGCCTTGGTTCTCCGGTATTGGACGGTGAAGTGCTGAGGATTCTCTTTATACTGTTTCAAGAGTACGAAGAACCGTCTTCTCTTAATACCCAGGATCTCCTGGATATACTTTCGTTCGATTTCATTCTTTGAATAACGGTCAAGAAGCTCTTTGACCTGGTCTGAAGTAAATCGTTTGTGCAATTGGGACATAGCCTAAAACCTCCTTTAGAGTTTTGGACTATATCCCTTAGGTCAAAGACAATCGAAAGATCCAAAAACCAGGTGTGCACTTTTAAACTTTAAATCCTTAAAAACGGTGCACTTTTAATTCTTAAATGACATGCCCTGAAAAAGTTTTGACAGTGATAAAAATTGAATCTATAATGGTGTGCCTTAATATTATTGGATAGGTTGGAAGATGAAACGGATCTTGCTGATTGTTATCATAGCTGTTGCCATAGGCGGTCTTCTCTATTATCTTTTCACAAGAGAAAAAGAGGAGGAGGGGGCTTTTATCAAGGTCTCCGGAAATATCGAAGCCACTGAAGTCAATGTGGGATTCAAAATCTCCGGAAGGATTGTTAGCCGTTTCTTCGAAGAGGGAGACTGGGTGGATCAAGGAAAGGTTCTGGCCAACCTGGATAATGAGGATCTTCGCAACCGTCTTGATGTGGCACGGGCCACGTTGATGTCGGCGCAAGCTCAATGGAGCAAATTGCTTGCGGGGTCAAGGCCGGAAGAAATAAGACAGGCAGAGGCCAACCTTAACCAGGCTAAGTTCGACCTGGAAAATAAGGAGACCCAATACGAACGGATGAAGTTCCTCTTCGAGAAGAAGGTTGTTCCTAAAGAGACGTCGGACAACGCCGAGGCTGCCTTTAAGATTGCCCAGGCATCCTTTCAAAAAGCTAAAGAGAACTACCTTCTGGTGAAGGAGGGGCCGAGGAAGGAGGATATTGAAGATGCGAGAGCTCAAGTGGAACAAGCCCGGGCCTCTGTGAAACTGAACGAGACACAGCTCAGCTATACCATCCTCAATTCTCCCATATCCGGAGTCGTTCTGGTCAAATCTGGAGAAATCGGAGAGGTCGTTAATCCAGGGACATCCATTCTCACCATGGCCGACATCGAAAATGTTTGGTTGAAGGCATATATCCCGGAGACGGACCTCAGCAAGGTGAAGTGGGGCCAGGAGGTGATTGTCACCACTGACCTTCGGCCGAAAAAGGAATACAAAGGGAAGATTTCTTTCATCTCCTCTCAGGCCGAATTTACACCCAAACAGATTCAGACGGAAAAAGAGAGAGTGACGCTGGTCTACCGGATTAAGGTGGATATTTCCAATAAGGATCGTGAACTCAAGCCCGGGATGCCCGCCGACGGGCGGATTCTGCTGGAATCGTCATCTCAGAAAAAGCCATAATGCCAATGGTTTCATGAAAATATTAATTTTATCCTTGAATCCCAAATCACAGATTACAAATTCCAAACAAATTATAAATCCCAAATTCAAATGACCAAAACGCCCCTCACCCCTCCCTCTCCCCTCGGGGGAGAGGGGAAGGGTGAGGGGGAATTTCAAATATTTTTCGACATTGGAATTTATTTGTAATTTGGAGCTTGCCCTGCACCATATTAGGTACATGGCTTGTAATTTGAAGCTTACCCCTATGCTATCCATTCAAACCAACCATTTGTCCAAATCTTTCGGAATACTGACCGCTGTCAAAGATCTAAATTTGGAAGTGAAAACAGGGGAGATCTTCGGTCTGGTGGGGCCGGATGCGTCTGGAAAAACGACGACTATCCGGATGCTGTGTGGGATCCTCCCTCCTGACGGAGGGGAGGCAAAGGTGGCGGGGTTTGATATCTTTGGAGAGGCAGAGTCGCTAAGGGAGAAGGTAGGTTATCTCCCTCAGCGGTTCGGACTCTATGGGGATCTCACGGTTCTTGAAAACATTCATTTCTATGGAGACCTTTATCAGGTTCCGAAGCAGAAGAGAAAGGAACGGATAGAAAGACTCCTCCGATTTGCCAATCTTGAACCCTTCGGTAAAAGAAAGGCCCAGGACCTCTCCGGTGGGATGAAACAGAAGCTGGGTCTGATCTGTGCGTTGATCCATACGCCTCAAATACTCTTTCTCGATGAGCCGACCACAGGGGTTGATCCCCTTTCGCGAAGAGATTTCTGGATCATCCTTTACGATCTGTTGAAAGAGGGGGTGACCATCCTTTTCTCAACTTCTTATCTGGATGAAGCCGAGCGTTGCAGCCGTGTTGGCTTGATTTATCAGGGAGACCTGATGATTGCTGATACTCCCTCTGCGGTCAAGGCCCGAATCGGAGGGACGATTTTGGAACTACGGGTGGAGAACCGCCAGAAAGGGATGAAGCTGCTTGAAGACATCAAGTTGGTTCGAAGCCTGGTCTTATCCGGGGATAAGATCCACATTCTCGTGGATGATCCTCAGAAGGGCGAAAAAGTGATTCGGGATATTCTAAAAGGACAAGGAATGGAGATTCTTGATCTGTTGGTGGTCCGGCCCTCACTTGAGGATGCCTTTGTGTCTATTGTCCAAAAAAAGCAAAGAAACAATGCTGAGTTGTGAATTATGAACCAGGAATTATGAATTAAGGACGATGGATTAGAATTTATAACTCAAAACTTAAAACTTAAAACTCATCGCTCGTTCCTATGCCAACTTTTGTTGTCGAAGTCGAAGACTTAGTAAAAAAATTTGATAGCTTCACCGCCGTGGACCATATCCGTTTTCAGGTGGAGAAGGGAGAAATCTTCGGATTTTTAGGCCCAAATGGCGCCGGCAAGTCCACCACCATCCGAATTCTCTGCGGACTCTTGCTGCCTACTTCTGGGAAAGGGAAGGTTGCTGGTTTCGATATCATGAAGGAGCCGGAGAAGATCAAACAGGCCATTGGGTATATGTCCCAAAAATTTTCACTTTATGATGACTTAACGGTTGTCGAAAATCTCCATTTTTTTGGAGGAATTTACGGCCTCTCCGGTTCATTGCAAAAAAGGAGGGAAAATGAGGTCTTAGAGATGATTGACCTTCAAGATTTCCGAGATCGAATCACCCACACACTCGCTGTCGGGTCGAAACAGCGTCTCGCACTGGGGTGCGCCATTCTCCATGAGCCTACCATTCTGTTTCTGGATGAACCCACTTCAGGAGTCGATCCGATCTCTCGAAGAAATTTCTGGAGTCTCATTCAGCAGATGGGAGAGAGGGGGGTGACCACCTTTGTGACCACCCACTACATGGATGAAGCGGAGTATTGCGGCCGGCTGGCCCTCATCTATCAGGGGCGGATTATTGCCTTGGGAACTCCTTCTGGATTAAAAACGACGAGTCTCTCACAGGGAGTGTTGGAAGTAGAATGCGATCCTCTCGTCCCGGCCCTGGATCTCTTGAAGAAAGAGTCCTGGGTCTCGGAATCAGCCGTTTTCGGAGATGGCCTTCATGTAATCGGCAAGGAAAGCATCGATCTTGAGCGAGAAGTCAACGCTCTCTTCCAGAAGCACGGGATCCTTCTTAAAAGGATGGGAACGATCAGGCCCTCCTTGGAAGATGTTTTTGTTTCATTGATCGATAGAGAGGAAAAACAGTGAAGCCATCCCGTACCTGGGCCATTGCCAAAAAAGAGTTTTTCCATATCTACCGGGATCCAAGGAGCCTGGCGCTGGTGATCCTTATGCCTGCTCTCTTGATGCTCCTCTTTGGATATGCCGTCACCCTCGATGTGAAGAAGGTCTCGATGGCTGTCCTCGACCGTGACCGGAGCCAAGAGAGTTTGAATTTCATCCAACGGTTCAGTGCCTCTCCCTACTTCCATCTTCGTTTTTGGGTCCGGGATGAAAAAGAGATGAAGCGGCTCATCGACCAGGGCAAGGTGAAAATGGGGCTGGTTCTCCCCTGGGATTTTTCAAAAACGATCAAAGCAGAGAAGGTGGTTCCGATTCAGGTGTTAATCGACGGAGCGGATGCCAATACCGCCAATATTATTCTCAGTTACGCCCAGGCGATTGCCCGGCAATACACTCAGGAGAAGACCGTTCTGAAGGTCACACGGATGGGAAGGCAGAGTGTGAACTTGCCTATCGAAGCACGGCCAAGGGTCTGGTTCAATGAAGATTTGGAGTCAAAAAATTATTTTGTACCAGGACTGGTGGCGGTGATCATGTCGATCATCGGGGTGCTTCTTACAGGGCAGGTGATTGTCCGGGAATGGGAGAAGGGGACCATGGAGCTTCTCATCTCTACTCCTGTTCGAAAAGCAGAGCTGATGATCGGGAAGTTATTTCCCTATTTTTTCTTAGGCCTCTTAGACTTGTCCTTGGCCGTTCTGATGGGCAAATGGGTCTTTCAGGTGCCCTTGAGAGGAAGTGTTGTTTTGCTTTTTGCACTCTCCTGCATCTACATTTTCGTGGCTCTGGGCCTTGGCCTGACCATCTCCGTCTTTGCCAGGACACAGATTCTGGCCAATCAGATGGCAATGGTCATCGGATTTCTGCCCACGTTTCTCCTCTCCGGGTTCACCTTTGTGATCGCCAACATGCCCACCTGGCTCCAGATCATTACTTATGGGATTGCGCCTCGGTATTATGTGACGATCCTGAAGGAGATCTTCTTGAAAGGGGTGGGCTTTTCCTTCCTCTGGCGTGAAACCCTGGTATTGATGGTGATGGCGATAGCAGGGCTCTGGGTGGCCACCCGGAGTTTTAAAAAGGAGTTGAGGTAAGAATATAGAGAAGGATGAAATAGTGGAAGAAATACTTTGGAATACTGGAATGATGGAATGATGGTAAAAAATTTCTTTTCGGTATTAAACCCAATATTCCAAAATTCCATTATTCCAACATTCCAATAGGTGTTTTATGTTCAAACGAGTTCGATATTTATTGATCAAAGAGTTGACCCAGACTTTAAGAGATAAGAGGATGCGGGTTATCCTGATTGTTCCTCCCATCTTTCAACTGATCATTTTTGGATATGCTGCCAATCTGGATGTGAAACATATCCGCACCGCCATCCGGGATCTGGACCGGAGTGTGGAGTCGAGGGAGCTTATCGGAAGATTAGGAAGCTCAAAATATTTTGATATCGTCTCTTTCCCCAATACCCCGAAAGAAATCAAAGACCTTATCAATCAAGGGAATGTTACGATCAGTATTGAGATTCCAACCGATTTTTCAAAGAAGTTGAAGAAGGGGGACACCGCCACGGTTCAAATTGTTCTGGATGGCTCCGAATCCAATACGGCAATGATCGCCCTGGGCTACACAAATCAAATCCTTTCTGAATTTTCGACACAACTTCTCGTAAGAAGGTTGAACCAAGCTGGCATGGTCGGTTTTGAGGAAGCGGGTGTGGACCTGCAACAACGAATCTGGTTCAATCCAAATCTCGAAAGCAGGATCTTTTTTATCCCGGGAGTGATTGCCTCCATTGCCTTTCTTATTCCGATCATTTTGACCGCCCAGGCTATTGTCAGGGAGAGGGAGATCGGGACCCTGGAACAGATCATGGTGACGCCCATCCGTTCGTGGGAATTAATGTTGGGGAAGACGCTTCCCTTTGCTCTGTTCGGTCTTCTGGATGTCATGATGATCGCCCTGATCGGAGTGTTTTGGTTTGAGGTTCCTCTTCGAGGGAATCCCCTCGTCCTTCTATTGGGCGCCGTGCTTTTTCTGATGAGTTCCGTGGCCATCGGACTCTTTATCTCGACGATCTGCTCCACTCAGCAACAAGCTCAGATTTCCACCTTCTTTTTCGCCATGCCCGCTTTTACCCTATCCGGTTTTGCCTTTCCGATAGAGAATATGCCAGAATGGATCCAATACCTGACCTATGCCAACCCGCTGCGTTACTTTCTGGTCATCATTCGAGGCGTCTTTTTAAAGGCGAATGGTTTGGATATCCTCTGGCCCCAGATGCTCGCATTGGGCATATTGGGCACACTCATGATTCTTTTGAGTTCCCTCAGGTTCCAAAAAAGACTAAAATAAATTTATTGCAGATTTCAGATTGCAAATTGGAAATTGGAAGTCTAAAATTTGAAATCTTAAATTTGAAATTTGAAATGAGATCATGAAAAACCTCCTGATGATGGTCTACCATAGACTTTACAAAGCCTACGGTCCCAGACACTGGTGGCCAGGAGAGACTTCCTTTGAGGTGATGGTTGGAGCGATCCTCACACAAAATACCTCATGGAGGAACGTAGAGAAGGCGATTCAGAAACTGAAGGTGAACGGGGTATTAAATCCAGAAGGGATTCACCTTCTCAAAAAATCACAGCTGGCACCGCTGATCAGATCGTCAGGTTACTACCGAATCAAAGCCGATCGATTGAAGTCGTTTGTAGACTTCTTATTTGAAGAATTTGGCGGGGATCTGAAGAGAATGAAGAGAGAGAGACTGGCAGAGTTGAGGGAAAAACTTCTCGAGATCAAGGGAATCGGACCCGAAACAGCAGATAGCATCCTTCTTTATGGACTGAAGAAGCCTATTTTCGTTGTCGATGCTTATACCAAACGGATCCTTTCACGACACGGGATGATTTCGGAGAAAGCCTCCTATGAAGAAGTCCAGAAACTCTTTATGGAGCATCTTCCTCCTGATGAAAAGTTATTCAATGAGTACCATGCCCTCTTCGTGCATTTAGGGAAAACGCTGTGTAAAAAGACAGCGAGATGTGATATCTGTCCATTGAAAGGGCATAGAGCAAAGGGCATAGATGGAATATTGGAATAATGGAATTTTGGAATATTGGGTTTAATGCCGAAAAGAAGTTATTTACCCATCATTCCATTATTCCAGTGTTCCAAAGTATTTCTTCCAGTATTCCATCCTTCCATCATTCCGTAAGGTGAACAGGAGTCTAACTTCAACTATGCGCTTTGCGCTATGCGGTTAGAAAAATGGCTTATTGGCAAAAAGAGATTCGAAGCTTGATGGGAAAAGCGATCCACCGTTATGGTTTGATCCAGGAGGGAGACCGCATTCTGGTAGGGGTTTCCGGCGGAAAGGATAGCCTGACATTGCTCCACCTTCTCCATGAACGAAGCAAACGTGTCCCCATCCATTACGAACTCATGCCGGCTTACATTGACCTCGGCTTTGATTCCGGGCGGGCCGAGATCCTGAGGAATTTTTTTGAAACAAAAAGACTCCCTCACCACATCGAGTTCACCGATATCGGGAGAAAAGCGAATAGCGCCGAGAATCGGGAAAACCCCTGTTTCCTCTGTTCCTGGGAAAGGAGAAAACGTCTCTTCCATCTTGCTCATCGTTTCAAATGCAACAAGATCGCCCTGGGCCATCACCAGGACGATATCATCGAAACCCTTCTTCTTAATATTATTTACAGTGCTGAGATCAGCACCATGCTTCCCCTTCAAACCCTCTTTAAAGGGAAAATCACTCTTATCCGGCCTTTAGCGCTTTTGGAAGAAAAGAAAATTGAGAGATTTGCCCGGGAGATGAAGTTGCCCTTTGGTTCGAGCGGTTGCCCGAGCTCAGGAAAGACGAAAAGAAAAGTGGTCAAAGATTTGATTGAGACTTTAAGCAAGAAAGACCGTCGTGTCAAAGGAAATATCTTCCGCTCTCTCTCCAATATCAAGTTAGACTACCTATTGTGGAAAAAATAGATTTCTGGTATAAAACCTTTCTTTCATTCTCGATTGAAAATCACCCACTCCGTATCATTGCCACCCTCCTCTGTTTATTCATCTCTGGTATCCTTGTATGGCAAGGATGGGCGATCGGCTTGGCAGATCTACACTTTACGAATCAAATCGCCAACGGCGAGTGAGTCGAGGTTCTTTAGGAAGAGATAGAGCAGTTCTGCCGTTCTTTCCACATCGGACCATTTCACCAATTCCATTGGCGAGTGGCTGTAACGACGGGGGATATAGAGCCCGCCACAGGGGATACCTCTTCCCGATGTATGAATGGAGGAGGCATCGGTCCAAGTCCTGAAAATATCCTTCTGGTGAGGAATTCTATTTTTGACGGCAGTGGCCATTAACCTCTGCCTGATTTTTTTCGAATAGATGGTTCCCCACCCCAGGGCATTGACGTCCATAGAGCGGATAACCGGTCCTTTTCCACATTCCGCCGTCGCCTGCTGGGGTGGAGTAATGGGGTCGGAAGCAGGCACGGTGTCAATCACCATCGCCATATCGGGTCCGAGCGTCTGGGCTGCCACCTTCGCACCCCGTGAACCTACTTCTTCCTGGGATGCGGCAACGAAAAACAACTGATAATCTATTTTCTTTGTTTTCATCTTCTCAGCCAAATCGATCAGAATGGCACAGCCCACCCGGTTATCAATGGCCTTGCTGACAATGGTATCCTTCCCCATTTTTTGAAAACTGGGATGGAACACAATGGGATCCCCAATTTCGATTCCCCACTTCTTGGCCTCTTCTGCATTCCCAGCTCCCACATCAATCCAGAGCTCTGAAATGCTCATCGGACGCTTCAGGTCTTCCGCTGTCAGAAGGTGGCGATTCTTCACCCCCACCACGCCTGTATAAATCCCTTTATCTGTGCAGATGTCTACCTTCGTGCTGAGGAGAACCCTTTCATCAATCATTCCATTGAGGTCAAAAAAGATGTACCCTTTTGGATCAATATATTTTACGAGCATACCGACTTCGTCAGAATGGGCACAGACCATCACCGATTTTTTGCCCTTTCCGAGTTTTCCGATGACGTTTCCTATCGGATCCACAGTGACATCAGGAAGGTTTCTTTTCAATTCGCCGACCATCACCTCGATCACCTTTTCCTCGAATCCACTTCCGCCGGGAATCTCCACGAGTCTTTCAAAAATTTTAAGCATGGTTTTCTCCTTAAGATGAATTTTAATAACCTTCCCCCTCGACAGAACCTTAACCAATCCGTCAAGCCAAGAAGGTTGAAGCTAAGATTGAGGTGATCGTTACCTTTTCTTCAAATAGAGCCATGCGTTAAGCCCGCATAGCAAAAGCGTGAAGAAGAGAATAAGAGTACGAGAAAGTTCAATATATACTATTTTTTCTACGTAATGGATGATGAACGAACCAGTATAAGTCAGGGTAAAATCGTGTTTCGATCTCAACCACACTTCAAGATGGGTGAGAGGACAGTACCAATCAAATACCTGAATGACGAAAGCAAAGACAAGGCCGGAAAGATGGAAGATCTTTACAGCCTTATTCTTGACTCCCCAAAAGGCGCCGAAAAAGAGAAAGACGATCCAGAGAAAATGGATCATGACAACAAGGTCAGCAAGAATCTTGTAGAACATTATTTTAGACGATCCTTAAAGGATAACTCTCAAATCTATCATAGGACAGTATCCTTTCAAAGAAAAGCCTAAACTGTCTTCAAGTTTTCTTTCCTTAACCTCTCTTGTTTAACGGAGATTTTTTTGTTATTTTGGAAGAGAATGAAATGTGGTTCAATATGAAGAGGAGGGTTTTTTATGGCAAAAAACATTGTTGATTATAGGGACTATATTGAGGAAACGATAAAAGCTTTTGATGAAGAGCGTGTCCTTCTCGCTAGCTGTGGAGAAAAAGGTCTTCCCAATGCCATGGCCATCGGATGGGGGACCATAGGAATCATTTGGCGTAAACCCATCTTCGTGGTGTTGGTGCGTCCCTCCCGTTACACCTATAGACTGATGGAAGAGACTGGAGAGTTTACCGTCAATATTGCACCACCGGAATTGAAAGAGGTGGTGCAATATTGTGGTACCGTCTCGGGCCGGGATCATAACAAATTCAAGGAAAAAGGGCTCACGGCTATCCCGTCGAAAAAGATAAAAACCCCTATGATCAAAGAATGCATTCTCAATTTTGAGTGTCGGGTTGTTCATAAAAATGATCTCATTCCTTCCGAACTGGAAACATCAATCATCCCCGCATTATATCCCAAGGGTGATTTTCACCGTGTCTATTTTGGTGAAATCCTTGCCTGCCAGTACGGAAGTTAATTCTTACATGTTGAAGATTTATTTGAACCTCCCCCCTCAGCCCTAGCCTAATCTTTCGTCTTGCGATTCTCTTCCTCTCGTAGTGCCCGTCGGAGGATTTTGCCAATCATGCTCTTGGGCAATTCTGTGCGGAACTCGACCTCGGACGGAACCTTGTAAGGCGTGAGCCGCTCCTTGAAGTAGGCGATGAACTCTTCCGGCGTCGCCGTCTCGCCCTCTTTGAGGACGATGTACACCTTGATGCGCTCTCCTTTGTGCGGATCAGGGATGCCGATCGTGATGCCCTCCTTGACCTTGGGGTGCTGATAGATCAGCTCGTCAATCTCGCGCGGAAAAACGTTGAACCCGCCGACGATGATGAGATCCTTCTTGCGGTCGGTGATATAAAAGTAACCGTCCCCGTCCATATAGCCAATATCGCCCGTGTAGAGCCAGCCATCCATGATCGTCTTTTGGGTCTCTTCGGGATTTTTGTAATAGCCAAGCATCACGGTGGGGCTTCTGAGAACAATCTCGCCCAACTCGCCCGGTCCCAGATCGCGGCCCTCGTCGAGGCTGACGATTTTGACATCCACATCGGGAAACGGGATGCCGATGCTGCCGACCTTGTGCATTCCTTGGTAGGGGTTCGCCATGATGCCCGTCACCGCTTCGGTGAGGCCGTAGCCTTCGATCATCCGCCCGCCTGTCTTGCCCGCGGCCTTTAGCTTAGCCTCAAACTCCTCCTTGATGGCGCGGGTCAGGGGTGCTGCGCCGACAAAGATTCCCTGCAGGCTGCTGAAATCGTAGCGGTGAATATTCGGCAAGCTGCTCAACCGCACAAACATCGTCGGGACGCCGATAAAGAAGGAGGGTTTGTACTTTTGGATGGTCTTGGCGATCTGCTTTGCGTCAAAGCGGGGCAGCAAGATGATCTCTCCCCCTTT
>Ga0256868_10001325_pt1 | contig 13636 bp, 16 predicted proteins | sample RVTome_13_FD_187341 | JGI IMG/M metagenome (GOLD analysis project Ga0256868, IMG submission 187341) | Soil microbial communities from uranium-contaminated site in the Upper Colorado River Basin, Wyoming, United States - RVT92D227 HiSeq ... | reverse complement strand
ATCAGAACAAGGTGCAAGAAATTACGAGATCCTGCTTAGTGTCACGCAAACACTACATCAAAATGGACAAAATCTTATAGAACACGGGCCATCTATCTTATTAACTTCACATGGCTGACCTCTTTCCATAATGGGTTAATTTTAAATACTAGGAAAAATTTGCGTTTTGATGTCAAATCTTTTAGAATTATATATAAGCCAATTTTTTAATAACTGTTTTTACTTTAATGTTGAGGTGTTAACCTGATAGAAATATCAACAAAAATTGCAGATCTAAGATTAAAAAACCCTACAATACTTGCATCTGGAGTTATGGATGAAGATGCTGGTAGTATGACTCGCATTTTTAAATCTGGTGCAGCAGCAGTTGTTACCAAATCTATTGGTTTGAAACCAAGAAAAGGCTATCCTAATCCTTCTGTTATTGAGCTTGAATGTGGATTACTTAATGCAATGGGTCTACCAAATCCAGGTATCGAAGAATTTAAAACTGAAGTAATAAAACTTAAAAAATCAAAAATCACAGTTATAGGTAGTGTTTTTGGTTCAAATAGCAAAGAATTTACATTACTTGGAACTAAAATGCAGGATGCAGGAGTAAATGCATTAGAACTCAATATGAGTTGTCCACATGCAAAAGGATACGGCCTTGAAATAGGATCTGACCAAAAAAACGTAGAAAAAATAACTGCAAAAGTTAAATCATCTGTATCAATCCCTGTTTTTGTAAAAATATCGCCCAATCTTACAGATGTACCAAAAATTGCACAATCAGCTGAAAAAGGCGGTGCTGATGCAATAGTTGCAATAAATACCTTAAAAGCAATGAAAATAGACATAGAAACAAAAAGACCTGTTTTATCAAACAAAATCGGTGGCTACTCGGGTAAAGCAATTAAACCAATAGGTATAAGATGTGTATATGAAATCTACAAAAAAGTAAATATACCAATAATAGGAGTTGGTGGTATTAATACAGGAGAAGATGCAATAGAATATTTAATGGCAGGTGCATCAGCAGTTCAAATAGGATCAGCAATATACTCTAGAGAGATTAATGTATTTGAGAAAATATGCAAAGAAATAAAAAACTGGATGAAAACTAACAATTATAAAAAAATAGATGAATTAATCGGAGTAGCAAACCTATGAATTATCCACTTGTAACAAAAATAATAGAAATAACAAATGAAAACAATCACATTAAAACAATCAAATTCGAACATAATAAAAAAATAACACCAGGTCAATTTTATATGATATGGATACCCGGTGTTGATGAAATACCGATGAGTGTCTCATACATTGATAAAAACATAAAAGGGATAACTTTTAAAAAAATCGGTGAAGCAACCAACGCCCTTTTTAATCTTAAAAAAGATGATAAAATAGGCGTCCGTGGACCATACGGAAAAGGCTTTAGATTAAATGGTAAAAAATTACTTTTTGTGGGCGGCGGTACAGGAATTGCAATGCTTGCACCCGTAATTGAAGAAGCAATAAAAAAGAAACTTAACTCAAAAGTCATAATTGGCGCAAAAACAAAAAACGAATTATTCTTTGAAAAAAGAATAAAAGAAACTGGCGCAGAATTATTTATTTCAACTGATGATGGAACAGATGGAAAAAAAGGATTTACAACAGATATTGCAGAAGAAATTATCAAAAAAAACCAATTAGACCTTATTTTAACCTGCGGACCTGAACTTATGATGAAAAAGCTCATGGATATATCAAGAGGTATTAAGTTTCAAGCATCACTAGAACGTTTTATGAAATGTGGTTTTGGAGTATGTGGACAATGTTGCATTGGAGATGGAATAAGAGTATGTACTGAAGGACCTATTTTTAATGAAAAAAACCTTAAAAAAATACAAGATTTCGGTATTTTTAAAAGAGATGCATCTGGTAAAAAAATAAAATTTTAAGTGATAAAAAATGGCTGTTTTTACAAGTGAAATAAAAATAGATACAAATGGTGAAGTTGATATTATTGATATAACAGATGACCTGCAAAAAGTTGTAAAAGATTCAAAAATAAATAACGGAATAATCTGTGTTTTTATTCCAGGCTCAACAGGTACCATTACTACTATTGAATACGAACCTGGTTTGCAGAAAGATTTTCCACATGCACTCGAAAAAATAGCACCTAAAAATGGATATTATGCTCATCATGAAACTTGGAATGATGACAATGGCCATTAAAGTAAAGATGACATGACGATAATAATATAAATGGTTATTTTATATCATAATTCATGGTCGAAAGAAAATATGATTATGAAAAATATTTAGATGGTTCAGAAAAACTTAGAAGATTCTTAGATTTATACAAAAACAAACCTTCAACACACAGAGCATACAAGTTGCATTTAGTGAGATATTTTCAATATATGGGTATAGATGATATAGACGAATATGTTAAAGATACAAGACGGTTAAATGAAGATAAAAAAATTAAATATCTCGATGCAATAGAAAATGATTTGAAAAAATACTGGATAGAACTTAATGAACAAACAAATGGGAAAACGCCCTATATCTGGTTATCAGCAATGAAAATGTTTTTAATTACAAACAAAACATTTGAATTGGATGATGTTTTTTTATCTATGCAGAAAAACGGACACGGTAATTATGCTATTACTAATACAAGAACACCAACAAAAGAAGAATTGTTAAAAATATTCTCATATTCTAATCCTGAGAGTAAAGCATTATTTATGTTCCAACTTACAAGTGGTCAGAGACTTGAAGAAGTCATTAAAACAACTTATGAGAATATAGATATGACAAAGGATTTCCCAAGGATTTATTACCCTAAATCTAAAACAAAAAACTCTATAAAAACACGAATAACACCAGAAGCAAAACATTTCTTGGAGCAATATCTTGAGCAAAGGGATAAATTCATAACAATAAGACAGGAACGGGGTGGTTTTAACAGAAAAACTAAGATAGATACAAAAAGAAGAATATTTCCAATGACCGAAGGTAATGCAGAACAAATATGGGCAATAATGGTTAAAAACGCAGGGTTGTATAAATTAGACCCTATTACACAAAAACCCGAGTTTGGTACTCATTGTCTAAGAAGATATTTCCTTTCTCATTTTTCAGATAGAGAATGGGGTGATTTCTTTTCTGGTCATATTACACAAAGAAGCAAAGAATACCGGCAGTATCCAGATGAAAAATTAGATGAAGAATATAGTAAACATAAGGATGATTTACTAATTTTTGAAAAGATACCTGATTTAACAGATATAAATCATGAAATGAAAGAATTAAAACAGGAAAATGAAAAACTTAAAAAAGATATGGAAGAAATGAAGATGAAACTTCTTGAATTACTCGTTAACAAACATGAAGAACAAATAAATGGGAAAAAGTAAAATATTATTTCTTTTTTTTATTTAAATCCACAATCTCTGCAGGACTTACCTTTATATTTCTTCTTTTGTAGTGCTATTCCACCCTTTCGGTTTGATGTCTAAACCTGATGAATAATAGTTAGAGCGGACGCCATGTTGTTGTGCAACTTCATCAAATGCTTCAATCCGTTTCTTTACCAATAAATCATGGAATTTACTATGACCTGACGGATTCAGAGTATTCTTAATGCGGGTTACTAACACGTGTTCTTTTATTGCTGTATAAATGAACTCCGTCCTGTTTTTGTATTCGATTGTGGGTGTTTCTTTTAATAAATCATCTATTTCTTCAATGATTTTTTTATCGAATTTAAATGTCATATATCGGTCTTCGGGCATACAATCACAAAAAGTATAATGTCATCTAAATATATAAATTTATGTTAAACTTATATTAAAATCGTGATGAATTCATAAGAACATTATAGGAAACTATTAATAGACCTAATTAGTTTCTTGGAGAGGGGAACTTAATTGACCGAATGGGCGATGATACCACTCCCACGGGATTTAATGAAAACCGTGGATATGAGGATTAAGAATAATAGAAAACTGGGCTATCGAAATAAAACTGACTTTATCGTGACACTGATTCGAAGGGAACTTGTCGATGAAGAAATAAAAAAACTGTAACAGAGAGGAGAAATTATGCTTGATTTAAAGAATTGTAGTAATGCAAAACGATACATGAAAGAAATAGGATTGACACTCGATGAGGCAGTAGGGAAACTTGAAAAAGAAGAGAAGGCAAGACAACATGACGAAACTTCTTAATCCTGTTGTAACAGTTGCTGTAGTGGGACACATTCAATTTGAAGACCTGCAACAACTAAAACAGACATTGGAAAACATCTCAGGATTCAAGATTGTTTTTTTCAAAACATCATCATCAAAACTTTGGATTCAGGAAGGGGAGGAGAGATGACCGATGCGAAGGGGAGAGAGAAGGGTGGTAGATTAATCTCAAATAGGGAAATCATACCAGAATGCAAGACCCTTGCCACACCTGAGGTGATGGAACGGATCAAGCAGGAAAGCAGGAAATCGAAAAAGCCAATCGATGAGTTCTCCAAGAATCCACTTGCAAACATCCTCTCAATAACGATATCAAAGCACACAGGCACGGAAAAGGAACTGAAGACCGTTTTGACAGGATTGCTATACACTCTTAGAGTTCTTGCTACAAAAGACGCAGGGGGAATCCTTCAACTCAGAGCATCATCATCTGCTGGAAAAACTAACTTGGTAAATGCAATACTCCGATGTTTCCCAGATAAATGGATTAAACGGGTCGGTGACCTTTCGCAAAACAGTCTCAAATATGTTTTATGGAAAGATGAAAAAATACTTTACATTCAGGAAGCAGGTGGTGCAGAGCAAACAACGGAGCATCTCAAACTCATGGATGCAGGTGATGGTGGATTCAAAGCATTGGTGACAATGGGAACACCAGCCACAGGATTCCACACCGAAGAGATTACCATCCCTGTAAAATTCATTATCACGACACGGGCAGAGGGAATGTTCGATTCACAACTTGAGAATCGTATGTTCTCGCTGTCAATCGATGAGTCTGAGGAGCAGGACATTCTTGGTGCTACTGCATCGCTGTAAAGCCTTCGCAGGACATCTGCAAGAACAATCCTTCGATGCAGTGAAGGAATACCTGCAAAGCCTTCAGACATATGATGAAATCAATGTCCCTTTTTCTTACGAGTTTCTCAACATCTTGGAGCAAAAGAAATTACGGGTGAGACGAGACATCGACAAGATACTTTCCTTGTGCCAGACATCTGCATTCATAAATCAGAACAACAGACCATCATGCAAGGTCAACGATAAGAAAATCTTGTTCGCAACACCAGAAGATGCATACAATGTCTTCACACTTGCATTCCCATCATTTGAAGAGACGGTCACAGGCCTTTCCAAGAAACTCCAGACCGTATATGATGCAATCCCAGAGAATGATAAGATTAAATATCGGGACTTGTCGAAGAATATCGGATGGCACAAACGGATGGTGATACGGGCAGTCGAAGAACTTGACAACATGAACCTTGTGATGATAGATACCACCAGCCAAACCCATGAAGTCTCCAGAGAAGAACCCATCGATAAGGTCATTAAAGATTTCCAGAAATACAAGAAAAACTTTCTGCTCTATACAGCAGTGGAACTGTGCAAAAACATCGGGCAGTGCGACATTCCACTGTCGTGGTCAGACATCAATGCAACTATAGACCGTGACACCAACCGTGACAGACTGAGACAAAAAAATGAGACTAATCAAGAAAACCGTGATATGAACTGTGACAAAACTGTGACAAATTTCTATTCAAAAGACGATTTAGACGAGTATTTCAAAAACAAGGACACCATCACAATTAAACATTTTTGTCATGCTTTTGTCACGCTTTCTGTCACGGTTTCTCCTTCGAGAGACCATGCCCTATTTAAATACCGTGACACCGTGACAGAAAGCACACTAGAAGAGCCTGATATCGACCTTAGTTTTACTGTGCCCCACGGTCACGGTGTCACACCACTCAATGATAAGATACTCGATGCAAAGAAAATAATCGATGAACATCCCGAGGATAATTATGAAATCATCATGAACAAGTACGGACAGACTTTCATAGACAAGGGTCTCGAACGTGGTATCTTCACGGAACCATTGCTCGGTAAGAAACTTAATTTCATCGGGGGTGCAGGATGACTACTATCCAACCATGGGGAAAAGAAACATGGTCAGGATTCTGGAAACGGCAGAATGATGCTGACGAGAGGACACTCGTCACCGTAGGGTCACGGAAAGAAATCCTACACATCTATTGTCAAAGTTGTTGCTACCGTTACCCTGATAAGTGTATATTTATGGATACTTTGCACCCATATGACCGATGTGCCAAGACCTGTCCCGATTATATCCCAAAGGATTATTACAGAGGGTCACGAAGCAAATGCCTGAAAAAACGCTTAGAGGTTGACCCTAATTATACACCATTACCAGACTGCGATATGTTTCACCCTACTCTTAGACCTTTTATTGTTTGCTCATCAACTGTTTATTATCAGATTATGACTAAAATTAAGATGTATAAAAAAAAGAAGTGAAATAAAATGAAAAAGACCAATATGTATAAGTTAGCAAAAGGTCAATGGAATCCATTTGTAGGATGTGAATTTGATTGTATCTATTGTAAGAAATCATTTAAGAATATGACTAAACGATATGGAATGAAGATTGGCTGTCAAGGTTGTATAGACTACAAACCACATTATCATTCAGGAAGACTAAATAAAAGACTTCCAGCGACTGGATACATGGAGTTTATATTCACTTGCGATACAGGAGATATAAACTTTTGTTCAACAGAATACTTGCAGAAGATTGTAACTGTTATTAAATCCTATCCCGATAAAACATTTCTGTTACAGAGTAAGAATCCTATAACATTTAATCGGGTTAAATTCCCTAGAAATGTGATACTTGGAACGACTATTGAAACTGATAACGATATTTTATACAAAACACAAAAAATATCCAACGCACCGTTACCATCACAGAGATACAGAGATTTTCTTTCTGTTAGACATAAGACTAAGATGGTGACAATAGAACCCGTATTACCGTTTACAGAGAACCTTCTAAACTGGGTACGTGAATTAAATCCTACGATAGTGTGGATGGGTTATGATTCAAAGAAATGCGAGTTACCTGAACCAAGTACAAAAGAGTTCATGAACTTGTATCAGAAAATAGGTCTATTGCATATTCCTGTGATAATAAAACGTGGGGAGTGAAAAAATGAAGAAATTTTCTGCATGGAAATTCAACACAGCGTTGTTGGTTTTCATCTATTACTGGCAGTATCGATATGCTGAATATTTGGAGGAAAAAAAGAAAGGAGGGGAAGTAATGCAACCAATACCTGTACCTTTTCCTGATGATATACCCGACCACCCTTTACGACCATGGGACCCTGATGACCCAAATAACCCTTCTTATGGATGTTATAAATGAAAGTAGCATTATATGTTAGAGTTTCTACTAAAGACCAAAACCTGAAAATGCAAAGGTATGCCTTAATAGATAAAGCAGAAAGGGAGGGGTGGGATTACGAAATTTTTGAAGAGAAGGAAAGCACACGCAAAACCCGCCCTGTTAAATACGCCTTATATCAACGCCTTCTTAACAAGGATTTTGAAGGGGTCTGTGTATGAAAGATAGACCGATGGGCACGAAGCACCCAGGAATTGAGCAAAGAGGTCACCACGTTATTTAATAGAGGCGTGAAGTTCCATTTCATTAACCGATAATATAGACCTGTCCAGTGCCTCTGGGATGCTTCAGTTTAATATTATCTCAGCGGTTTGCCCAGTTTGAACGGGATATTATCTCAGAACGCACCAAAGAGGGGCTTAAAGGCAAGAAGAACATAGGCAAAAGAGGGAAAGATAAGAAACAACGTAGAAGGTCAGGCTATTACCATAGATGGCTTAATAAAAGTGCAGGGGGAGGGATTTGAACCCGTAAACCTTTTCGACAAGGTTGTTAATCATAAGCACAAAACATGAGTTCTCAAAGGTAGGTTTTTAAAGAAAGAAACAATAGATTCATGACCACTGTTGTTTACTTTGGCGGAGGACTGATAATTTTCCTTTTAACTAAAAAATCAAATGGACTCATTCTACTGCCATCAGGCATTAAATTTAAAGGTGGTGTTTCCCCTTTGGAATAGAGTTGATATTTCGCACAGGTTTTTGACTTCTCTGGTGATAAACAATAATTCATCAAAATATTTTTAAAGACTTTAAATAACTCTTTGTTTATAAAAATATGCTGTACGAATTTAGGTATTTTTTCGTCGTATAATCTAGAACAACTAGGAAGATACTCACAATTAAAATTGCTGGTGCATACCTGATAAAGCGGACAATCAACATATTGTTCTGATTCGCAGGTTTGTAATGTTGTAAACCTGACAAAAGTAGGGAATTTTTCAATACACATCCGTGTAAAATCAACATAAAATTGGCATGCCATATTTCCTCGCCATCTCTCTTTATCATTCATCTGTTATTCGTTTATATTTTTTACGTGATAGAATCAGGAACACGGAATAAACGACCAAACAAAGTTCAGGTCACATCTAAAAGTTCGATTACTAAGATAGGCTCTTCATGAGTTCAATCTTATGTGCTTTCACAGGTTTAATGGGTAGTGTAAAACTAAACGTGCTTCCTTTGTCTATTTTGCTATCAACCCATATCCGTCCTCCATGTGCTTCAATGATAGCCTTTGAGATAGAAAGCCCCAGCCCAGTTCCCTTTATATTTTTATCCCGAATTGATGCAGATTGGAAAAACATGTTAAAGATTTTTTCATGCTCGTTCTCGGGTATACCGAATCCGAAATCCTGAATTTCAAAAAGGATATACTCGTTTTTTTTCTTCACATTAATATTGATTGATGACCCCTCAGGTGAAAATTTAATGGCGTTACCAATGATATTTATCAGAACTTGTTTTATCTTATCAATATCAATACTAAGTGATGGTAATCCGTCTGCCAATCGGACATCTATTTTAATTTTTTTCGAATCTGCCAACGGGCATAAAATATCCATAGTATCTTTGATTAGACTCTTTATAGAAATCTTCTCTACCATGAATTTCATTGTGCCTGCTTGCAGTTGCACTAAACCAAGATAATTATTAATTAAGTGTTCCAAAAAATCAGTATTTCGTTTCAGGACTTGGAGAGCCTTCTTTTGTTGCTTATTGATTGTACCGAATTGTTCTTTTATCAACATCTGAGTATAGCCTTTAATTGAAGTTAAAGGTGTTTTTATCTCATGGGATGATATGTTAAAAAAGGCATCTTTGGCTGCTCCCTGTCTTATTAATTCAATATTTTCTCCTTTAATGTGATTTTTGATGTCAAGTAATTTATCCATCATATCTACAGAACTCTTTGCATATATCCATTTCTCGTTACGCCTGATTAGAGTAAATTGATGATTTTCTATAACGTCATTAATTTCTCTTGCTCCAATCTTTTGAAGAGGGTACGAACAAACTGCTAAAATCTTGTTATTAATAATTACATTGTCAATCTTACGTTCATAATCCGTAAAGGTTCTCCACTGATTTATTCCAACCCATGAAAGGTCACCTTCTATTCGTAATCCATCAAATCCCACAGAATGAGCTTTGTCAAGTTTTTTTCCCCATTTCGTAACAACTGCATCCCCATCGAATTTTCCTTTATTTAAATACCATTCAGTATGTTGAAGAATCTCGATTTGTCTCTTTCGTTGATAATGCTCAAGATTAGGTATCGCTGTTTGTAAAGTCTCAAATGCTTTTTCCGTCTTCAGGTCTTTAGGAATAATCCACAGGCAGAATTCATTATTTTCTAAACCTGCTTTGATATAGGGTTTTATAATATCAAAGTAGTCATTGATAGAGTCATAAAAAAAACAGAGATGGCTCCCCCATGGTAATTCCTCAATTGCCTCAAGACCTAGTTTTCTTGAATTTGGATTTTTCATTTTTTTCTCTGTATAAAAATATAAAACAATGATATCATAGTTTCTTTTAAATGTTTCTTTAAATTATTTTATTTATAACATTTTGCCATTTTAATGTTTAAATGTTATAATTTTTGACACTGACTTTATTCCTCAGCTAACACGACATCAACATGCAAGCCAAACATAGTAAGGCTCTACTATTTTTCTGATTGGTCTTCCAACCCCGGTATATCTTCTACAATGCCATTTACATGTTACTTAAAACTTGCAAAAATGCTTTTAGCACTTCATCATCCATGCATATCCTCCCCAGACTATAATTTCATAACACCTAGTTCAGTATAAACCCTCAGATAACGGGTGTTAATCTATATGATAAGCGATTTGAATTAGAATACCGGTAAAAAAAGGGTCCCCTGCAAATTATGATTTTTCATAATGATATGAAGCCAGAAACAAATAAACGGAGGTTTTTTTTAATCCATAAATAATTTTAATTTAAATTCATATGATTTAAATATCTACTTATAATAATGGTGTGCAATGTTTTCTGGTATAGAATCATTACATCCAATTCTTACTCAACTCAATCAAAAACAAAAAGATGCAGTTCTAAGTGAACATGAAAGAATCTTAATTTTAGCAGGAGCAGGGTCGGGCAAAACAAAAACATTAATTCAAAAAATCATTTATTTAATAGCAGAAAAACACGTTGACCCACACAACATATTGGCTATTACTTTTACAAAAAACGCTGCAAATGAAATGATAGACCGACTAATTGTTATCTCTGATAAAGATAAAAAGTATCAAAAAATAATCTATGATAAAAAACTCACACAGGAAGAAAAAAACAATTATCGCAGAGAATATGTTAAAAAATATCCTTGGCTGTCTAATATCTCCATAAAAACATTCCATGGTCTTTGTAACGAAATTTTACGAAAAAGAGGTGGAGTGGAATATGATACTAAATATCGAATTCTCATTGATAATAGATATGATGCAGAAATTGAATCAAAACAAATAGCGCATGAAACTACTGAAGGATTAATCAATAAAATTATTATCTCCCTATGCGAAGACCCTGAATATCTTCTCTCTTTAAAAAGATATATTTTAGATTACTACGTTGATGAATATAATATCAAACTTCATATGAAAGGTCTCATGCAATATGAAAAACCCTACACAACATTAAAAGGAGACCATGTCGCTACAAAAGCAGAAAGAGACGTAGCAGATTGGTTATACCGACACCATATCAAATATCACTATGAACCATTGATAGCACCAGGAACTTTTGAAATGCAACCTGATTTTTTCATTGATGACGCAAATATCTATCTTGAGGTGGTTAGCAATAAAAGTTATCCCCTAAAAGATAAAGAAAGAGAAATGGAAGAAGCAGGAGAAAATTATTTTAAATTATATGACAAATCGACTCATGACAGCAACCAATTTAACATGATAATGGACAAATATATCCTTTCACGTATTGATAAGAATCTCATTCAAATATCTCCGCTTGATGTCGCTGAGGAATTTCGTGGTTATGAAAAATACCGTCGCATGTTCGTGCTTGATGTCATGAGGATGATTGATAAAATAAAAGTAGAGAATCGTAACTTTAACGGTGTATATCATCTAGCACAAAAAGAGGTTCATGCCCGTGTTCGTGATTTTTATAATATCTCAAAACCGATTTGGGAACGATACCACCTAGATTGCATAGATAAGTCCTATCTTGACTTCAATGATATGTTAATACGAACAGTCTCGTTATTTGAAAATAACCCAAATATTAAAAAAGATTATCAGAATCGCTTTAAGTATATCTTGGTAGATGAATTCCAAGATGTAAATACAGTCCAAGTAAAATTATTAACATATTTATTAAATGAAAAAAATCAGTTATTTTGTGTTGGTGATGATTGGCAAAGCATTTATGGTTTTCGGGGTTCAAATGTCGAATACATAGTTAATTTTGAAAAATTTTTTAAGAACCCAAAAATAATCAAATTAAATATTAACTATAGAAGTCATGGGACTATAGTTGAAGCATCAAACAAGGTTATAAGTCATAATAAATTTAAAATAGATAAGGAAATAAAATCACTCACAACAAGTGGCGGAAAAATATATTTGTATTGTGCTGAAAAAGAAAGTGAAGATGGCGTCGATACTGTAGTAAATAATGTTGAAAAACTATTACAAAATGGTTATGTTAAAGAAGACATTCTTGTGTTATCAAGGACAAGAAAAACTGAGGCTTTTGAAAGATACTATAGTGAGTTACTAAAGAGAAAAATTAGAGTTACAACTATTCATCAATCAAAAGGTTTGGAAGCAAAAGTAGTATTTATTATTGGTTTAACTCGTGGATTCCAAGGATTTCCTAATGTGCGTGATGATGATAGAATATTCCAATTAATCAAACAAAGCAATTTTGAATTAAATCTTGAAGAAGAACGCCGCCTATTCTATGTTGCATTGACTCGGGCAAAAGAAGAACTTTTTTTAATCAGCGAAGTAGGTAATGAATCAGAATTTATCAATGAGATTCCAGGGGAATTTTTAGATAGAACAAATTTTTTAATATTAAATATAAAAAACCAAGAGCCAATCCTTTGTATTTATTGCAGAAACCAAATACAAAAAGAATTTATTTACTGCCCGTATTGCGGAAAAAACCCTGCTTTAGAAGATGATACAAATCAAAATATTTCTAAAAATTTTGAACAACCAAGGAAATCTAAAAGCCTAGAAGATATTTTTCTAACCGATGAACTTAAAAGATGGCGGAAAAAAAAAGCACAAGAAAAGAATATTCCCCCCGATAGTATAATTTCAAATAAAACAATATTTGATATAGTTACTAAAAAACCGCTTAATTTGTCAGACCTTAAAAAAATTGATGGAATAGGAGATATAAAACTTAACCAATACGGTGAAGAATTAATTACCATAATTGCAAAAACACCAGAAAAAGACAAGGCTGAAAAATCTAAAAATTATATAGAAACGATAAAAGAACAATATCCAAATGCATATGAACCATGGACTAGTGAAGATGACCTTCTTTTAGAAAAATTATTCAAGGAGGGAAAAAGTATTAATGCCTTATCAGAAATATTTAGAAGAAAACCTGGAGCAATTCGTTCTCGTTTAAAGAAATTATTTTTAATAGAGAATTAAAAAAAAGAAAAAATAGAATTAGAGTTAGAGTATGATTTTTTTAGTTATAGTTATATTGGTTTAGTATTTTTTCAAAGAAAAGGAAAACGCTGCTATTTCTAATCTCAATCCCAATGCCATTATAATCCCAATCCTTCTATCCCAATCCCAATGCCATTATAATCCCAATCCTTCTATCCCAATCCCAATGCCATTATAATCCCAATCCTTCTATCCCAATCCCAATGCTGTTTCAATCCCACCGCAATGGCCTCTGCAATCACCATTACAATGTCCTTTGCAATGCCCTTTTGCAATCCCTCTGCAATCCCATTTTAAGACCATCTACTATTACACCTTCAATTTGAATTTAGTTCTTTTTTGATATATGCTGAAATCATTTCCATCGTTTCTATTGGACATGAAAAATCACTATTGTCTAACACATCACGTTGAATATGTGAAAAATCCCGCTCA